>ENA-OQIU01000096-OQIU01000096.1-human-gut-metagenome-genome-assembly--contig:-NODE-96-length-18273-cov-5.674363_pt1 | contig 18273 bp, 18 predicted proteins | sample MGYA00242590_ERZ504755 | MGnify/ENA primary metagenome ERZ504755 (study PRJEB26092, sample SAMD00036359) | human gut metagenome | host: Homo sapiens | study: EMG produced TPA metagenomics assembly of...
TACGAGATATGTCTTTCCTGAACCTGTAGGTCCGATCATGAGCATATTTGATTTCTCAATCTCCACACCATCATATTTATTTGAAGCCTGCTTTGCAGTGTTATTCTCTTCCTGCGCCTTATGCTTATTGTCAGCCATGACACGCTTGTAGTGGTTATATACTGCAACCGACATGACCTTCTTTGCATGCTCCTGACCTACCACATAGTCATCAAGACTCGCCTTGATCCTATGCGGTGCAGGAATTGAGTGAATGTCAAGAATCGGCTCGACCTTTTTCTCTTCCTTTGGTTTTTTCTTCTTAAGCTTCTGGCTGTTTGGTATGCCTCCTGTCAGATCTGACAAATTTATCATGCTTATATTAGGCATATTGCCAAAATCCATATTGCTTATATTTCCCAGATTTCCGAGGTTGCCAAAATTACCGTTGCTCATGGAGTCAAAGGTCTTTTGCATACAATCGTTGCAGATGCACAGGTTCGGCTGGATATGTATCATCTTGCCTGCCACGCTCTCCGGTCTGCGGCAGATGTAGCAGACATCCTCCGTAGTCGTTTGCCTTGTTATCGTTTGTATTATCTATGTTATTTGTAGTTTCTTCATTATTATCCTGAATATTGTCAGGTACTTCCTTGAAATCATCATTATTCATAGGTAAATTACCGCCTTTGTATCATTTGGCTGCTTTATCAGCCATTTAACTATTATACACTACTGAATAAATGCGTGCAAGCAAGCTGAGGCGCTTTGAAAAAAAGAACCGACAGATCAAAAGACCTGCCGGATCCATTTTCTTAATATCTATCCAATTATAACAGCTCCATAAGAAGCTTATTGACAACAGCCAGGATTTGCCTTGCCCTTTGTGGCCTTCATAGTCTGACCTACAAGTGCTCCGATAGCTTTCTTCTTGCCATTGTGATAATCCTCCACTGCCTGTGGATTTGCATCGATGACAGCCTGGATTGTGGCTTTAAGCTCCCCCTCATCATTCATGCTCTTAAGACCGTTCTCCTCGACATACTGCTCAGGATCGATATCATCCGAAAATATTTTCTCAAATACTTCCTTGGCAACAGATGAGTTGATCGTGCCTGCATCTACCAGATCTACAAGCTTTGCAAGGTTTACAGGTGAGAAGTTTATCTCATCTGCATCCATATCGTTATCCTTTAACAGTCGCATTGTCTCAACCATCAGCCAGTTTGAAACCTTCTTCGGCTTGCCGCAGAGCTTTGTGGTAGCCTCAAATATGTCTGCCATATGCTTTGACTCTGTGAGAATCTTTGCATCATACTCAGGGATGTCATATTCCTTCTTGTAGCGTGCAAGCTTCTGTGGACGAAGCTCAGGCTGCTTTGCCTTTATCTGTGCGATCCATTCATCGGATACGACGATTGGCACAAGGTCAGGCTCAGGGAAATATCTGTAGTCCTGCGCATCCTCTTTTGAACGCATGGCATGTGATGATTCCTTGTTGTCATCCCATCTACGGGTCTCCTGTACTACCTTTCTGCCCATCTCAAGAAGCTCTATCTGACGCTCACGCTCGCCCTCGATGGCACTAGTCCGCATAGCCTTGAAGGAGTTAAGGTTTTTCATCTCAGTACGTGTACCAAACTTCTTTGCGCCCACCTCTCTGACTGAGATATTGACATCGGCACGCATTGAGCCCTCATTCAATTTACAGTCAGATGCTCCGAGATACTGGATGGTCTGACGCAGAGTCTCAAGGTATGCGATAACCTCCTCAGCGGAGCGCATATCAGGCTCTGATACTATCTCTATAAGAGGTACTCCGGAACGGTTGTAATCTACGATAGATACGTCCTCCCACTCGTCATGTACGAGCTTTCCGGCATCCTCCTCCATGTGGATTTCATGGATTCTGACGTTTTTCTTTCCGTTTGCTGTCTCAATCTCCACTGAACCATTGCGGCAGATTGGCAGATAAAGCTGTGATATCTGATAGTTCTGTGGGTTATCCGGATAAAAATAGTTCTTTCTGTCAAATTTGCTGTACTGTGTGATAGTACAGTTGGTGGCAAGTCCTACTGCCACTGCGTACTCTACAACCTGCTTGTTTAAAACCGGAAGTGAGCCTGGCTGTCCTGTGCAGACAGGACATGTATGTGTATTTGGTGCGCCTCCGAAAGCTGTGGAGCAGGCGCAAAAGATCTTTGTTTTTGTAGCTAACTCTACATGGACCTCAAGTCCGATGACTGTCTCATAGTTTTTCATATCCTTTTTGCCTCCTTCCTACTGTGCACCGGCAGATTTATTGGTGTCTGCTGCATTTTTGTTACTGTATTCCTCCGCAATAGCGCTGCGCTTAAGCTCTCTTGTTTTTTCAAAGCTGTAGGCTGCACGGATGATATTCTTCTCCTTAAAGCAGTCTCCGATGAGCTGTAATCCGATTGGAAGTCCGTTTTTGTCCATGCCACACGGAAGCGATATTCCCGGAAGACCTGCAAGGTTTACAGATATGGTGTAGATATCACCGAGGTACATCTGGATTGGATCACTTAAGCTCTCTCCAAGCTTTGGAGCTGTGGTTGGTGCTGCCGGTCCGAGTATCACATCATATTTGGCAAAGGCATCATCAAAGGCTTTTTTGATAAGTGCTTTTACCCTTAATGCCTTTAAGTAATATGCATCATAATATCCTGATGAAAGCACGAAGGAGCCGAGCATGATTCTTCTCTTTACCTCAGGTCCAAAGCCCTCAGAACGCGATTTCTTGTACATGTTGTGAAGGTCTGTGTACTCCTTTGTACGGTATCCGTATTTGACACCGTCGAATCTGGCAAGGTTTGAGCTCGCCTCTGCGCAGGCGATTACATAGTATGCAGGAATGGCATACTCTACAAGTCCGAGGTCAAATTCCTCCACAACAGCACCTTTTTTCTTTAATTCATCTGCCGCTGCAAGGATTGCCGATTTCACCTCCGGGTCAAGTCCATCTCCGAGATAATCCTTTGGAATACCAATCTTCATACCCTTCACGTCATCGACAAGCGCCTCTGTAAACTTCAAATCGTCTCTGTTTACTGATGTCGAATCCTTCGTATCATATGAAGCGATTGCCTCAAGTATAGTAGCACAGTCTGTGACATCCTTTGCGATAGGTCCAATCTGGTCAAGCGATGAGCCATAGGCAATGAGTCCATATCTGATCATCCGGCTGTACCTTATAAATCTGGCCGCTGTTCTGGTAGCTTACATCCAGCCTACCGGGAATTGTTTTTCTGATTTCTTTTTCCAGATCACTGAAACTCTGCCCGAAACAATCCGGAACATTCAGACAGTATTCTTTTCCCCAATTATCATATACTTTATAAAGCAGTTCTGCCAGATCATCCATACACAGGAAATAAATATTTTGTTCCGGCGATTCCTCAAAAACAATTTTTCCGCTTTGTTCTGCCTCTGTAAACAGCTTATAAAAAAAAATCCTGTGTGTATACCGCTGAATATAAATGAGGAATTCTCAGAATCTTGGTGTTTATCTGATACATATTTCCATATTCCATAACTACATTTTCTGCTGCGGATACCAGAAGTGTTTTTCCACTTGTAATATTATAAATGCTCTCCTGGCCGGTCAGATACAACATCTTTATTTCCTTATTCTTTTTGCATAACTGAAGTATCTGTCTCAGTTGTTCCAGTTCTCCAGTCATCCTTCCATGCATGGTCAGATAATTTGAAAAATAAACAATTCTTTCAAACTCATATGTTTCGAAAATCTCTTTCAGTTCTTTCTCATCTTTTATGAACGGACGAGATAATATATTCTTTTTTCGATTTGATTTCAGCATCTCATTTCCCAGTACAACTACATCACATTCAGGAAATGATTCTTCTATAAAAGTTTCTGTTACATATCCTGTATTTCCTGCCAACAATACTTCCATATTTATTCACCTCAATAAAGTGAAGTATAACAAAGTTATTTTTTCTTTTCAATATCAGCATCTTTACAGAAAATAGCTTTTTTCTCAACAACTGTTGTCTTGTTCCTGCTGCTGTTCTATGCTAAAATATTTCCAGTATAAAATCATAAACCACAGACAGATCAGTACCCTGACATTTCCGGTACTGATCATATCTGATCATATTATACAAACTGTCAGGAAAGAGGCGATTACATTGAACATTGAAGATTCCTGTATTTCCTGCATTGACACAGACTGGTCCTACCAGCTTGCCAGACGCATGGAAAAAGAGAAAACAAACCCTGTTCTGGGCTATCGTACTGCAGGTTCCGCTGCAGAAACAGCTACAGGAGATATGTTATACAGGGAAATGAAAGCTATCGGACTTACCGATGTAACCAGAGATACATTCTCACTGGACGGATGGGAATTCGAGAAGGCAGTCCTGAAATTTACAGATGATGACGGGCAGGAACACACCTTTCAGATGGGCGGATATCAGACAAATTTCGAGACAGACGGATTTGAAGATTACGAACTCGTTTATCTGGGAAAAGGAACTGCCGCAGATTATGAAGGCATGAACGTAAAAGGAAAGCTGGTTATGGTTGAGATCAACCAGCGAGACGAATGGTGGATCAGCTTCCCTGTTTATCAGGCTTATCTGCGCGGCGCTGCTGCCCTGATCGCAGTTCAGGCAAACGGCTACGGAGAAATCGCAGAGTCTGCGCTGAATGCACAGGATATCGCAGGACCTGATTTCGCACCTGCATTCTCCCTGTCTCAGGCAGATGCACGTATCCTGAAGCGTGCCCTCCGAAATAAAATTTCCGCCCGCGAAGACAACACCACTGATTCAGAAGATACCCATAACACGCCGGAACAGGATGCTGCTTTATTACGCAGATCCTCATTAAAAGTATCACTGGATGCCCGTTCCAGAGTCATTCCGGACACAACAGCAGGCAATATCACAGGTAAAATACAGGGTACTGAGACAGACTCTATGATCCTGCTGTCTGCACACTATGATTCCTATTTCGATGGATTCCAGGACGATAATGTGGCAGTCGCCATGATGCTCGGCATTGCCCGTTCACTTGTAAAGGGCGGCTATAAGCCTGCCCACACTCTCGTTTTCTGCGCAATGGCTGCCGAGGAATGGGGAATCATTGATTCCAAATACGACTGGTCAACAGGAGCCTACAATCAGGTATTCCGCGTACATCCTAACTGGCAGGGTAAAGTGATCGCAGACCTGAACTTTGAACTTTCTGCACACGCACACAATAGACAGGATGCCATCCGCTGTACCTATGAATATGCAGATTTCATCAGACAGTTTACAGACAGCCTGACTGTCCCGAAGGAAGCATATCCTGACGGGATCACGGTTCTCTCTCCCATCGAGACATGGTCTGATGATTTCTCCATGGCGATCGCAGGTATCCCATCCACAGTCAATGACTTCAGCGCCGGGCCATTCATGCAGAATTATTATCATTCCCAATATGATAATCAGGATGTTTACCAGGAAGCTGTCTATCAGTTTCATCATGAATGCTATCTGAAACTGATCATGGCCATTGACAGACTTGTCCTGCCACCAATGAATTTCAGCAATACCATGAACGCGGTCGCAGAAAGTATCCACGAAAATGCACTCTCATTTGCTGATTCCGAGCAGAATGTCCTGCTCAGAAACCTGCAGACAATTACCGCTTCTGCCGAAAATATTTATGACAAAATCTGCCAGATTAATGCGGAATATGCCACACTTTCAGACTCCGACGCCCGCATTGCTTTCCGACACAAATGGGAATATGCCGGACTGGAACTGCTGAAAACTTTCCGCAAAGCACAAGACTATCTGGTACGTCTCAACTGGCAAGATGAAGTAATTTTCCCACAGGAAGCTGCCTCCAAAAATATCCGACAGCTGGAAAAAGCCAGCCGGGCTTTATCCGAGGGAAATATTACAGATGCATTGAAGGCCCTCTATCGAGTAGACAATAATATGTACGCATTTCTCTTCGATGAAGAAGTTTACTATCACTTCACCGAATACATTCTTCACCAGCCAAAAGACCGCCTGATGTGGGGTGCCGGACGTATCATGCATCACGAAAATCTCTACGGGATCGTGCAAAAACTGAAGCAGCGCATGGAAGAAGAAACACCGGAACTCGACAGTGAGATCCGTCGTCTGGAAGCTGCCCTGCGCAGACAGAAGGCTTATTATAAGGACGATATCCGCTACTTAAACACCTCCGTTAATAAGCTGTCTGCGATGTTGGATAACATCTATAATAATCTACTGTCTTTTTAAAAAACATTACCACTCCCGGGAACAGCAATGTTCCCGGCAATAAATAAGGAGATTACTACATACCATGGAAAGTGATAATTTGTACAGAGTACAGGAAGAAGATTTACCACGATTACAGAAACTGTTAACGGTCTGTTTCGCACAGGATCCGCTGTATCATACCCTGATTCCTGATGATGACACCAGAGAAAGACTGCTGCCGGAGCTTTTTTCCTGCGATCTGACGGAATTCTTTCAGACATGCGAAATTTATTCTGACAGTAGTGAACTGAACAGCATCCTGGTTGTTTCTGACGAAAGCGAACCTTACAATTTTCTGCACTACTGTCTCACAGAGGCCAGAGCTGCACTTACCACTGACGGATGGCTGATCAAAGAAGATCCAAGCCTGAAAACCTTCTGGAATTTCATTCAGGGCAAAGACTACCTGAACTCAAGCTGGACTGATCAGCTTCACCAGACAGAACGTCTCCATGTGATCTACCTTGCGGTAGACCCGGGACACCAGCATCATGGGCTGGCAGAACTTCTGATGGATGAAGTGATAAATTACGCCCAGAAACACAAGATGCTGATTTCTCTGGAAACCCATAATCCCAATAACGTTCCTATTTATAAACACTTTGGATTTAAAACATACGGGATAGTGGAAAAACCTCACTTTGATCTGAAACAATATTGCATGATCCGAGAGGCTACTGTATAATCTGTATCTGTACTGCTCTCGCAATTATTAACATAAAAGCTCCGTAATTGATAAATTAACCTATTTTTCACTTACATTTTTGTCTATTTCTACGTCTAGTAATATTTATACTTTTATATTAAAATAGCATACAGATGTTGGATAAAACTTTTCCACATCTGTTTGTTTATAGTACCATGTGTACTTTTCCGCTACTATTCTTAATTACTGTTAACTGTTCGGAGACTTTCCATTCAACGGACTGCTGAACATCCACGATTACCAGAAACAAAAGTATTTACCTGGAAATAAAAATTTTAATAACCCCCAGAGTACACATCACTACACTGATAAGGAGGACTTATAATAATGGTACGAAATGCAATGAGCGCAACAGAATTTTATATTTTACAATATTTATGGACCAGAGAAACACCTGCAACTTTTTCTGAGATTATGGTTCACTTTAATGAGGAAGAAAAGAAAGCATGGAAGAAACAGACAGTAAACACATTTCTTTCCCGTCTGGCACAGAAGGGCTTTTTGAATATTGACAAGAGCGGAAAAAGAGCTATCTATATTCCATCTGTCACCTCAAAGAAATTCTATGAAAATTATGCCCAGGAGATTGTAAAGGATTCTTACAACGGAGCCATCAAAGATTTCATCGCTGCATTTACAGCAGGAAATAAATTAAGCGCAGCTGAGAAAGCTGAATTATTATCTTATATCCAGACACTTTAATCAGAAATGCTCAATAAAAAGGCTGTCATTAACAACAGCCTTTTTTATTTACAGAATTACTATAAATACCGGATCAGAGAAATTACTCAGACTCTTCTATATTTTCCAACGTAAGCTTATGATATGGCGTGCGCACATATTTTCCGTCGATCAACGGAATATCACTCTTATCTCCATCCGTTGCGATTACAAATGCAAGATTCAGTATTTCACGCGCCTGCCCCTCTTTATCATTATAAACCGTTCCAAGCATTTCCTCATTCTTTACAGCCTCAATCCCCTCATCTGTACCGTCAATCCCCACAACTCCGGGCCAGCTCTCTTTCGGAATATCAGATGCCTTTAACGCATCAATTGCTCCCAGTGCCATATCATCATTATTTGCAATGATCATCTCAATCTTTCCATCGAATTGCGTCAGCAGAGCTGCCATTTTTGTCTGAGCCTGCGCCCTGTTCCAGTTTGCTATGGCATATCCCAGCTTCTCTGTTTCCACTCCTTTTTCAACCATAGTATTCACCGAATACTCCGTTCTTACAATGGAATCCTGATGTCCGGCTTCACCTTCCAGAACCACATACTGGCAGATACCATCACCATTTTTATCAATATCTGCATTTTTCTTAAATGCATCTGCCGCAATTTCTCCTTCCAGCACACCGGACTGAGAAGCATCTGCTCCCACATAATACAGTTCACTCCAACGTTCCAGATCCTCTGTAACCAGTTCACGATTAAAAAATATGATCGGAACCTGATTATTCTCAGCCAAATCTGTGATTGTTGTAGGCTCTGTACGGTCGACCAGATTGACACACACCACATCACATCCTTTATCGATCAGGTTTTTCACCTGTTCATTCTGCGTCAGCTGACTCTGTGATGCATCCAGGATTTCCAGCTTGATCGCCACACCGCTGGATTCCTCCTTATCTGCTGCGTATTCTGTAAATTCCGTCATCAATTCTGAGATAAATGTGTCATACTGGCTGTATAAGGTAACTCCTATTTTAATATTTTTGACATCCTTCTCCTCACTGCCCTTACATCCTCCGGCAGTAACAGTTACAAGACTCAGAACACCTGCCAGTGCCAGATATTTTCTGTGCATTTTCTTTTCCCCCATCTGTCTGTCCGGTCATCTTACAGCCGGAAACAAAATTCTGCTTGTTTCTTCATCATAGAGATTATCTTTGGATACCATATAAAATTCAACTTCTGCCTGTTCTGTTTTGTCCGTATAATACCTGATATTCTGCGCTGCAAGGACTATACTCTGATATCCCATATAATACTCATTGGGAACTGCCAGTTCCTGTATCGTCCCCTTATCCAGATAATATATCAGCTTCTCAGAACGACCTTCTCCGTAGAGTTTCCATGAGATACGGTCATCATTCAGAATAATATCCACCGCTTTTTCCGTATCATCATTATCAAGAGAAATTACTGTATCTACCGGCTGCTCTGCAAAATATTCTACATTTCGCATCTTCTTGTCAAGTTCCTTTTCCGAAAGTATCCAGGAAATCTCTATTCCTGCTTCTTCCAGCTTGTCCTTGACACTCTTTAACCGCTGCCTCATTCCCAGCTGACTCTGGTTTCCGCTCAAGATCCCTACTTTAACTGCTTTGCCCTGAATGACTGCATCAGCCAGACTTTTCCCCAACTTCCCATGGTCTGTCATTACAGAAGTAAAAAGTCTGTCTGTCTCTATCCCTGTTCCCACAAGTACCACCGGTTTCGCTGATTCTGTTGGAAGGATCACATCTGCCTCACTGGAATAAGGCTCAACGATCACACCGTCTGCCTCTCCATCCAGTTCTCTTTTCACAATTGTGTGTTCTTCCTGTGCATTCTGAAACGTGCCTGTAGAAACAAGATTCAGATGTACATGATTATCTTCTGCTCCCTGCTCCAGACCGGAACGAAAAGCATCCCACCGGACATTGCTGCTGTCATTTACAACAACAGATACAGATATATAATCTTCATCTTTCCCCTGATTTACCATTTCATGTGCACTGTATCCGATCACAGCCAGGATCACCAGCAGAAAAAGGAGGCCTGATATTCTGTTCTTTTTCATTCCGAACCCTCCTTTCCGGATGCTGACACTGAAGAATAATCCTTTCCACTTTCCAGAAATTTCTGCGTCTCCACTGTATATGGAATATACGGAATATGGATCTGTACCATCATTCCCTCATCCGGGCAACTGTGAATAACCAGACCATAAGCCTCTCCGAAGCGAAGCTTCAGACGGCTGTGGACATTGACCAGACCAACGCCTGAGCCATGCTTATGCGGTCTTTCTTTTCCGTTAAGAAGCTCTGCGGCCTCTTCTTCCGGCATTCCAAGTCCGTTATCTTCCACCTCCAGATAAACATCCTTATCCTTGCGGTAACCCCGGACATGGATTTCACCCTCTCCGTCCATAAATTCCATACCATAATAAATAGCATTCTCAAGCAAAGGCTGAAGCACCAGCTTTACAATACACCCATCCAGAATATCTTCCTCTATCTGAAAATCCACTTCAAAGCTGTTCTTATATCTGATCTTCTGGATGTTCATGTAATTTCTGGCATGCTTGACTTCATCCTCAATCTTAATCACAGTTTTACCCTTGCTCAGACTGATGCGGAACAGACTGGCAAGCTGCGTGATCATAAATACCGCATCATCATATCTTTCACCTGTAATCATCCAGACAATAGAATCCAGTGTATTATATAAGAAATGCGGGTTGATCTGAGACTGCAGGGCATCCAGTTCACTCTTTCGCTTCTCCTCCTGTTCCACTACAATATCATCCATAAGCTGACGAATCTGCGCAACCGTAGAGCGAAGTGTTTTTCCCAGATGCTCTACTTCCATGGAACCGCCTATATAAATATCCGGATTCATATTTCCGGCTTCCCACTCCTTCACAGAATCATTCAGACGGCGCAATGGCTTGGAAATCCTGGCAGATACCATCTGATTCAGGATTACCACCGCAAGCACTGTCAGAGCTACCAGAAGGACTACCAGATTTCTCATACCTGTCATGCCCATACTGAAAGATTTCATGGGAACCACACTGATCAGCTTCCATCCCGTGTAACTGATTGTTTTTACTGTAACCAGACGCTTTTCTCCATGAAAATTCTCTTTTACAGTAGTATCTTCATATCCTGCTGCCTCGGTATTGTTTTCCTCATACAGTCCCATGTGGATCAGATTCTGCTTGGGATGATAGATAATTTCCCCGTCTGGTGCCATCAGATATACATATTCACCGGAAGTGTCTGTGTTTGCCTTCTCAAGAAGCTGCTCGATACTGCTGTAATTCATATCAACCAGAAGAACGCCCAGCATGGAATTCCCATTTCTGGTAAGCTCCACTGTACGGCTTAAGGAAACCACCCAGTAGTATCTGTAAGATGGATCATCAAAGAGATTCTGCACATGGGGTGTGGAGAAATGAAAGTTTTCCAGTTCTCCGGCTGCATCCTGAAACCATTTCTGCGATTTTACATCAACTCCTGGTTTCTCTGTGGCAATGGGAGATGCTTCTGTCAGCTTCCCGTCATTTGTATAACATGCCACACTGACCAGCTTATCCTTGTTCGCCTCGTACAAAAGATTCATAGAATCCTCCAGACTCTCACTTCCGATGTCTGTATTCTTGATTACCGTATAATACATTGCATCCGAAATACGGCGCATATTCCTCAGATAATCCTCCAGATTGATGGTCGTCTGATTAAGAAGCTGCCTTGAATTTTCGACTGTAAGATTCTCTGCTTTTCTGGTAAACTGCTGATAAAGCATAACTCCAAGAAGACACATACAGCATACAGACAGAATTGTAAAAGAAATAGATATTGTCATCTGCATACTTCTTGTTTTTTTGTTCTTATGGGTTAATAATTCTCTGATCTTTTCCACTGATTCTCCTGTCTTTTGTTATTAACTGTTGGCAGTACGATACTTAGACGGTGACATACTGTACTGTTTTTTAAACGCGTAACTGAAATAATTAGGATCTGCATACCCCACTTTTTCTGCAATAATATAAGTCTTATCACTGGTAGTCATGAGAAGCTCCACTGCTTTTTCCATTCTGTAATCTGTCAGAAAACTGATAAATGTTTTACCTGTTTCTTTTTTAAAGATCGTAGAAAAATATGCAGCACTCACACCCAGTTCACGACATACGGATTCTATAGTAATGTTTCTGTCGCTGTAATGTTCCTGCACATATTCCACAGCTCTGGAAACAAAAGATCTGGTACTTGCCTGCCGTTCCTGCTGAACGGTTTCCTGTAACTTCTCACAGACTTTCAGAAGCCACTGCTCCAGTTCCTTCGGGGATTCCATCTGCATGCACTTATCAAAAGCTTCCCCCTTTTCACCGTAAAATTCAACACTGTCCAACTGATTGTTATTGCAGAAACGAAAAAGTTCTGTAAGAAGTCCCATAATAAAAATCTGATATTTCTGCATAGTAGTTCCATCCTGAAGAAACCTGCATACACAGTGACTGATTTCTGTTTCCAGTTCTTCCCTTGTTCCCATACGGATTCTTTTAAGAATCTTCTGTATTTCCTGTTCCTCCCAACGTTCATCCACATTCTCCATAGGATCAATTTCCGCAATATTGATCGCACGCGCATTTCCATAGATCACGCGATAGGAAACAGCACTCCTTGCACCCTGCCATGACAGCCGGATATCCGGCAGATTGTCACATACATATCCGATCCCTGCAGTTACCGTTGCTTCACATACATGCTTTGCCAGACGACAGAACTTATCCATAAAATCCGTAAACGCAGTAATCTGTTCCTGTTCTTCAAGCTGTGTGATTACCACAATATCTCCCAGATACATCAGAATCCTTGATTTCCATTCCCCTTCCATATGTTCTTCTGCCAGCTTTTTCACTGATACCCCCAGCAAAAAAGGATTCATATTCTGTGGAATATCTGTAGTGCTGATATGTAAAATAGAAACTACATAACAGGGGCCGGTAAGATCAATCTGATAGTTAGAAAGATATTTTTCAACCTCCCCCTCAGGAATACGTCCGTCAATCAGAGAGGTATAGAAATTTTCCTGAAGAATCGGAAGACTTTCCATGTAATATTCTCTCAGCTTATCCACATTTCTCTTCTCATCCATCTCCCGCCCTATCTTCTCGTGAATACGCCCGAATACCTCTTTCAGGTTTCCGGCATCAATGGGTTTCAAAATATATTCCTCCACTTCAATCTGAATTGCTTCTTTTGCATATTCAAATTCATCAAAACCTGAAAAAATAATAATCTTGACTGTGCGATAAAGTTCTTTCAGCTTACGACTCAGCGTGAGGCCATCCATATATGGCATCTTAATATCAGTCATTACCACATCCGGCTGTAGTTCCTCTGCCATTTCCAGAGCTTCCACACCGTTGTGTGCATAACCCACAATCTGAAATCCCATGCTTTCCCAGTCCATTTTTTTCATAATAATCTGGATAACATCTTCCTCATCATCCACAAGCAGTACCGAATACTTCTCCATCTCTACACCTGTCTCTAAATTTCTGTTTTTTGTCCTGTAACTGTTCAGCGCCTTCACAATCAGCACTCTACTAAATGGTTATCTTATTTCTTCTTATGTGAATTCGGAGCTCCGTATTTATCATTCATACGTTTCCATAAAATACCGAATACTACAAACCACACCGCAATTTCCACAACTGCCGCATGGACACTGAAGTACATTAAGATTGCCATAACAAAAGAACCTGCCGCAAGAAAAAGTATCAGCTTTCCTGATTCTGCCACATATTTCTCTTTGTCCTTAAGTTTCTTTCCATTATCTTTCCCTGTGATGGATTCTGTATCATGAAATATCAGCAGACGGGCTGCATAATATCCAAGAACAAGAGTCATCATCAGCGGAATCATTACGTTTGATAAATAACTGTTTCCCATTTTTTATTTCTCCTCTTTTTATTTCGCAGCTGTATATATAAAGAAAGGACCGTCGTACCAAAACGGCGGCCCTGTATGTAACATTATATACTTTTTATTATTTTCTTGCAATGTATTTTCTGATATCCAGTGAAATAGCAATGAAGATGATAACACCAAGTGCGATGTACTGAGCGTATGCATTTACTCCCAGGAACTGAAGTGCTGCTTTCAGGAATTCGAATACTGCAACACCGACCAGAGCGGAAGATACTTTACCACGACCACCGGTTACAGATACACCACCGATAGTACAAGCTGCGATAGCTTCCATTTCATAACCATAACCTAACTGAACAGATGCACCGCCGGCTTTTGCACCCATCATAAATCCTGCAAGACCATACATAGCTGCTGCTTTTGCATAGATAATGATAAGAGTTTTCTTAACCGGAACACCGGCAACTTCTGCAGCCTGTGGGTTACCACCGATTGCATACATATATTTTCCATGACGGGTCATGTTAAAGATAAACCATGTAATAACACCAACCAGGATTGCGATCCATACCAGATAGCTCATTCCAAGGAATTTACCTGTAGCAAGTCCTGTATACTCACTTACATATCCTCCAAGAGGAGTTGCATTTGTATAAATACTGCAGATACCATAAACGATTTCCATCATAGCCATTGTGGAAATGAATGGCGGTACGTTCAGGTATGCGATAAAGAAACCTGTTACCAGACCAAATGCTGCACAGATCAGCATAACGACCAGAAGTGCAAGCCAGATGTTTAACGGTTTCATACCCGGATAGAATTTAGCGGAATAATCCATTTTCTGGAGCAGTGTACCTGCAATACATCCGCCGAAACCAATCATACGACCTGCGGAAAGGTCACATCCTGCTGTAATGATACATCCGGCAATACCAAGTGCGATTACCAGACGGAAACTCATAGTTGCAAGAATATTAGTAAGGTTGTTTGTTGTTATAAAGTTTGGTCTTGTGATTCCTGTGAATACGATAAGGCAAACCATGATGATGATAACACCATAATTTGTCATAATCTCTTTAAAGCTTAATTTCTTTTTACCCATTATTTTTCTCCTCCCATCATCAGAATTTTGTAGCATAACTCATAACATGTTCCTGAGTCATTTCATTTTCCTCTGTAAGTTCTCCGCGCATCTTTCCGTTACACATTACATAAACACGGTCAGACATACCAAGCAGCTCTGCCATTTCTGAAGAAATCATAATAATGGCTTTGCCTTCTGCTGCCAGGTCGTTCATAATCTCATAAATCTCGTGTTTTGCACCAACATCGATACCACGGGTAGGCTCGTCCATGATCAGGATATCCGGATCATTTGCCAGCCATCTTGCAACGATAACCTTCTGCTGGTTACCACCGGACAGGTTTGCGATATGCTCCTGCATATTCGGAGTCTTGATACGCAGCTTCTTGATACTGTCGTCTACGATTTCGTTGATCGTCTTATGATCAAGCACAAATCCGGCTTTCAAATGTTTGTTATAAATAGAAACACCTACATTATCCTTGATGGAAAGACATCCAAAAATACCATTTCCACGTCTGTCCTCTGTGATCAGACCGATTCCGGCTTTCATGGCATCTGCCGGATGTTTGATATTTACTTTTTTGCCTTTAATATAAATTTCTCCGGATTTGATCGCTCTCATTCCGAAAACGCCTTCCAGAAGCTCTGTTCTCTGAGCTCCTACCAGACCACCAAATCCAAGAATCTCACCTTTGCGGAGTGTGAAAGATACATCCTGGAATGATTTCTCATGGATAGAACTTAAATTCTTTACTTCCATGACCACTTCACCTGGTTTGTTCTTTCTTTCCGGATATACATTGGTCAGCTCACGTCCTACCATTTTGGTAATGATATCTTCTGTAGTCATTTCAGCTGCCGGCCAGGTTCCTACATATGTACCATCTCGCATGATGGTGATATCATCTGCAATACGTTTGATCTCATCCATCTTATGAGAAATGTAAACCATGGCAACACCCTTATCTCGCAGATCATTCATGATCCTGAAAAGAGCTTCTACTTCGTTATCTGATAATGAGGATGTAGGCTCATCAAAGATTACCACCTTCGCATTATGTGAAACTGCTTTTGCAATTTCTACTGACTGCATCTGTCCGATAGAAAGATCACCCAGAAGAGCCTTCGGATCAAAATCCATCTTAACTTCTTTCAGCCAGTATGCTGTATCTTCATACATCTTTTTATGGTCAATTACCTGTAAAGGACCGTATTTCTTTGTAGGAAAACGTCCAAGGTAAAGATTTTCCGCTACTGTTCTTGCCGGAACCGGCTGTAACTCCTGATGTACCATTGCGATACCATATTTCATTGCTTCATCAGGATTATTAACTACAATTTTCTGTCCATCTAAGTAGACTTCTCCGGCATCCATTTTGTAAATACCGAATAAACATTTCATCAAAGTAGACTTTCCTGCACCATTCTCTCCCATGAGAGCATGTACTGTACCCGGACGGAGTGACAGCTGTACATTATCAAGTGCCTTAACACCTGGGAAAGATTTGCAGACGCCCTTCAGCTGCAGTTTGTACTCAGACATATTTCTCCTCCCTTTCCCTTTTCTCACAGAAAAGTACGGGTGTCTTTTAAGTCACCCGCACCTTTCTGAGCAAGATCAATTAAATTATTTTGTCATTTCTTTAATATCAGCTACGTTGTCTGTAGTTACTTTTACGTAATCACAGCCGATGTAGTGTTCATTTTCTTCGCCTGCAAGATATTTAACAGCTGCATCTGCTGCTGAATGAGACTGAGAAATATGATCGTTAAATACTGTACCTGTCATTTTGCCTTCTTCTACTTTATCAAGAGCCTCGGACAGAGCATCTACACCTACAAGGAAGATGTTATCGCCAACTGTACGTCCGGCAGCTTCGATAGACTGAAGAGCACCAAGTGCCATAGCATCGTTGTTACAGAATACAACTTCTACATCATCACCAAACTGGCTTAAGTCGTTAGCAACCAGCTGCTGAGCTGTAGCCTGATCCCAGTTACCTACCTGATCGTCAAGCTGGTTAACTTCAAGTCCGGCATCCTCAAGAGCTTTTACAGAGAACTCTGTACGATATTTAGCATCAACGTTCTCCGGGTCACCTTCGATCATGATATAATCAACTTTTCCGTTTCCGTTCTTATCAATTGTATCAAGACCAAGATCAGCAATAATCTCACCCTGCATTGTTCCGGACTGACGAGCGTCGCATCCTACATATGTAACGTTCCAGCCATTGTCTTCCCATCTCTTCTCTTCATCTTCGCCTGGCTCACGGTTTACATATACAAGCGGGATGTTAGCTGCTACTACTTTATCTGTAATGCTCTCTGCAGAGGAGGAGTTTACAGGGTTGATGATAAGTAAATCTACACCATCAGCAATGAAAGCGTCAATCTGATTGGACTGTGTAGCCTGGTCATTCGCACCATCCTGGATTGTAATGTTGTCTTTAGAGAATCCAAGTTCGATCAGATAGTTTTCCAGTTCTGTACGGAACAGAGTCATGAAGTTATCAGAGAACTGATAAATACAAACGCCAACTTTTTTGCTGATAAATCTACATCAGGTTTTTCTGTATCATCTGCAGCATCATCTTTCTTCTCGTCAGCTGTTTCCTCTGTTGCTGTGTCATCAGACGCGAATACAGGCATTGCCACCATAGATGATGTGATCATTGCTGTTGCAAGTACTAAGCTCACTAATTTTCTTTTCATTGTAAATACCCTCCTTGAATTTACGTTTGATTTGTTTATTAAACACGCAGAGCCTTTGCCAACGCTTACCCTCTTGCGTGCCCGTTTGTTTTACTGTGATTGTATTATAACAACAGGTTCTTAAAAAAACTATACAAAATACTTCTGTTTTTCTTTGAAATCCTTTTGTTTTTATATAAATTGCCAATGATTTTTTCAGGTTATATTTTTTCTATTGTGATTTTTCCATATTATTTCCTATTATATGTAGCCAAAAAGCCACTCTGCAGATTATTCGTCCACAGAGCAGCTCTTCTTATCTTAATACGTGTTTGTTGTTCTGTCCGGAACAATAACGGACATTCTTATCCGATACTTACGGTAATACTACCTTTGATTCTTCCATAGATGCATCTACGTCACTTGTAGAGATCGGTTTTAATGTATAAGTATAGGAATAAGTCTGGTTTGCCGGGATCTGATACTTGTCAAGTGGTTTCGCACCCCATGAGTTGTCTCCGCCAAGACCCATCTGCTTGTAATTCAGTCTCCAGATCACGCTATCGCTTTCCGGAAGCAGATAAGAGTGAAGGCTGTTTGTCAGCTGCTCAGGTGTGTACTCAAGAGCATTGAACTCAATCGGTGTAAATGATTTTGCAAGCAGTCCGATACCGTCATCATTAGTCATGCTTACCCATCTTACCAGTATTTTACGCACAAAAAAACCAGCTAGATGATAGCTGGTTTTTACTGTACCTTCAAAACTACATACATGTTGACATTTCCTTGAGATTCATTCTTCCTGCGATTCTTGGTCAAGCCCTCACCCGATTAGTAACAGT
>ENA-OQIU01000105-OQIU01000105.1-human-gut-metagenome-genome-assembly--contig:-NODE-105-length-17244-cov-3.227435_pt1 | contig 17244 bp, 16 predicted proteins | sample MGYA00242590_ERZ504755 | MGnify/ENA primary metagenome ERZ504755 (study PRJEB26092, sample SAMD00036359) | human gut metagenome | host: Homo sapiens | study: EMG produced TPA metagenomics assembly of...
TGCACTCTTGCCAAGTCCGCACAGGAGCCATGTTCTGAACCATATTTGCAAGCTCTTCCAGCTCATCCAGATCGGACATCTCACCCTTGCCATCTACGATCCTCTCCAGGATCTCCAGCATACGTTTGGTACCCTCACGGCACGGTACACATTTACCGCAGCTCTCACGCTGGGTGAAGTTCATAAAGAATCTGGCAACCTCAACCATACAGGTATTCTCGTCCATAACTACCAGACCACCAGATCCCATGATCGCATCTAATTTTTTGACAGAATCAAAATCAAGAGGTGCATCCAGCTGGTCAAGGATCAGACATCCGCCGGACGGACCGCCGATCTGGACACCTTTAAATGCGGCGCCACTCTTTAAGCCACCACCGATATCATAGATAATGTGGCGGAGTGTGGTTCCCATAGGAACCTCTATCAGACCGGTATTCTCGATAGAACCGGTCAGTGAGAAGGTTTTAGTTCCGGGGCTTCCCTCTGTACCGATGGTGCGGAACCAGTCTGCTCCCTGAAGAATGATCTTCGGTACATTAGCATAGGTTTCTACATTATTAAGAACTGTAGGTTTACCCCACAGACCTTTCTCTACTGTACGGGGCGGTTTTACACGAGGCATACCTCTGTTACCCTCGATAGATGCGGTAAGTGCCGAACCTTCTCCACATACGAAAGCTCCGGCACCTCTGTTGATATGTAAATGGAAGTTTACACCGGAATTTAAAATATTATCACCTAACAGGCCATATTTTTCTGCCTGTTCAATCGCCATCCTAAGTCTCTTTACAGAAAGAGGATACTCTGCACGAACATAAATATATCCATTCTCCGCACCGACTGCGTAGGCTGCAATAGTCATACCTTCGATCATCTTATATGGATCACCTTCCATGACGGAACCATCCATAAATGCACCGGGATCACCCTCATCACCATTACATACAACATAGCGGGTTTTCTCTGCCTGGCGTGCAACCTGAGACCATTTCTTGCCTGCCGGGAATCCTGCACCGCCACGACCGCGAAGCCCGGATTTAGTTACTTCATCAATAACTTCCTGCGGGGACATGCTTCCCATCACTTTTGCAAGTGCCTGATAGCCTCCCACAGCAATATACTCTTCGATAGATTCCGCATCGATTTTTCCGCAGTTTTCAAGAACGATACGTGTCTGTTGATTTAAGAAAGGAATATCATCAGGATGTGGACAGACTGTATTATTATCACGATAAAACAGTCTCTCTACAGGTTTCCCTTCCAATATAGTTCTCTCCACAATTTCCTTACAGTCTTCCGGCTGTACGTGAACATACTGATAATCATATGGTTCAATTCTCATCAGAGGTCCAAGTTCACATAAGCCCTGGCACCCTGTCTTGATCACGCCTACATGAGGCACATCCTTCTGCATTTCAACTGTTACTCCATCAATTCTCTCACAGAGTACTGACATCTCTTCATAAATCTTCTGCGCTCCGGATGCGATACATCCGGTACCTGAACAGACAAGAACGCGGCAGGTATAAGATTTAATCTGCTCATTTACTTCAGCCTGCTTATTTAACAGGTCTTCTTTACTCTTAATACTCATACGCACTCTCCTCTCAGTTTATTCAAAAGTTCTACAGCTTTCTCAGGAGTCATCTTCGGATGTACTTCATCATTGACAGTCAGTGTGGGGGCAAGTCCACATGCACCCAGACAGGATACTGTTTCTACGGTAAAAAGCATGTCATCTGTAGTGTGTTTCTTGTTGCTCAGTCCAAGTTCCTTCATCAAAGCCTCTTTTACAGGCATGGATTTTCTCACATGACAGGCTGTTCCGTCACACACTTTAATGACATATTTCCCTTTCGGCTCAAAAGAAAAATTCTCATAGAATGTGGCTACACTGTAGGCCTTGGCTTCTTTTACTCCGATTTCTTTCGCTACATAAGTCAGCAATTCTCCCGGCAGGTAACGATATTCCGCCTGAATATCCTGCATGATCGGAATCAGCGATGCTGCTGTACGTCCGTAGTGCTCGATGATCTCATCCGCTTTTCTGTAATAAGACTGGTCTAACATTCGGTTCCCTCCTTAAATAGTAATTTTGATACATCGGTTTTAATATAGTACCGATATATCGATTCCCACGCAGCTTTAGTTATTTTCAACATATGTGCTGTTGATATTATACATTATATAGTTGTTTTGCACAATATCATTTTTGAAATTTTCTGAAATTAATTTATAACAATTTGTTATAGATGTATAGTATTCATAAATGTATATAAATGAAAAGCAATTTCTTTAACAGGGTTGTTAATTTAATAGCAATATCAAAAACAAAAAAAGATCATTGAAAAGAATATTATCTTCTTCTCAATGACCTTTCTGGAAATGGCTGCATTATTTAATTTCATGTTCCTCATGGAAATGCTTATATTTTTCTATAAACATCAACAGAAAGCTGACCATAAGGAATCCACAGGAAACCCAGATCATTCTGATTCCATAGCGTATGGACAGATTTCCACCAATGCCGGCACCCAAGGCAAACATAAGGATGATTCCAAAATAATACATCGCCTGTTTTAGCTGTTTTGATTTTTTTTCTACGAAAATAAACTGACAACGCAGCTGTACCACTGCGCAAATTACCGATACACATAGTACTTGCATAGGAATATCCGTTTACCTTGCGGAAGGACTGTACCTGCATTGCACAGGCGAAAGATGCCATGGCATTTGCCAGCATATTGTATTCGGTTGGCAGGAAACCTACTGTAAATAAGATCAGGATTTCTGCCAGCAGAACACCCTGTCTCCAGTGGAGCTTCTGCGCATATTTATAATTTGCCTGTATTTTCTCCGCAACCCATACGCCCAGTGCAAAGAAAATAATAGGAAAGAAGTATCCCAGTCCTGCTGTCAGTTCTCCTGCCATAAAATGTTGGCTCATAAGAACGACGTTTCCTGTCTGTGCATTACAGAATACTTCGTTTCTTGCATTATAGGTGTAAGCATCCTGAAAACCTCCTGACAGTGCCAGGAACGCACTGTTTAAAAAGGCTTCCGACATTTGTATCTCGTGTTGATTATGATCTTTCATGATTTTCCCCGTTCAAGTTTATTTGCAGTTATCTCCTGTACGGATAACTGCCTTTATTCTTTTACCGTCTTTCTCAAACATTCGAAATCCGCTGATTTACTGCGTAAATCGCTGCTTTCTCATGTTTGGCGGGTCCCTGACCCTGATTATCATGTTATACGTTTATAGGTCAAATGTAAAAGATATAATTCATATTATTGTATATATGATTTTTATATATTGGATACAATATATATATAATTTTGGCTATATAAAGCAACTTCCATATACTGTATGTCTACAGCATATGGAAGTTATTTTTTTATGTATCTGCAGAATTACTTATCTCCATGTTCTTTGAGATATTCTGCTTTTCCCATCTCGTACAGATTATTGCCTTCTGAGTCAATGATGACTACAAGAGGCATATCCTCTACATACAATTTACGAAGTGCTTCTGCTCCCAGATCTTCATAGGCGATCAGTTCGGCCTTTTTGATGCATTTTGCAAGAAGCGCACCTGCACCGCCGATAGCTCCGAAGTATACACCATCATATTTCTTCATGGCGTCTACTACTTCCGGAAGGCGGGCACCTTTACCGATCATTCCTCTTGCTCCCACAGACATCATTGTGGGTGCATAGGCATCCATACGTCCGCTGGTTGTAGGACCTGCAGAGCCGATGACTGCGCCTGGTTTTGCAGGAGTTGGTCCTACATAGTAGATGGTTGCATCTGTAGGATCAAATGGAATTTTTTCCCCTTTTGCAAGGGCCTCACACATTCTCTTGTGTCCTGCATCACGGGATGTATAAATAGTACCTGTTAATAATACCTGATCACCTGCATGGAGAGTTCTTGCCAGCTCTCTAGTAAGTGGAAGTGTAATTTTCTTTCTTTCCATCTCAGATCACCTCCGATTTATGACGGGTTACATGGCAGTTGATATTAACTGCACATGGCATACCTGCAATATGAGTCGGCATTGTTTCGATATTCAGGCCGATGGCTGTTGTCTTTCCGCCAAATCCCTGAGGTCCGATTCCAAGCTTGTTTACTTTTTCCAGCATTTCTTTCTCAAGATCAGCATAGAACGGATCCGGGTTCTGAGTATCCAGAGGTCTCATCAGTGCTTTCTTTGCAAGAAGTGCACATTTGTCAAAGGTTCCTCCGATACCAACTCCGACTACCATTGGCGGACATGGGTTGGGACCTGCGGTCTCTACTACTTCAAGGATGAAATCCTTGATTCCCTGTAATCCTGCAGATGGTTTGAACATACGGATCTGGCTCATATTCTCACTTCCGAAGCCTTTGGGGCCTACTGTAATCTTTACCTGATCTCCGGGAACGATTTCTGTGTAGATCATAGCCGGTGTATTGTCGCCTGTGTTTCCGCGGCGTACCGGGTCTTTTACTACAGATTTTCTTAAATATCCCTTATCATATCCACGACGTACACCTTCATTGATGGCATCGTTCAGATTTCCCCCAACAAAATGTACATCCTGTCCGATTTCAAGGAATACACATGCCATTCCTGTATCCTGGCAGATCGGCACATTCTCATTATCTGCAATATCAAAATTCTCAATAATATTGTCAAGGATACCCTTGGCAATCTCTCCGTCTTCGCATGCGCGGCATGTTTTGATCGCACATTTTACGTCTTCCGGAAGATGTTCATTTGCTTCGATACAGAGTTTTTCGATGACATCTGTAAGTCTGCTTACTTCTACTTCACGCATTCTGGTAAGCTCCCTTCTCTATTTCTGGATATGCCATTAAGAAATGACATATTCCCTTTTTCATTATATCAAAGGTTTCCGGTAACGGCAATTTCCCGGCACCGATACCGGAACATTTTTATCGTATACTGGTTACAGTAACTTTTATATTCTGATTGTCTGACCTTTTATCAGCGCTGCTCGTGACGGGCATATTTTGGAAGCAGTAATGGAGATACTTTGTCAGTATGTAAATCTGCTTTGTCCAGTTCATCTGCATATTTGTAGATATGATCCAGGTTCATTTCACCAAGCTCTACATTCTTGCATTTTGCAGCTGCTTTTTTACCGGCATTTCTTCCAAATACGATTACATCCAGAAGAGAGTTACCCATCAGTCTGTTTCTTCCGTGGATTCCACCTGCGGCTTCTCCTGCAACTAACAGGTTTGGAATTTCTTTTGTGAATCCGTCTCCGTTAATCTCAAGACCACCGTTCTGGTAGTGAAGTGTCGGATAAATAACGATAGGAACTTTTCTCATATCAATGCCGTAGTTCATGTACATACGGAACATAGCCGGGATTCTCTTTTCGATGGTTCCTTCGCCACCGAGGATCTCGATCATCGGAGTGTCAAGCCATACACCTTTCAGTCCGCCTGGAACTTCTACGCCGCGTCCTTCTTCGCATTCACGGATAACACCGGAAGCATTTACGTCACGGGTTTCAAGCGGATGAATATAAGCTTCTCCGTTTGCATTTACAAGCTGTGCACCAACGGAACGAACTTTCTCAGTTACCAGAGCACCCATGATCTGTGATGGATAGATTGCTCCTGTTGGATGGTACTGGATAGAATCCTGATAAAGAAGGGAAGCACCAGCTCTATATCCAAGTACAAGTCCGTCTGCAGTTGCACCGTAGTGGTTGGATGTCGGGAATCCCTGATAATGCATTCTTCCTGCACCACCTGTTGCAATTACAACAGTTTTGGCTCTTGCAACAGAATAATCTCCTGTTTCCATGTTAAGAAGAACTGCACCTGCAACCTGTCCTTTTTCATCTTTCAGAAGTTCAACAGCTGAAGTAAATTCAACTACCGGAATCTTAAGATTCAGAACTTCATCTCTGATGGTACGCATGATCTCAGATCCGGAATAATCCTTTGCAGCATGCATTCTCTTTCTGGAAGTACCGCCGCCGTGTGTGGTAACCATGGTTCCGTCTTCTGCTTTATCAAATTCAACACCAAGGTCATTGAGCCATTTGATGGCATCCGGAGCTTCCATTACCAGTCTCTTTACCAGTTCCGGCTTTGCTGCAAAATGTCCGCCGCCGAAGCAGTCCAGATAATGCTGTACTGGAGAATCATTCTCTTTGTCTGCAGCCTGGATACCGCCCTCTGCCATCATTGTGTTGGCATCACCGATACGAAGCTTTGTAACGATCATAACGTCTGCACCTGCATTGTGTGCTTCAATGGCACAGGAAGAACCTGCACCGCCACCGCCGATCACAAGTACATCTACGTCATAATCAATTTTTGTAAGGTCAATTTTTTCGTTGATCAGACGGCTTGTTGAATGGAGCATCTCTGCCAGTTCCAGAGGAGCTTTCTGTCCTTTGTTCGGTCCTACTTTGATTTCTGCAAACGCGTCTGGATTATAATCCGGATGAAATTTCTCAAGAAGAGCGTCTTTCTCTTCAGCTGTCAGACGTCTTGGCTCTGTTGCCATACGCTGTGCTCTTGTAGCCTCTACCTTTTTGATGGATTCCATCATATTTTCTGGATATGGTGCATACATGTTTTACGCCCTCCCTATTTCTCAATTTCTCTGTTGTTGTAAAGTTCCTGCATGTCTGTGATTGGTTTCTGCATGATCTGCTCGATCAGATCATCATATTTACCTTCGTGGATTTCTTCTACACGTTTCTCCAGATGTTCGCTCTTAGGCGCGATATATTTACCTGTGAGACGTCTTGCAAGAAGACCTACCATCGGATGGGAAATACCGGCCGGACATCTTACGGAACAGCATCCGCAGCTTACGCAGTCGAAGGATTCCTCTGCACATTTTTCAAGTTCGCCTCTCTGTGCATATGCGATGTACTGCATTACATTTAAGTCCTGAGTACATGCTTTTGTACAGGCATTACATCCGATACAGCTGTAGATTTCCGGATAGAGTTCCATCATTACCTGCTGATTCGGTTTCAGGTCTTCGATGTTGTAGAGTCTCTTATCTGTAGGGAAGAACGGGATGCTTGCTACATACATTCCTTCCTGTACCTGTGTCTGACAGGCAAGACATGTTTTCAGCTCGTTTTCACCTTTGATTCTGTAGATTGTTGCGCAGGCTCCGCAGAATCCGTGTCTGCAGCCGCATCCTCTCTTTAATGTATAACCGGCATATTCCATGGCAGTCATAATTGTAAGTTCTGCAGGTACGCTGTATTTCTTACCGAAAAAATATACGTTTACCATATTCTTTTCCATTTGAGATTACCAGTCCTTTCTATATATATCATCTGTCGTCAGCAGCACATACAAGCTCGAATCCGCTACGCTACTTCTCGCTTGAGGGCGTTCGCCCTACAGAATGTTCTGTGAAAGAATGCTTATATGCAAGCATGACGCATTCCTTCACATCACTTTCTGCACTGCTCATTGCTTATCAATATTCTGCAGGTAATTCATCAATCTCGTCGCATCTGAATACCGGACCGTCTTTGCAGACGTATTTGGAACCGATATTGCAACGGCCGCATTTACCGATACCGCATTTCATACGAAGCTCCAGAGTTGTGTAAACCTGTTCTCTGGAGAAGCCCAGTTCTTCCAGTCCTGCAAGAACGAACTTGATCATGATCGGCGGTCCGCAGACAAGTGCTGTTTTGTTTGTATCGAATCCAATCTCTTTCAGATAAGAAGGAACGAATCCAACGTGTCCGTCCCAGCCTTCCTGTTCACGGTCGATTGTCAGATAAACATTAACTCCCTCTGCTTTCATCCAGACTTCCTGGATTTCTTTTAACTGTACCAGGTCATCTGCGGAACGGGAACCATAGAGGATATCTACTGTTCCGTAATCTGCACGGTTATCCAGTACATAGTTGATAACAGAACGAAGAGGTGCAAGTCCGATACCACCTGCGATAAACAGAAGGTTTTTACCTTTTAATTTATCTTCTACAGGGAAATGATTTCCGTATGGTCCACGGACTGTGATCTCATCTCCAACCTGAAGGCTGTGGAGATAATCGGTCAGTGCACCGCACTTCTTGATACTGAATTCCTGATATTCTTTATTTGTAGGTGAAGAAGTAATGGAAAACATACCTTCACTTACACCTGGTGCGCAGACCATTGCACACTGGCCAGGCATATGTTCAAAAAGTTTTCCTCCTTCAGGAGCGTTTACACGGAATGTTTTAACATCCGGTGTCTCCTGACGGATATCTGTGATCACACCAACCTTCGGGATCAGTGTGTCTAATGTGTAGTTTTTATGGCAGGTACATTCGCTCATTATTTTTCACCTCCCTGATTTTCAAAAGCTTTGATGACTTTTACGATATTTAAGGATGATGGGCATTTCTCAACGCAGCGGCCGCATCCTACACATGAGAACATTCCATTGTTGTTTACCGGATAGTAAACAAGTTTATGCATGAATCTCTGACGGAAACGCTGCATCTGGCTGTTACGGTTATTTCCGTGTGCCATCATTGTAAAGTCAGAGTACATACAGGAATCCCAGCAGCGGTAACGCTGTACGCCGTGTCCTGTGTCATAATCTTTGATATCATAGCACTGGCAGGTAGGGCATACAAATGTACAGGTACCACATGCCAGACATGGTTTATAAAGTTCTTCCCATACAGGAGAATTGAAACGATCCATGTAATCTTCCTGTCCCCATCCTTCCAGAGAAAGATTAGAGTACGGAAGCTTCTCTACGATTGCGCGGATCGCAGCTTTCTCTTCTTCTACTTTTGCTTCGTCAGCATCGTTGAGAAGTTCTGCAACTGCTTTTGTAAGGGCTTCCCCTTTCTCTGTAAGAGGTTTCCAGTAAAGCTCTCCCTCGATCATCCATGTTGCAACATCTGCAACAGGGTCTGCGCAGTCAATACCGAATGCTTTACAGAAACAGCTTTCTTCCGGCTCATGGCATGCAAGTGCTACAATCGTACCATGATCTCTTCTGGCTGCATAGAAAGTATCGATCGGATCACTTAAGAATACGTTATCCAGTACTTTTACACCCTGGATATCGCAGGCTTTCATTCCGAACACAACAAAGTTCTTTTCCTGTAATGCCTGTGGCTCAATGGAGATATTCTTCTCCTCTTTCTTACAGGTGTAGAGGTTTTCACTCTGTGGAAAAAAAGCATCTTTTGGTGATTTTACAGTTTTTAAAGTATCAAGACAAACTTCTGCATCTTCGCTCCATGCTTTGAAGTTTACCTGATCACTGACTTTGACCGGTAAATATAAATCCTGATCTGCGGCAATCTTCTGGAATAATGCCTGCAGATTCTCTGCTGCTATCTTATACATACATTATCCCCTTTCTGCCACGATACTCGGCTCAACATCTTCAAATGTAAAGTTTGTAAGAGGTCCCTTGGATGTTGAATCCTCTCCTGCCTGATATTCACCATAGAATGTATCAATATCTTTGATAAATTTACGATTGAACAGGTGAAGCGGAATTCCCTGAGGACATACTCTGCTGCATTCGCCGCAGTCTGTACATCTTCCTGCCACATGGAATGCACGGATGATATGGAACATCTTCTCTTCGAAAGAGTCCACGTTTGCTTTCTGCGCACTGTCAAATTTATTGCTGTCGAATACACATTTACGGCAGCTGCATGCAGGACAGACATTACGGCAGGCATTGCAGCGGATACATTTGCTTAACTGGCTCTGGAAGAATGCAAATTTTTCTTCCGGGCTCATTGCTTCGATCTTCTCTACTTCTGCAAAACGATCTGCATCTTTTGTGTCTTTGGACTCACCGATAAGTTCATCATAAATCTTATGTTCTTTTCCTTTACATACGTGACATCTTTCAAGCATTGCATCTTTGTATGCACAGGTCTTCTCACCATAGATTGTCTGAATAGTCAGTGTTTCTGCCTCATCTGTGATCTCTGCACCGGAAATGCTTTCGATACCTTTGATTCCCTGTTTGCGGATTCTCTCGATATCCAGTTTTCCTTTACATCCAACACCAATGATATAAGCTTTCTCACGGTCTACACGATGCTCTTTGATCAGCTGATTAAAGCTGTATGTATCACATGGTTTTAAACATACCAGTGTCTTGCCTTCCAGTTTGGAAGCTTCGATCATATATTTGCTTAAGTTTGCACCGCAGAATCCGTTATATACAAAATCTTTCAGAGATTCTTCTGTTTCAAAGTAAGCCGGTTCCGGATTGTAAGGCAGATCTCCGGCTTTCCATCCCAGAACTCTTGCAACTGTACCGTCAGCAAGCAGTTCTTTTGCACGATTTATCAGCTCCTGCATCTTAAATCCTCCAATCTTACGTTCTTACCGAGTGAATGGATCTTCTCTACAAACTCATTCATTGTCTGGGAGAATTTCACACCTTCAGCAGCGGAAACCCATTCTACTCGTGTTCTTCCGTTTTCCACACCGATGTAGTCGAGCATGGAGAAAAGAAGTGTCATACGTCTTCTTGCATAGTAGTTACCTGTGCTGTAATGACAGTCTCCAGGATGACATCCACACATGATCACACCGTCAGCACCTTTCTCAAAAGCACGGAGGATGAACATTGGATTGACACGGCAGGAACATGGAACACGGATGATCTTTACGTCAGCCGGGTAAGAAAGACGGCTGCTTCCTGCAAGGTCTGCACCTGCGTAACTACACCAGTTACAGCAGAATGCTACAATCTTAGGTCTGAATTCTTCGTTTGTTTCTATCGACATATTGCATCTACCTCCGCGATAATCTGTCTGTTGGAAAAGCCCTGCAGATCCATAGCACCAGACGGGCAGGCTACTGTACAAGCGCCACATCCCTGGCAAAGTGCTGTATTTACAACGGCTACTCTTCTTGTTTCACGGATACCGTGGTCATTTACCTGTTTATCCTCATAGGAAATTGCTCCATATGGGCAGACATTTGCACATGTAGAACATCCGTTACATAACAGTTCATCGGATTTTGCTGTACATGGGTTGGTTGTCAGTTTATCTTTGGCAAGAAGGCCGATTGCCTTAACTGCTGCTGCGCCAGCCTGTGCAACTGTCTCCGGAATATCTTTCGGTCCCTGGCATACACCGGAAAGGAAGATACCTGCTGTAGGAGATTCTACAGGACGGAGTTTTGCATGGGCTTCTGTGAGGAAGTTGTTTGTATCAATACTTGCTGTAAGCATAGTAGCGATCTTACGAACATCCGGGTTCGGTTCAATGGCTGTTGCAAGAACGACCATATCTGCTTTCTTAAGGATTTGTTTGTTGTCGATCAGGTCAGATCCCTGTACAAGAAGGCTTCCGTCCGGCTGTGGAATAACTTTTCCTACCTGGCCTTTGATGTAGTTTACGCCGTACTGTTCTACGGCTCTTCTGTAGAACTCATCGAAGTTCTTACCAGGTGTACGCACATCAATATAGAAGACTGTTACATTTGTATCCGGATATTTATCACGGATCAGCATTGCATGTTTTGCTGTGTACATACAGCAGATTTTGGAACAGTATGGCTTTCCTCTGTCATCAGAACATCTGCTTCCCACACACTGGATAAATACCAGCTCTTTCGGAGCCTTTCCGTCGGAAAGACGCTCTAAGTGTCCTTTTGTAGGACCTGCTGCGTTCATGATACGTTCCAGTTCCAGGGATGTGATAACATCTTTACTCTGGCTGTACGCATATTCATCATATTTGTCAAGTTTGATGGTATCAAAACCTGTAGCAACTACGATTGCACCGTATTTCTGTGTTACGATCTCATCCTGCTGATCGTAATCAATGGCTCCTGCCTGACATACTTTGGAACAGACACCACATTTTCCTGTTTTAAATTTCAGACAGTTCTCACGGTCGATAACCGGAACATTCGGGATTGCCTGTGCAAATGGAGTGTAAATAGCAGTTCTGTTATTTAATCCTCTGTTAAATTCGTTCGGAATCTTCTTGGACGGACATTTTTCCTGGCAGACACCGCAGCCTGTACATTTGTCCATATTTACACTTCTTGCTTTCTTTCTGATATCAACGGTGAAATCACCTACGAAACCGCTGACATGTTCTACTTCACTGTATGTATAGATATTGATCTTCTCATGTGCTGCTGCCTCTACCATCTTAGGTGTGAGGATACATGCAGAACAGTCAAGTGTAGGGAATGTTTTATCAAGCTGTGACATTCTTCCACCGATACTTGGAGTCTTCTCTACGATATCTACTTCATATCCTGCATCTGCGATATCCAGGGCTGTCTGGATTCCGGCAATACCGCCGCCGATGATCAGGGCTCTCTTTGTAACACGGCTCTCTCCCGGCTGAAGAGGAGCATTTAAATTTACTTTTGCAATTGCTGCTCTGGCAAGGATCACTGCTTTCTTTGTAGCCTCTTCCATATCCTTGTGGATCCAGGAACAATGCTCACGGATATTTGCGATCTCCACCATGTATGGATTCAGGCCAGCTCTTTCAGCTGCTTTTCTGAATGTTGCCTCATGCATACGTGGAGAGCATGAACAGACAACAACGCCTGTCAGGTTTTTCTCTTTAATGGCTTCCTGAATTTTAGCCTGGCCTGCTTCTGAGCACATGTACTGGTAGTCTTCTGCATGAACGACACCCGGCTCTTTGGCAGCTAATTCAACAACTTTTTTTTACATCTACCGTAGCGGCGATATTACTTCCGCAATGACAGACAAATACACCAATTCTCTGCACGCTGGCTTACCTCCTGTATCTTCTGAATGCACTTACCAGAAGCTGCTGTGGCAGTTCCGGATCAAGAAGCTGTGGTATCTCATCTGCTTTCAGATAATCGCCGCCTTTTTCACGGACAACTAACTGTCTTGCTGCATCGATGATCTTTCCCGGTTTTACATCTCTTGGACAACGCTCTACACAGGCGAAACAGGAAAGGCATTTCCAGAGAGACTTTGAATTGACAAGTGCTTCGATATCTTCATTTACAACATAGGATACAAACTGATGTGGCTTGATATCCATTTCATTGAAAGATGGGCAGGTAGCAGAACATTTTCCACATTTCATACATTTCAGCGGATTGGTTCCGGAGATCTCTTTGATCTTTTCTGCTGCTGAATGCTGGTTTCTCATTTTGCCACCTCCTCTTTTACTCCGAGGGCTTCTGCAAGGAGCTCTGTGAAATAATATACAGGCAGTTCGCTGGAAGCGTTTTTATTTAAATTATATTTACACAATGGACAGGCTGTGATCAGCATATCTGCGCCAAAGCCTTTCGCACTGTCTTCGATTTTCTGACACATGTTCTGAGACATATCTTTTTCTTTCAGAGAAATGTAACCGCCGCAGCATTCATTTCTGTATGGATAGATTACCGGTTCTGCCCCAAGTGCACGGATGAAATCTTCCATGATTGTCGGATTCTCTGGATCATCAAAAGCCATGATCTTGCCCGGACGTAATAAGAGACATCCGTAATAAGCTCCGATTTTCTTTCCTGTAAGCGGGTTTACTACCTTCTCTTTCAGCTTGTCGAAACCGACTTTGTCGCGAAGTACTTCCAGATAATGGAGCACTGTTGTCTCGCCTGCATATGGCTCGTCAAGCTGCATGTAATTGTTCGCTCTGGTGCGGATATCTTCCACATTTTTCATATCATCATTGACACGTTTGATCACGTGATGACAGGCAGAGCAGATTGTTACCAGATCCTGGCCCTTTTTCTTTGGCCTGATTAAGAGCACGTACAGAAGAAAGCTTCGTAGCAATTTCGTCAGTTCCCAGAGGATAAACACCTCCGCAACACTGCCAGTCTTCGATCTCTTCCAGTTCAAACCCAAGTGCTCTGGCGCTGGCTCTGGCATATTCGTCCAGATCTTTCGCCTTGTTTCTCAGGGTACAACCCGGATAATAACTGTACTTCATACTTAACATTATCCTTTCTTAGTTGTTCAGATAAATTCATGTTGCTCAAATAATGATATCAGGGTCCAAAAGCAATTTGCCCCGATATATAGCGCCCGTAAATAACAGTCGCTAGTCCTTGTCTTTTTTTTAACAATATATGGACAAAAATATAAATCAAGTCTAATACAATTACTTTTTATATCTTTGTTGAGACATAGAAAATAAAAGAGTTCGCACACCCTTCCTCCGCAATTAAAGGAGTGTATCAGCTCGATTTCCGAAAAATATTATATCATATTGACAACATTTTAACAAGAGGTTTTTGATAATTTTTTTATCACGCATCATTGCTCAATTCTTCTGATCTAAATTAATCTTTTTCAGGCAGATAAAATCTTCCGCTTTTCTATTTACTCACAATCATAGTATCTTTCAAAAAATTAATAAAAATATTATTTATATATTTTTTTGCTTTTGATATATGTAAGCCAAAATTCGTCTGTTTCCGCTTACAGTACAGAATTTTGGCTAATAATTAAAAAGGAGTAAACAGTAATATGGATTCAGAAGAACAGGCTGTACCTGTACTTCTGAACGTTTTGTCTGATATATTATTAATTAAGGTCAATCTGAGCAATAATTTCTTTCAGTGCATCTGCACTCTTCTTAAGCTGTTCGATCTCAGCTTTTGTCATTCTCATTGGAACTTTGCCCTGTACACCATTTGGTCCTACCAGAGTTAATGTACTCAGGCATACATCATCGATTCCGTACTCTCCATGCATCATAGTAGATACTGTAGAGATAGACTCTGAAGAAGATACAAGAAGGCTGCAAAGTTTGCATACAGAAGAGGATACTGCATAGAAAGTTGCACCTTTCTTGGAAATGATCTCACCGCCAGATTTCTGTACATACTGAAGCATTGCTTCTTTATCAATCGGTTCAATATCCTTACCGAGTTTCTTCTCAAGGTCGTAATATTCATCCACACTTACACCTGAAATATAGGCACCAGACCACGGAATAAAGGATGTATCTCCATGCTCACCGAATACATAGGCATGGATATTACTCTGTGCAATCTGGAAATGTTCGGATAATCCGCAGCGCAGACGTGCAGAGTCAAGAATTGTACCGGAACCAAGGATCTGGTTTTCTGGAAGTCCGGAAATCTTTGTAAATACATAAGTCATGATATCAACCGGATTGCTTACGATCAGATAAAGGGCATTTGGAGCTGCCTTTACGATCTCCGGTGTGATAGATTTGAGGATATTTACATTTGTCTGTGTAAGTTCAAGTCTTGTCTGTCCTGGTTTACGGGCAATACCGGATGTGATGATAACGATGTCAGAATCCCTAGCATCTTCGTAGTCTCCGGCAATGATAGAGATAGGATCTCTGAAGCAGGTTCCCTGGATAATATCCAGAACTTCACCTTCTGCTTTCTTTTTGTTGATATCGATCAGAACAATTTCAGATGCGATATCCTGGCTTGATAAAGTGTACGCGATGGTAGATCCGACGCTGCCGGCTCCAATGATAGTAATTTTACTGCTCATAATCTTAATACTCCTTTTCTCCTAACAAAATTGACGTCTTAATGATAACACATTGTCAAAAAATTGACAAGAGCTTTTGTACAGAAATCTGAACAATTTTTTCGTTAAATATTTGTTTGGAAGCATAAAATTGTTTGTTAGTTTGATATAATTTTCACATTTTCCTATTGGAGTAGATACTTGCACGAACAAATCCCCAACCACTGCTTATTGCTTTTTGCAATTTAAACAGTGGTTGGGGATTTCCCTGATTTTTGATTCGGTTAAGTACAGTATCTGAAAGCTTTATCTGTCAGAATACGTGCAAAGATTAGCCCTAATGGCAACGCTGCAATGATAAGGATCGCAGACGCAAACCAGGATGCAGCTACTGATAATGACATAATACCAAGATTATAAAATCCTCTGTATAAATATAATCCCGGAACCATGATAACGATTGAGGGAACTGTTACAGATATCCTTGGATATCCGACTTTATTCTTCAGCAGGGACGCCAGAAGTCCCGCAGTAAGTGCACCAATAAATGCGGCTGCAGCAGGAGGAATATTTGCAAGGTCTACCAGTTCCAGTCTCAGAGTATTGGCAGCTGCTCCTATCCCGGCTGCTGCGACTGCCAGACGAACCGGGCTGTTAAACATGATAGAGAATCCAAACACTCCGCAGAAACTTGCAAGAAGCCTGAATAAGATCCACTGCTCTGTTGACAGTGAAAATTTTATAAAATCTACAGGTTTCAAATGCAGGATCAGTGCCATGATCCATGCTGACATAGTAGCTACCAGAATAACGATCAAAGCATAAGTCAGACGTTCTATTCCTGAACGCATATCCAGTTTTGCAAGGTCAATACCACTGGTAATAAACGGAAATCCCGGTATGATAAAGAGCATTGCACAGATATATCCCGCTTCGTGCTGAACAGAAATACCAAATAATATTTCTCCAAGTTTGAGCAGACCTGCATATGCAAAACATGCCAGAGATACAGAAGACACAATACATAAGAACAATGTAAAATGGTGTTTGGTCAGTTTGCAGCGGAGATAATTTCCAATTCCTGCCCCGACAAATGCACAGAACATCTCGATCGGACCGCCCCCAAGAAGGAATGTAAATCCGCAGCATGCGATCGCTGCAGCAAGTCCCAGTGCAGGCGGGGAATATAGACCATGTGTTTTTTCAATATTGTCAAGAAATGTATGCAGCTGTTCTCCTGACATATGTTTTCCTTCTTTTTCAAAGTTTCGGATAAAGTGTTCCAGACGATTTAACTTCAAAGTATTTACGCCTGTATTAGTCAGGCACAACGACTGGGTAAAACCATTTTCTCCGTCATAACATGTATATTCAATGGACATCAGACCAATATCCGCCGTACACGTAATGCCAAGTGCTTCTGCCAGTGTATTCATGGAACTTCTCACTCTCCATGCTCCGGTACCGCATGAGAGAAACATAATCCCCACACGTCCGATAACGGATGCTTTCTCTGCGATGCTGGAATCTACAACTGGTACATTTTCCCCATTTTCATCTGTATACTCATGCCAGGCAACATCCATATGGTTCTTTTTAATCACTTCCTGCGGCATTTTTCTCACTTCCTCATTCTATATTGTCAATCGGATAAAATCATCCGCTTTGCTACTTGCTTGATTTGTTAAAGCTGCAGACTGTCATTTCCTGCTTTCTCCATCATTTTCTCTTCTGCATGCCAGTACGATTCCGTCAATCTCGTCTAAATGCTGC
>ENA-OQIU01000106-OQIU01000106.1-human-gut-metagenome-genome-assembly--contig:-NODE-106-length-17186-cov-2.660297_pt1 | contig 17186 bp, 15 predicted proteins | sample MGYA00242590_ERZ504755 | MGnify/ENA primary metagenome ERZ504755 (study PRJEB26092, sample SAMD00036359) | human gut metagenome | host: Homo sapiens | study: EMG produced TPA metagenomics assembly of...
GAGAGAAGTGTTCCACTTTCCCCGGTACTGTAAAGTAAGAAAGACAGATCCTCCCAGAAGCGCCGTCACACGGCTTTTCTATATAGATCGGTTGTTCCTCATTATTCTTGTACATCTCAAGAAAGATCCGTGCCATATCCCGCCGGATCAAATCAAATTTTTCCTGCTGATCTTCCATATAGAAAAACGACTGACATTTGACTTCACATTTCAGCAGCTTAATGTGAAATGAAGCAATCGTCTCCGCTGAAACGCAGAGCGACAGGGCAAGTCCGTCTTCGTCCAGATCCAGATCACAGATCTGAAACCGGTTGATCGCAAAGATAGATCCCATCGGGAGATTGTGAACTTCCCCGTCCTCGTAGCTGACTCTTCCACTCCCACGAAGCAGAAATAAAAGTTCAAAATCCGGATTCCACAGTTCCCGTTTCTTCTCCGGCCGGAGTAGCCGAAAACGGAATCCCGGCATTTCCTGTTTTGTTCCTTTCAGCATCATGTCTTCATCTCTGTTGTCTCTTTCCATTTCACACCTCATGATAGATTTTTTTGTGTATTGTACCACAAAAAAGGTCCCGCAAAAAGATCTTCTCCTTTTGTGGGACCGATTTTTCGGTTTTTGTTTTAGTTTTTGCAATTATTCCTTCACCTTCAGCACCAGACACTGATACGGCTGCAGACGGATCGTTTCCTCGCCTGCCTCGCAGGTGTCATAGTTATTCAGAAGTACTTCTTCGATTGTATCTGTAAATGGCAATGTAATGCCATCCGCAAGAGAAGTAGTAAGGATCAGAATATTATTCTTCTCATCCTTCCTGCGGTACGCCAGAACGCCGCTTACCGTCTCGTATTCCGGAATCAGCGTTCCGTAGAGGAAGGTTTCTTCCAGATCTTCACGTCGTCTTACTGCCACCATTTTGCGGTAGAACCACAGCAGGGAATCAGGATCTTTTTCCTCGGCCTCATAGTTCAGTTCCGTATAGTTTTTATTCACCGGGAACCACGGCGTACCTGTTGTGAATCCCGCCTCGGCAGATGCATCCCACTGCATCGGAGTTCTGCTGTGCTCGCGGCTCTCGCAGTTGATCTGCTCGAGCGCTTCCGCATCCGTTTTTCCTTCGGCAATCAGGCGGTCGTAAATAGCAAAGGTCGGTTTATCGACGAATCCCTGAATGGACTGTTTCGGGTCGTCGCGCATGCCGATTTCCTGTCCCTGATACAGGAACACAATACCCGGCAGGAAGAAATTGGTGACCGGAAGCATTTTTTTCGCTGTAGAGGTTCTGATCCTCCGGCATCAGGAACCGGTCGATGCTGCGCGGTTTGTCATGATTTTTCAAGGAAATTACAGAGCATGCCGCGGCCATCCACGATTTTCTGTGCCGCAAAAAGCTGATCGCGATAATCGTCAAACAGCGCCACGGTATTGCCCCATTTCGGGTTACGCACATTGTCGAGGGTGTGACAAAAATCGAAAACGGACGAGAAACTGCCGTTTTCCCCAATCACATCCTCCACATCCTCCGGTCCCATGTGATCGTACTCTCCGATCGTCAGCGCATCGGTCGGCGCAAAGGTGCGCTCCTTCATTTCACACAAGATATCGGCAAGACCGTCTACATTGTTGAAATACTCGAACGCCATATTGTACTCGTCCGGTCCATCCGGCGGAAGGTTGGTGTACTGATAATTCTTTTTCAGATGGCTGATCGCATCAAGACGGAATCCGCCAAGTCCCAGATCCATCCATTTTAAAATCATCTCATAAATTTCTTCCCGCAATTTGGGATTCTCCCAATTGAGATCCGGCTGCTCTTTTGTGAAGATGTGGAGGTAATACAGTTTATCATATCCCGGTACTTTCTCCCACGCGCTGCCGCCAAAAATCGACCGCCAGTTGTTCGGCTCTTTGCCGTCTTTTCCTTCCCGGAACACATAATACTTTCCGTACTTTCCAAACGGATCTTTGAGTGCCGCCTGAAACCACGCATGCCGGTCAGAGGAATGATTCACGACAAGGTCCATCAGAATGCGGATGCCGCGTTTTTTTGCCTCCGCAATCAGCTCCTTCATGTCCTCCATCGTTCCAAACGACGGGTCGATATCCATGTAATCGGAAATATCGTATCCGTTATCCACCATCGGGGATGCAAACACCGGACAGAGCCAGATGACATTGGCTCCCAGCTTTTCTATTTTGTCAAGATGACGGATCACGCCTTTCAGATCTCCTATGCCGTCTCCATTGGTATCCTGAAAACTCTTCGGGTAAATCTGATATCCGACCGTTTTGTGCCACCACTTTTTCTCCATTACTCTTCTCCTGTTCATTTTGTTTTTATAATGCGGGCCGTTCTTTAGGTTTACCGCAAAACCTATAGTGTTTCCACTATATCACAAAAGAATGGATTATGCTACTTTTTCTTTTTGATTTTTCCCGATGTCCGCTTCACCGTTACGGTTCACTGTTTTTTCATCATCGGCAAAATCACGCAGGAAGCAGCTTTTCCGCCCATATGAATGGTCTGATGTGCAATTTTTATTCTCCGTCTTTTCCGACCACAGCCCTTTCTGATTGCTGTGGACATGGTACTGCGGGAAGTCGGAAGAGGAAATATCTACACGGATGCGGGAACCCTTTGGAATCGTGTATACAATATTCCACATAGTAATCTGTACCTCTGCCCACGCTGCCCGGTTCATAGGCTCCGGCCTCCGTTTTTCCCTGCTCCAATGTTGCAATCGAGGAACGAATGTTGTACGCTTTTCCTTCCGGCGTTACCTCCATGATTTTAGCGGTAAATGCCGTATCCTCGCAATCACTTTCCACGAACAGACGGACGGAAGCTTTTCCGTTCAGCGTGAAAGTTTCTTCCAGCGGTTCTGATACAAAACTCAGGACATCCTCACGATAGTCCGGTTCCGGCTGAAGATGGCTGCCGATCTGCGGCATCGTATGCAGAAGGGCTTCTCCGCCGATACTCTCGACGGGAGTGGCCGGGTCAAACGTGTAGTTTCTCGTTTTTTCCTGTTCCGGCGCGTCTGCCCGCAATGCTTTTTCATCCAGATACAGCGTCATGCTTCCCGCAGTTCCTTCTTCTCCCAGTCCGTCGGACACGCTATCAATCCAACGGTCTGAGCCGATCTCATAGGCACGGATCCGCTGCATCGGGATTTCTTTTTGTTTCAGCGTCAGCTCAAACCATTCCAGCATCTTTGGAATTTCTTCATTCTGCGGGTGAATCACCTCTTTATCTTCAAGACAAATCTGGAAAAAGTGGTTCCATGCACCGATTTCCAGCCAGCTGTGCTGTTTCGTCTCCTCGTTCAGGCGCTCCCACGTTTTCATACTGCTGCCGTGGTGATGATCGTACCAGCCGCTCAAGAGATAGATCGGGACTTTCGTTTTTGACGGGATTTCCCGTAACTGTTTCCACCAGCCCGTCTGCCAGAGCGCATCGCCCGGGTTCGGGCTTGTGATGTATTCGCGGTAGGACGGAACACGCTGTCCCCAAAGAGCTTCATCCACCTTGACCTGCGGCAGATAGCGACAGCTTTCGCGGTAATCGGCGGACACCGGTTTTTCTGCATTTTCCATCGACCATGCGGTTAAGATATCGTGGCGGAAGCAACCTTTTTCGTAGGCTGAGGTAAAACGGTCGGTTCCATAATCTTCAAGGAACATGGCAGCAACCTTTCCTTCCGCGGCATCGGCGAAAGCCCAGCCGGTCATACTCGTGTAGGAATGGCCCCAGTAGCCTAAAATCTCGCACCATGGCTGTTCCACAAGGTAATTCATCGTGTCGATGCCATCATTCCGTTCGTTAATGTTTGGCTCCCATTTTCCTTCCGACTGCTCCCTGCCGCGGCAATACTGATAGACATACACATAACCTCTGTGTGCCAGTCCCTCGCCGTACGCACGATGGATCCGGTCAGTTCCCCGGGTAGCAGGTTCTGGTCAGGATGACAGGATTACTTTTTTCTTCTGCCGTGTCTTCTTTAGGAAATAATAGATCGTGTGAAGCTTCACGCCGTCACGCATCTCGATCTGTTTTTCTTTTCTCTCAAATGCTGCATAGCTTTCGGAAACGCCGCTTTTCGCAAATTGTGCTTCTACGCGTTTTACCGCAGCCGTCATAAAATCTTCTGCCATCGCCCTATACCTCCATCTCAAGCAGTGCCATACCGAGTGTCTTTCCATGTTTGTCCAGCGCCAGCGATCTTGTGACACCGCCGCCGAGTGTCTTGTCGAGGACAAAGTTCAGCGCATGGATTCCGTCCAGTTCGTAGCGGGTTACTTTTCCGTGACAGATTTCGCGGAAGTATTCTGCTACGCGTGCTTCTGTTACTTTTTCTTTCAGCATTTCATAATTGTTCTCATCATATGGGATCACCGAAATATTGGAGATCTCGCCTTTGTCACCCGTTCTTGCATGTGCAATTTCTTTTAATTTCATACTTCTTCCTTTCCTGTCCTTCGTTACTGTCTGTCGATTGCGGAAAATGGTTTTCCAGACACGTTCCGGCAATCTCTTCGTTTTATAACAATCCCAGCTCTTCTCCTGCTGACCGTAAGATCAGAGGCATCGATCAAACTTCAAAATACCGAATCTCCTGTGTTATGTCATCCCGCGGTACAAAAATTGAGCAGACCGAGACAACCTCGGACACCCGTTTCACAGCTCCGCCTCCTCCTGCCGGACCGTTGGTGTAGAGAGCTTCGACTTCATTTGCCAGCAGAACGGCATTTTTCCGGTCTTTCGTTCTGCCTGCGGCGCGGAGACGCACTTCACACGGAGTTCCACTTCCGATCTCCTTGGAAATTGCATCACGATACAGGGAATTGCATCCGATAAAATCAGTACGGTACTCTTCCAGTTCGATGCCTGTCAGTGCAATCCGCTTCTCCAGAATCTCCGCCGCCAGCTCCGCCCGTGCCATACAGTTGCTTCCGCCGTAGGAAATTTCACCCTCACCGATGAAGCAGTCCTTGTAGCCGACACTCACTTTCAAAGTTTCCGGTCTTCCATGCGTTGTCGCATGCTCGGCACGAACCTGGTTTTCCCCGACCTGCCGGAACGTCACCTTTGAAAAGTCCGCTGTTGCATCCGGGGTCAGGTAAGCCTTTGGGTTGTGGATTTCGTAGATCATCTGCTCTTTACAGGTATCCACACTCACCAGTCCGCCACTTCCCTCGACCTTTGTCACGGTAAATGCGCCTGTCTCGTCAATCTCAATGAGCGGGAATCCGAGTTTCCACAGGTCCGGCACATCCTTGTAGCCCGGATCCGCAAAATAGCCGCCTGTCACCTGTCCGGCACACTCCAGCAGATGGCCTGCCAGAACCGCCTGTCCCATCTGATCCGGGTTGTCGTCAATGTTCCATCCGAACTCATGTACCAGCGGTCCGATCGTCAGTGCAGGATCGGAAACGCGACCAGTAATGACAAGATTGGCACCCTCTTCCAACGCTTTTGTGATGCCCTCCGCACCCATATAGACGTTCGCAGAAATCAGAACATCTTTTTTCTTTTTAACAGCGTGCCATCCTCAGCACTTTTTCATTTTCATACTTATCCAGTTCGTCTGTAATATCATCGCCGGTCACACAGGCAATCTTCAATCCACTGACTCCCAGTTTTCTGGCAATTTCACACGTCCGTTCTGCAGCAGATACCGGGTTGGCAGCTCCCATATTGGTAATAACTTTTACTTTGTTTTTCGCCATCAGCGGGAGAATTTTTTCCATTCGGTAGTCAAGCAGCTGGTTATAACCCTTCGACGGATCTTTCTCTTTGTCCTGCTGCCCGATCGCAACGGTGCGTTCCGCCAGACACTCGAAAATAATGTAGTCCAGATTTCCTTTTTCCATCAGCTCCACTGCCGGCTCAATGCGGTCTCCCGCATAGCCTGCGCCGCTTCCGATTCTGATTTTTTTTCATGTTCTATGGCCTCGCTTTCTTTGATCTGAGATCATTGTAATGCGATATCCGGGCAGATACTACAAAAGGGATCGTAATTTCTAAAATTTTAGAAATCATGATCCCTCTTTTATGTGAGTTCTGTTACAGCAAAGACAGAAAATACCACAAAGCCCCAAAGCTGCAGAAATTCCGGCATTTCATTCTCCTTCTGTCTTATTCTTTGATTTTATTATATAACGTTGCCAGCGAAATTCCGAGTTCCTTTGCCGCTTTTTGCTTCCCTTCCATATCCCGTCCGTACAGCAACAACGTATTTTGGATCTCCTGCCGTTCAAAGCGGCGCACCCGCTCTTCCAGCGTCATGTGAGCCTCTGATTCCCGTTTTTCAAACTGTACGAGACTCGTCACAATTGAGATGCTTCCGCGGATCTGATGCTCTTCCCAGATCGGATAAACACTTGCAAAGTATTCCTGCGTTCCCTCTCTCCGCACCATTCCCTCGACCGGGATGCCGCTCCAAATGACTTCCGGAGCAATGGCAGATTTGCGGTAATCCGTGATTTTATGACCTTTCGCGGTTTCAAGCGGAACGCCGATGAAATCGCTGTAGACTTGATTAAAGAACACAATCCTGCTGTGCTGATCGCAGATCAGGATTCCCTGCTGTAGAGATTCCAGAACGGAATGTACCTGCATTTTTCGTTCCTCCCGTTTTCTCTTTCTGTACTCTCGGAGTCTTTCTGTCATGGGGATATTTAGCCCTTATACTCCTCCGTAAATGTCTTGTATAAATAGATCACATTCTCAATTTTATCTCCACGGTCGCAATTACATTTTGATACCACATGGCATCACCATACCTTCCGGCAATTTTTAACTTTATTGCCACAAAGTATGGACTCAGTCCAAAAAAACGCACGGCAGGAAATCCCGCCGTGCGTCCATAGATTCTGATTTACGCTTAAATTATTTAAGAGTAACTTTAGCGCCTTCAGCCTCAAGTTTAGTTTTGAGCTCTTCAGCTTCTGCTTTGGAAGCACCCTCTTTGAGGACTTTCGGAGCACCGTCAACTACTTCTTTAGCTTCTTTCAGGCCAAGTCCTGTAGCTTCACGTACAACTTTGATAACTTTAACTTTGTTCGGGCCAACCTCTGTCAGCTCTACGTCGAACTCGTCTTTCTCCTCAGCTGCTGCTGCATCGCCTGCTGCTGCTGCAACTACAACGCCTGCTGCTGCGGATACGCCGAACTCTTCCTCACATGCTTTTACAAGATCGTTTAACTCTAATACAGATAACTCTTTGATAGCGTCAATAAACTCTGCGGTTGTTAACTTTGCCATTTTATTTTCCTCCTTGGATATTTTCTGAATAATGTTCTCAGGCTGCGTATTTCACGCTGCCCGCTTGAGGCTTAGGCCTCTGCTGCGCCGCCTTTGGACTCTGCGATCTGGTTGAGGACGCGAGCCAGGTTTGCGATCGGGGACTGGATGCTTCCAAGCAGTTTGCCAAGAAGTTCTTCTCTTGACGGAACGTTTGCCAGTGCTTCCATTCCAGCTTTGTCGTAGTAGTTTCCTTCTACAACACCAGAAACCATCTCCAGCTTCGGAGCGGTTTTTGCAAATTTAGCGATGATTCTTGCCGGAGCTGTTGCATCGTCCTTGCTGATTGCGATAGCGTTTGTGCCATCCAGGTCTTTGGTAAGAGACTCGAAAGCAGTACCAGCGAATGCACGTTTCATCATTGTATTTTTGTATACTTTGTAATGAACGCCTGCTTCTCTTAACTCTTTACGCAGCTGAGTATCCTGAGCAACGGTTAATCCGCTGTAGTTTACCAGCAGCACGCACTGTGCGCCTTCTACCTGTGCGCTGATCTCTTCCAGGACCGGCTTCTTCAGATCGATTTTTGCATTGATTGCCATGATTGCACCTCCTTGTAGTATTTCGTACCTACGCTTTGGAAGTATAAAAAAAGCTCTTCGCGAAGATTGGCGAAGAGATCTCAAAATTCCATAACATGAACCTTGTGTAACTTCTCCTCGGCAGGCGTTTGAAACTTACGCCTTGCGGCACCTGCTGTCTTCGGCGTGATACAGGTGGTATGATAGCATATGTGAGGCGAGTTGTCAAGATCAAAATAAACTTTTTTCATATTTGTGCAACTTCATCAAAATATGCGTTCTATTTTTTCAAACCGTTTCTTCCTATACCATGTTATACTTACGTTGTTGTCGCCTCCCAAACTGGCAACAGGAAGGGGGTGAGCGCATGTCTATACTTATTTCTCTTATCGTTTCCGTTGTAGCAGGTGTAATCAGCTACTATATCTGCAAGTGGCTAGACGGAAAACATGGTGACAATTAGCCCAGGCGGATGCCCTTCCGTAAAATAGGGAAGAACCCCCAGCAGTTGCCGCTGCTGGGGGTTCGCTTTGTGAACACATGTCACTTATTTCTCTTATCAGCTACATATACTATATCATATGCAGAACCGAATTTCAAGATTCCTCTCCCACATTTTTATTTCACTTTCACCAGTCGCACAGCCATATACGGTCTTGACGGCATGTCGATCGTAAATTCTCCGCTGTGGCGGCCTGCCGGGGTGATGGTCATGTTCCAGGTGTCGATGACTTCCACATCAAACTCCTGGCCTTCCGGCATGTGGAACGGGCGACGGCATGGGCGGTTGGCTCCGAAATAGTACATGATACAGTCTTTTCTCGGATGGCTTGCGCCGTTCGTGCAGCAAGTCTCATCAAAGAATGCCGGAAGCGGCTCCATATAGCCTCCGTTTTCTTCCATAATGTCCAGCAGGAACTGAATACGCGCCGGGCTGCCGCCCCTCAGCTCTCCGCCGTGTGACCACCAGATCACACCGTTTTCATTTTCATACGTCTCGCCGTGCTGGCCATATCCACCTCTGGTATATGCCTCCCAGAACCGGCGTGTCATCTCCTCGCCGCTGATATTTCCCCAGCCGAACGGAAGATTTCCTTCATATGCAATCTCATCGAGTACGCACGGTTTTCCATACTGCGGGCGCCAGATTTCCACATTTTCTGCGGTACGGTACAGATCGATTCTCTGCAGACTGCAGTGCGTGATCCATCCCCTGGAATGATCGTACATGGTCATACAGTTGTGAATGGAGCGCAGATGGCGGTACGGATCCTGACGGCAGACGGTTTCTGCATTGGACTCCCACTCGGATACCGGTTTCCAGCGGAACAGGTCAAATTCATTTGCCATAGCCCACCATACATTGTGGTATGCGCTGAAACGGTTGACAACGTATCTTAATAAAAGTTCTGCTGCTCCAGATTCATGCGGGAATAGCCCCAGCGGTCGTACGGATGGAACAGAATCAGATCGGCCTGGATTCCCATGGTGCCAAGGCGTGCGATCGTGTTTTCAATGTGTTCAAAATAAGAAGGATTCAGACGGGTATAATCCCATACTTCATCCGGGTTTTCGATCATGGCATCAATGCCGCCGAACATATTGCGCGGCGCTTTTTCCAGCTTCTCTGTCTCAAAGTCAGACGGAGACCACGGAGAATTTTCACGAATTTCAAACGGATACTGTGCCGGCTCTTTTAAATTGTAGACATAGTGCTTCGGGAAAACGCAGAAGCGGATCTTATTAAACGGAGAAGCAGCAAGGCTTTCATACGTTTTCTCCTGAGTCTCCTTACTCTGCAGCTCCCACACATAGCAGGTCGTACCGCACGGGTAGTATTCCTTTCCGTCATCGTAAGCAAAATGGTAGGTGTTTGCTACCCGAACCGGACCGTGGCAGTTTTCATCGGCTGCGCTGACCTCCACCGTCACCTTCGCCTCATCGCCCCAGCTTGTTACTGCGGTAATCTCATACGTTCCTTCGCAGGATGGCATAAAGCGCAGTTTGTATACGCCGTTTCCATCATAAAAGCCCTCGGCACGCTTTTCCTCTGCCTGGCCTGCCATCGTTCCTTTCACCCACTGCTCCGCAAACGGATTTCCCTCGGACGGTCCCCGGAAAACCAGTTCTGCAATTCCATATCGTTTTACATATTCGGTATAAGACTGTAACATACGTTCCACCTTTCTAAAATAAGTATTGCTTCGTATCGTGATAATTTAATTTTACTAAATGTATTTTGAATAGTCAATCTTTTTAAATTAAACTTTTAAACAATAATTCAGTTATTTTTTTATCACTTTTGCCGATATCTATTTCTTTTTTCCTTGTATTTATTGACGTTTTTTCACTTTTATTGTAAACTTTCCCATAGAGTCTGCCGGACCTTTTGCTGAACAGTTCCGGCATTTTCTTTTTATCTGGCTCAAAATTCAGCATATATCTAACATGTACAGGAGAGGAGATGGTCCTTTGAAAAAACGCTTTTCCAAAATTTCCATACACTCACTTGGTTTTCGTATTTTTGTTCTGCTTGCAGTCATGATCGTCCTTTTTTGCGCGCTTGTCGCGTACAACAACACAGCCGCTTTCGGTCTGATGCTTGAGCGGATCCATGAGAACTCGGAAAATACACTGGTTCTGTACCAGAAAAGCCTGGATGAAAATCTTTCCCGCACGGAAACCTACCTCTATGTTTTCGCATTAAATGATGCCGATCTTCTTTCCCTCCGCGCAGCAGAACCACAGACAACCAACTGGTATATCACATTAAACCGAATCAAAAAAAGCTTTGAAAACGCAACGCCAAACTATACCGTAGACGGCTTTTTCTGCTATCAGGAAGCCACAGATGCCCTGGTCCTCTATGACCAGACCACCAACCCGACACCGTTCCTCTGGAACTATATCCGTGAAATCGCCAAAACAGAGGATCCGTCCTCTGTATGGAATCTCAACGAAATCAACGGGAAATATTACCTTGTCCGTATTCTGAACCTGAACGGATATCTGCTCGGCGCGTACATTTCCACGGATACACTCCTTGGCACTCTGGTCGATACAAAAACGCAGGACAGTCTTCTGTATTTTTCCGATGGTCCCCTTCTTCTGCGCACCCCGTCAAACGATGTCTGCCTGGAGGCTCCCCGCTTGAAATGGCGACGATATCCTTCCTACGACATTGATGGAACCTCCTGGATGGCTGTTTCACATGAACTGAACGAAACACCGCTGTCGCTGACCCTGCTTTTAAAGGCTTCGGAATACACCAAATATCAGAGCAGCTTTTATCTTCTCGCCCTGATCGTTTCGCTCGGTCTGTTCGTAATCTGGCTGCTCCTGTCTGCTTCCCTGCACCGCTGGGTTCTTCACCCGGTTCACATGCTGACGCATGCGCTGGAACAGCTCCGCGGCGGTGATCTCAAGGTGCGGATTCCGGATGACGCTATGCTCGACGAATTCCGGAAAATGACGACCGCTTTCAACGATATGGTCGAAGAGATCGATGATCTGAAAATCGCCAATTACGAAAAACAGCTCGCCCGTCAGAAGCTGGAAGCGCTTTACCTGAAGCAGCAGATCACGCCGCATTTTATGATCAACTGCCTGAACACCATTTATCAGCTGACTGAAAATAACCATGCGGACCTGGCACGGCAGATGCTTCAGAACCTGAGTGTACATCTGCGCTATACGCTTTCCTCCGGCCAGACCGTCTCGCTTTTAGAAGAGCTAAACCTTGTAAAAAACTACGTGGAGCTTTCCTCCATCCGCTATCCCGGCGCGCTGCGCCTGCTCCCTTCCTGCGAAGAATCGCTGCAAAATGCAACGGTTGTGCCGCTTATACTCCTGAACTTTGTGGAAAACACGATCAAATATGAGGTCGTTATGGGGAAAGTGCTGGACATGCATATCGATATCACCGCGCAGGAAGAAAATCAGTGTACCCGTCTTCATATCTGTATCTGGGATACCGGATGCGGTTTTTCCGAGGATATACTTGCCGTGCTGCAAAAGCTTGATACCTATGTAAACTCCGAGCAGGAACACATCGGCATCACAAACGTGGTGCTCCGCCTCCGCCAGATTTTTCCCGACGCAGCTTTTGCTTTTGGCAACCGCCCCGGCGCAGGCGCTCAGATTACCATTGATTTTCCTTACGTTCCCTTTTTCCGCATCGACGGATAACCGGAACAGCTAAAAATATGTTTTGGGAGGTTATTATGAACCTGTTAATTGTAGACGATGAATATTATACCGTCGAAAGCATTTCCAACAAAATCCGCACACTACGCCCGGACTTTTTTGAGATTTTCTGTGCCTACAATCTGACACAGGCATTGGAAGCCTTTTCCGCGCATCCGATTGATCTGATGATTTGTGATATCGAGATGCCCGGCGGTTCCGGCCTCGAACTGCTGGACCAGATCCGCCAGGCACACTACGAAACCGTCTGCATTTTTCTGACCGCCTATGCAAAATTTGAATATATTTCCCGCGCTATGAAGCTTTCCAGCAGTGACTATCTGTTGAAGCCGCTGGACGACCATGCTCTTCTGGAAGCTCTTGACAAAGCCTGTGCGCAATGTGAAAAGCAGCAGAAGGACCACGTCAACACCCTTCATGCCAATTACTGGAAGGAAAGTGAGCTCCCGCTTGCGGAACAGTTTTTCCTCGACCTGTTAAATGGCAGTATTTCCTCTGCTCCTTCCGAAGTGATGGATGAAATCCGCTATCGCCGTCTGAATGTCGAACTGATTCATCAGCCCTTCTGTCCGCTTCTGATCCAGACCGGACAGACGAACTCCTTTTCTCCGACCGACAACCGTACCCTGTATGAATTTGCCTTAAAAAATATTGCCCGGGAATATTTTTTTGAACCCGGCGAGCTGCCGCTGACGATCCGTGTGCTTGATGGTTTTTATCTTCTGCTTCTCCCGGCCTCCACACACTCTCGGGACGCCGTGATTGGCCGATGCCGTCAGGCCCTGACCGACTTTGTGACACACTTTCCGTTCTCGATCAACTTTTTCGTTGATCAGAAGGTCTGTCTCCCGGAAGACCTGCGAAAAGCTTTTCTTTCCATGAAAGCCTTCGCCGGAAAGAACGTCACCTACGAAAATCACGTTTTCGATCTTGCCGCTGAAACCGAAGCTCCTGTTCAGACGCCTTTTCAGCCGATTCCATCTGACCGCTGGTCCGATCTTCTCACATCCGGAAGAACGGAACAGCTTCAGATTGAGGTTTTCGCTTTCTTAAATCAGACGAAAAGCTCCGGCACTGCTACACGGGAATTTCTGACCGGCTTTTACTATCAGTTCCTGCAGCTGCTGTTTCGCCAGATGGATCATCCGGGCAGCGAAGACGAAGCCTTCCGCCGCCAGATTACCGTTGCTTCCCCGGAGCAGACCTTCTCCTCGTTTGGTGCTTTACGAGAATGGATTTCCAACAGTCTTCTGCTGTTCACACAAAGCCGTCAGGCAGCCGCTTCCCAGGACACGGCTGTTGCCACCGTGAAGGCATATATCGAATCGCACCTCTCCGACGAGCTGGATCGCGATACGCTTGCGGCCATGGTGTATCTGAACGCCGATTATCTGTCCCATCTCTTCAAAAAAGACACGGGAAGTTCTCTCATCAACTACATCATCGACCGCCGGATTGCTCGCTCCAAGGAGCTTCTCGCAAAGGGCGAAATGAGCATCCGCGACATTGCCATCACCTGCGGCTTCCAGAATATTTCGTACTTCTCCCGCCAGTTTAAAAAATCGACGGGCATGACACCACGGCAGTTTAGAAATTAAAAAAATCCGGCCTTCCTTTTGCATATCGGAAAGCCGGATTTTTTGGATTCACTTACTTTTTTATCAGCCCTTCACGCCGCCAAGGGTAATACCTTTTACAAAGTTTTTCTGGATGAACGGATAAATGATCATGATCGGCAGAATACCAAGTGCTGCCATCGCCATACGAACCGTTCCGGATGGGATCTGGGAGAGGCCTTCGCCTGCCTGCGCCATGTTGTTGGCGTTCTGCGTCAGCGCCTGAATATTCTGCATCAGACGGTTCAGCAGGTTCTGGATACTGTAGAGATCCGTTCTCTTTGTCAGATAGATATAACCATTGTTCCAGTCATTCCAGTAAGCGATACTGGAGAACATGGCAACGGTGGTAATAATCGGTTTGGACAGCGGAATGGCGATCTTCCACATAGTCTGGAATTCGTTTGCACCGTCAATATAGGCAGCCTCAAGAATTTCATCCGGCACACCGGTGACAAAGTAGCTCTTCATCAGGAGAACGTTAAATGCGCTCATCATCAGAGACGGAACCAGTAGCCCGAAGAACGTATCTTTCACATGGAATACGGTCGTGTAATTGATATAAGTCGGTACAAGGCCTCCATTAAACAGCATGGTAAAGAATACCAGGAAGGTCAGGACATTTCGTCCCGGCAGACCCTTTTTCGAAAGGCCGTAGGCCAGACAGGTTGTCAGTGCAAGGCTGCATACAACGCCGGTTGCGGTCAGGATAAAGGACATTCCATAGGCTTTGATTACCATGGAACTGCTGGATGTGAATACCCACTCATAAGCATAGGTACTCCACTTTTCCGGCAGAAAAGAGTATCCATTCTGTAACAGAGTTGCATTGTCAGTCAATGAGGAAATGAACATCAACAGAATCGGAATGATCGCGAGCAGTGTCAGGATTGTCATGATCAGATGGCCGAAAAAGCTATAAATTTTATCTTCTCTTGTTTTCATACCGTTCCTCCTAGATCAGCGCGCTGTCGCGGTCAATTTTACGTACCAGCAGGTTGGCGCCAAGCACCAGAATAAATCCTACGATCGACTGGTAAACACCGGCTGCGGCAGACATCGAAACATTGCCCATCTGAAGCAGTCCGCGATATACGTAGGTATCAATTGTGTTTGTTGTGGAATACAGAGCTCCCTGGTTCATCGGCACCTGGTAAAAGAGACCGAAGTCAGAGTAGAAAATTCTTCCGATTGCCATCATGGTCAGCATGATAATGGTCGGACGCAGAAGCGGCAGGGTAATATATTTGATCTGCTGCCATCTCGTTGCACCATCGATCTTGGCTGACTCATAGAAGGATTTATCAAATCCCATCAGTGTTGCCAGATACACAATACAGTTGTAGCCAACCGACTTCCATGCACTGACAAAAACCAGGATAAACGGCCAGTATTTCGGTTCCGAATACCAGGAAACCGGATCTTTTCCCAGCGCCTTTAAAATCGTGTTGTTAATGAATCCGTTTTCTACACTGAAGAATGCAAAAACAAGATATCCGATGATAACGGTGGAGAGGAGGTTCGGAAGAAGGATTGCACTCTGGTAAACTTTCTTCCGTTTTCCTTCCAGTTCACTCAAGACAATAGCTACTGCGATTGCCAGTGTTGTGTTGATTACGATAAATGCCACATTGTAGAGAATGGTATTTCGTGTAATAACAAAGGCATCGCTTGTCGTAAACAGATATTCAAAGTTTTTCAGTCCTACCCATGGACTTCCGTAGATGCCTTTTCCGGCATTGTACTGTTTGAATGCAATCACAAGACCCGGCAGAGGCATGTAATTGTTGATAAACAGATAAATGAGACCCGGCAGCATCAGAATATAGATCGGCAGAAAACGTACAAATGTTTTTCGTCTTTTTCTGGCTCTTCTGACTTTTCACTCTTGCCATGTTTTTCCTTCTCCTTTTTTCTTATCCGCAGCCGGTCATGACGCGTTCCGGTTTTGACAGATTTTTCTCTTCTTACAACCTGCGCCGTCCTGTTTTTGGGACGGCGCAGTCATTTTTTGATCTAAATTCTTAAACTTTATTTGTTTGCTTCCTGCCACGCTGCAAGCTGTGCCTTTTTCTCGTCGATAATCTTCTGGAGGCCTGCAGTCATCATCTTATCATTCATCTCAGCAATTCCGGTCTCCGGGTCTACAAAGCCGTACTCTACGCTGGTCTGATACTCGTTGTATACGTTCTGTACTGCTGTGAGCTCGTTTGCCACATTTGTGCTGTCAAAGGAGAAACCGCTTGCTTTGGAAACCTTTGCATTGGTGTTAAACTCTTTCATCTCTGTCCACAGATCCGGATCATTTCCTTCCCATACATGGGTCAGGAACTGGTTCGGCATCATCCATCCCATGGAATGATTCCATCCGGAGTTGGATGCATCTACACCGTCTGCATAAGCAGCAAGTCCGTCATCGCCAATTTTATAATGTGTTCCCTCGATGCCCCATGCCAGAAGGTTTGCGATATCGGCATTTGTGTAGCACTCATTCAGGAATTTCATGGCTGCTTCTTTATGCTGTGCAGAGATCGGAATGGTCCAAGGCATACTAGCCACAGATGTGGAACTGATATAGTCATCCAGTGTCTGGAAGATGGTCATATCGCGACCGGTCAGTGTAGTCTCCTGCGCTTTGATGCCAGGCTTTCCGCCTGTGGTATAGCTCATCAGAGTTCCGGCTTTTACAAGCTCTCCGACTGCTGTTGTATCGGTCGATGCATCGGCACTGATATAGCCTTTCTGATTGTAGTCATACAGTCTTGCACAATAATCCTTGTAGAAATCGCTCTCAAAGAGATTTACAACATCAAGGTTCTGGCCATAGTCAAGCAGCACACCGAACACATTTCCTCCAAGGGAGTCTACGTTAGAGAACTGCGACATAGAACCTGTTGTCGGACGATAAACCTCTTTGTCCGGATACTTCTCATGCAGCTGTGCATAAATGTCATTTAATTCATCCAGACTGATTTTTACGATCTCATCGTCTGTGTTTGCTTCGTAGCCAATACCATCGAGATACTCGGTTGCGATCGCTGCGCATCCACGTCCCTGTGCAATGTCTCGGTTACTTGGAAGTCCATATAAAACTCCGTTTACACGGCAGGCATCTACATTTTCCTGTCCAACCGCATCAATAATTCCCTGTCCGTAAGTCTGAATCAGATCATTTTCTTCCAGGTCGGAGAGGTATCCCTGCTGAATTCCGGTTGCATATGGGAAACCTACACATGCAAGTACATCAATTTCCTCATTTGCGGAAAGCGCCAGCGTCGTGTTCTGGTTAAAGGAACCGTAATCAGTAATGGAAAGCTCAATTTCAACACCAATCTTATCTCTTGTGATATCATTGATGGCTTCCTGTACTTTCTCCGTATCTGCCGGAGCACCCGTCCAGGTCGGGAAGCTTACGATGATTTTTTCCACTTCTCCGCTTCCGTTCTCTGCTGTACTGGATGCGGTACTCTTATCCTTAGAATCTGTCTTTCCGGAATCTGAACTTCCGCCGCTGCCTTCCGCATGCGGCCATGGAGCAT
>ENA-OQIU01000107-OQIU01000107.1-human-gut-metagenome-genome-assembly--contig:-NODE-107-length-17010-cov-2.292128_pt1 | contig 17010 bp, 16 predicted proteins | sample MGYA00242590_ERZ504755 | MGnify/ENA primary metagenome ERZ504755 (study PRJEB26092, sample SAMD00036359) | human gut metagenome | host: Homo sapiens | study: EMG produced TPA metagenomics assembly of...
ATTGTTTTGTGTGGTAACTTTACAATATCAAATACTGGTAAGAATTGCCATTGCCTATTTTATTATTGAGAAAAAGAAAGCTGCGCCACAGCCTTGGCAAGCCATCGCGCAGCGATTTTGTTCAACTTGAATTTGGTGTGTGCTTTATAAATTTTTTCCAATCCACTCAAGTTCGTTCATGGAATCCTTATTTTTTTCAAGTTCATCTCTGGCTGTTGCATAATATGATTTTTTGAAAAGCATATCCCATGAAAGATATTTTGCCATACAGTCAAACTGCTTATCAATCAGCTCATACTGGATGCTGCCTACGGGAGAACCACCTACAACAATTGTGCCAACTTTTTTGTTTTTTAACTGCAATCCACGGCAGTAGCACTTATCAATGATAAGTTTCAATTGTGCTGACATTCCCCACCAATAAACTGGTGTAGCAAAAAGAATCATATCTGCGGCAGCAATTTTATCAATTTATAAATGCATTGATTGCTGTCAGCGTGTTTCCTTTTCTGGCACTTCCATTAATGATTACAATTTTCATGCGTGTATCCTCCAACTTCAGATTTGTATGTCTCTATTATACCATAATGATAGTAGTATGTGAAAAATTATATATTCATTTAAAGTGAATTTTTATGCAATTTTACCACTTTACTGCATTAAAATTTAATACTTTTTTTATAAAATATGCAAAATATAACAAAAAGTACTGGACAAAATGTCCTATACGAGGTAAAATGCATATATGTAATCAAACAGCACATTTGAAGGTTGTGCAGATAGTATTGGTTATATTTTGCGAATTGGGGGGATTTTTCATGAGAATATATCATGCTAAGGATTATGCAGATATGAGCAGAAAGGCTGCAAATATCGTATCGGCACAGGTGATTATGAAGCCTAATTGTGTATTGGGACTGGCTACAGGCTCTACACCTATCGGCTTGTATAAGCAGCTCGTTGAGTGGTTCAAGAAGGGGGATTTGGACTTCTCAGAGGTTATGACGGTGAACCTTGATGAGTACAAGGGATTAAGCCGTGAGAATGACCAGAGCTACTATTATTTTATGCATCAGAATTTGTTTGATCATGTGAATATTCCGGTTGAGAATACTCACCTGCCAAACGGCATGGAACCGGATTCACAGAAGGAGTGCAAGCGCTATACAGAACTGATTCAGTCTCTTGGCGGTGTTGATTTACAGCTTCTTGGTATCGGACACAATGGTCATATCGGTTTTAATGAGCCGGGCGAGTCTTTTGACAAGCAGGTACACTGTGTGAATCTGACAGAGTCTACTATTGAGGCCAATAAGCGCTTCTTTGCATCGGCTGATGATGTTCCGAAGCAGGCTTATACAATGGGTATCAAGACAATCATGCAGGCTAAGAAGATTCTTATTGTTGCAAGTGGTGAGGATAAGGCAGAGATTGTTCACAAGGCTTTCTTTGGACCGATTACACCACAGGTGCCGGCTTCTGTATTGCAGCTGCACAATGATGTTACGCTTGTAGCGGATGAGGCTGCATTGAGTTGTTTGTAGATGTTTTTTAGTTGAGAAGGTGCATGTATATGATAATAAAAAATGCAAGGGTATTTACAGAGGATGGCAGCTTCATGCAAGGCGATGTTGTCGTTAAGGATGGCCGTTTTGACAGTGTTTTGGAGAGAACAGCTGACACGGATGCGGCTGCTGACAGCACACAGCAGGAGATTATAGATGCATCAGGTCTTATCATGATACCGGGTCTTGTGGATATTCATTTTTCATGGATGCAAGGGAGCTGATATGTGTGATGGCACCAAAGAGGCGCTTGATGTGATTACAGCATACGAGGCTTCTGTCGGAGTGACGAGCGTGTGTCCGGCTACTATGACCATTCAAAGGGATGAGCTTTTGAGTGTCATGAAAAATGCCGGTGATTATAATTATCATGGTGGTGCACATCTTGTAGGTATCAATATGGAGGGACCTTTTATCAGTCCTTCTAAAAAGGGCGCACAGGCGGCAGAGAATATCATGCGATGTGATTATGATTATTTCTGTGAGCTTCAGGATGCGGCCAATGGCTTGATAAAGCTTGTAGATATTGCTCCGGAGGAGCCGGGCGCGATTGATTTTATAGACAGGGTAAGAGGAAGTGTTGTGGTTTCAATAGCACACACAGCGGCTGATTATGACACAGCGGTAGAGGCTATTGAGCATGGTGCAAGCCATGCCACACATTTGTATAATGCGATGCCACCGCTTCATCACAGGAATCCCGGAGTTATCGGGGCTGTGAGAGATTCAGAAAAGTGTCATGCGGAGCTCATTTGTGACGGAGTGCATATTCATCCGTCGGTTATCAGGGCGACATTTGCCATGTTTGGTGCGAAGCGCATGATTTTAATAAGTGACAGTATGAGAGCCACAGGGCTTGAGGATGGCGAGTATACACTCGGTGGACAGGCAGTGACGGTCAGAGGTCCGCTTGCCACACTCCATGATGGGACAATTGCCGGCTCGGCAACCAATCTGATGGATTGTATGCGTTTCACAGTAAGGCAGGCAGGTATTCCTCTTGAAGAGGCAATTATGTGTGCTACAGCCAATCCGGCTAAGGAGATTGGCATCTATGATGAAGCAGGCAGCATTTCTGCAGGAAAGAGAGCAGATTTTGTGCTTCTCAATGATGATTTGGATATTGTGAGTGTGTATATCGACGGAAAGGAGATATCATGTTAGGTTTTTTTAAGAATAAGTCAAAGGGAAAGGTGATCTGTTCTCCGTGTAACGGCAGAGTGGTTCCTATTACAGAGGTTCCGGATCCTACTTTTTCTGAGAAGATATTGGGAGACGGCGTGGCAGTGATTCCTTCTGAGGGCAGGTTTTACGCTCCGGCGGATGGTGAGGTGACAGCTGTATTTGATACGCTGCATGCTTTTACCATGACGACCACTCAGGGAGTCGAGCTGCTTTTGCACATTGGTCTTGATACAGTGACACTAAAGGGTGATCCTTTTAAATCACATATTTCTGTTGGTGATCAGGTGAAGAAGGGTGACCTTTTGATGGAGGCTGACCTGAAGCAGATTAAGGCAGCAGATCTTAATGTCATCACTCCGGTTTTAATTGGCAACACTGCTGATTATAGTGAGATAAAGATACTCAAAGAGGGAGATGTATCCGCCGGTGATGAGATTTTAAGTCTCGCGTAGATTTGTATAATAATAACGAACTTTATTGGAGTATCTCCAGTTTAGTATACATAATGTAAAGGAGGGGAAATTTATGAAATTTCTTCAAAAACTGGGTAAAGCTTTAATGCTTCCCGTAGCAGTACTTCCTATCTGTGGTATCCTCATGGGTATTGGATATTTTTTATGTCCTGCAACCATGCAGGGTGGTGACATCGAGGGAGTGCGTAATTTAATAGGTCTGTTTTTAGTTAAAGCCGGGGGCGCTTTGATTGACAACATGGCAATCCTCTTTGCAATCGGCGTTGGTGTCGGTATGTCGGAAAAGAACGACGGTACCGGCGGTATTGCAGCTTTAGCTTCATGGCTGATGATGACAACACTCCTGTCTACAGACTTTGTTACAACAATCATGCCATCTATCGCTGACAGCGCTACAAAGACACTTGCATTCGACAAGATTGCAAACCCATTTATCGGTATCTTAGCCGGTGTTATTGGTTCTTTGTGTTACAACAGATTTAAGGATACAAAGCTTCCTGACTGGCTGTCATTCTTCAGCGGCAAGCGTTGCGTAGCAATTATCGCAGGTGTTGTTTCAATCCTTGTATCTGTAGTATTACTGTTCGTATGGCCATTACTTTTCGGTGCTCTTGTAGCTATCGGTAAAGCAATCGTTGGTCTTGACGTAGTCGGCGCAGGTATCTATGCATTCCTGAACCGTCTGTTAATCCCTACAGGATTACACCACGCATTAAACAACGTATTCTGGTTCGATACTATCGGACTTGGAGACCTCTCTCATTTCTGGGCAGGCGAGACATCAAAGGATGTTTCATGGAGCCTCGGAATGTACATGTCAGGTTTCTTCCCATGTATGATGTTTGGTATTCCTGGTGCTGCACTTGCCATGGTTAAGTGTGCAAAGACTGCTAAGAAAAAGGACTGCCATCGGTATCCTTGCTTCTGCAGCTATCTGTGCATTCATCTGTGGTGTTACAGAGCCTTTCGAGTTTGCATTTATGTTCCTTGCTCCTGTTCTCTATGTGATTTATGCTTTACTTTATGGTATTTTCACAATGATTACAGTAGCTCTTGGATTTAGAGCAGGCTTCTCATTCTCAGCCGGTGCGATGGATTTATTATTCTCATCTTCACTTCCGGCTGCAGCAAGGACATGGCTCATCATTCCTCTTGGAATCGCAGCTTTTATCGTATTCTACATTGTATTCTATTTCGCTATCAAGAAATGGGATCTTAAGACCCCTGGTAGAGAGGACGATGATGTCGAGGCAGAGAAGAAGGCAGTGCTTACTAACAATGACTACACAGCAGTAGCAAAGACTATTCTTGAGGGCTGCGGTGGCAAAGACAATATTGCAAGCATTGACAACTGCATCACAAGACTCAGACTTGAGGTTAAGGATATCACTCAGGTTGATGACAAGAAGATTAAATCTGCAGGTGTTGCAGGCGTTATGAAGCCTGGCAAGAATTCTGTTCAGGTTATTATCGGAACCAAGGTTCAGTTTGTTGCGGATGAGTTTTCTAAAGCTTTGCGAGTAGATTTGTTCTGCAATATAGCAGTGCTGATTCACATTAGGTGATTCACATAATTTCATAATACATGATTAAAAGCCACACCGGGTGTTTGCCTGGGGTGGCTTTTTTAGTTGGTTCGGGCCGTAAGCTCCGCCCGGTTGTGGTGCACACGGAAATGTATAGCTTTACAGCAAGGGTTGAAAAACAAACAAATGTTTGCTATAATAAATGAAGCGAGGAAATAAAAGTATATTAGGTTTAGTAATTTAAGTATTCATTTAATTTATTGTAATTAGGGAAAATCCAATATCAATCGATTGATAGAAAGAGTGATTTTATATGAGCATATGGCTAAAGTTAAGGAAAACAGCAGCAATTGCACTATGTGAGTTACTTGCAATTGCTACAATTTTTACAGGCTGTGCCTCCACTGATTTATCCGGCACTGAAGGTGCCGGGTATGCCGCAGGAGCTGAAGTGGCAGGTGAGGATTCTTCCGGTGCTTTAGGTAGCAAGGATAATGTGGATGGTGCACAGAGTGGAAGTGATCCGGCGGAAGATGATTCAGGTGCTAACGGTACAGGACAGGCGGATTCAGGAAAGCCACAGGAGGATCTGGTAAATAACAATTCCTACGTTTCCCTCGATGCGATTCCGGCATATGATGGCAAGGCATACGTGGCTGTCAACAATAATGAGCCTTTTTTTACGGACAGCGATATGACTACCACTGCTTTTGAAAATTACAGTGATTTGGATTCACTTGGCAGATGCGGTGTGGCTTATGCCAATATCTGCAAGGATATCATGCCGACTGAGGAGCGTGGCAAGATAGGTATGATAAAGCCATCAGGCTGGCATACGGTGAAGTATGATGTGATAAAGGACAGGTATTTATATAATCGCTGTCATCTTATTGGCTATCAGCTTGCCGGGGAGAATGCCAATCCAAAGAACCTTATTACTGGCACGAGATACCTGAATGTAGAGGGGATGCTGCCGTTTGAGAATCTGGTAGCGGATTATGTAAACAATACAGGAAATCATGTGCTTTACAGAGTGACTCCGATGTTCTCGGGCAGCAATCTAGTTGCAAACGGTGTTCTCATAGAGGCAAAGTCGGTTGAGGAGTAACGGTGGCGGCATACTTTTTAATGTCTATTGCTATAATGTGCAGCCCGGAGTCGGAATAAACTATGAGAATGGTGACAGCTGGCTGGATGGCACCACAGGAAGTGCATCATCAGGTTCAGACAGCTCAGCAGCAGAAAATAGCGCTGCAGATTCCTCAAACAGCGAGACGATGGTTCATATCACTGCAACCGGCAAGAAATACCACCGTGCGGGCTGTCGGACCTTGAAAAAGAGTGACACAGAGGTAACGCTTGATGAAGCAAAATCCATGGGCTTGTCTCCGTGTGGCATCTGCAATCCGCCGCAGTAGATGTGCATTAGCATTTGTAACCTTTCACCGCAGATGCTCGTTATCTTTGCAGTCCGTATAATTGCCATAAACCCTTGACGATTGCAAAACCGAAAAGTATAATAGAATAGCTAATGAATTCAATATTTTAATATAGATGGAGGAAACCAAATGGCACTGAGCAAAAAGCCGGTCAACGGCATGAAGGATATACTACCTGCAGAGATGGAAATCCGTGATTATGTGACAAGTGTGATCAAGGATACATACAGAAGCTTCGGATTTACACCGATAGAGACACCATGCATGGAGAATATAGCAAATCTCACAAGCAAGCAGGGCGGAGAAAATGAGAAGCTGATCTTCAAGGTAATGAAGAGAGGCGAGAAGCTGAATCTGGAGACAGCAAAGGAAGAGTCGGATGTAGTAGACTTTGGAATGCGCTATGACCTTACAGTGCCACTTTCAAGATATTATTCAAACAATGCCAACAACCTGCCATCGCCGTTTAAGGCACTTCAGATGGGCAGTGTGTGGAGAGCAGACAGACCTCAGAGAGGCCGCTACAGACAGTTTACACAGTGTGATATAGATATACTCGGAGAGCCAAGCAATCTGGCAGAGATAGAGCTGATTACAGCAACCACTACCACAATCGGCAGACTCGGCTTCGAGAACTTTGAGATAAGAATCAACGAGAGAAGAATCCTAAAGGCAATGGCTGCTTACAGTGGTTTTGCTGAGGAGGACTACGACAGCGTATTTATCACACTCGATAAGATGGACAAGATAGGAGTGGAAGGTGTTGCAAGTGAGCTTGCACAGGATGGCTATCCACAGGAAAATATTGACAAATATCTTGATTTGTTCAAGCTTTTGGAGCAGACAAGGGATGTCACTGAGGGTGTAAATATACTTTCAGAAAAGCTCGGTGAATATTTAGACGAAGAAGTGGTTACAAATATGACAGAGATAGCTACTGCTGTCAATGCCACAAAGGGCGCAAAGTTTGAGCTCGTATTTGACCCTACACTTGTTCGTGGAATGAGCTACTACACAGGAACTATTTTTGAGATATCAATGCCTGAGCTTGGCGCAGCCTGTGGCGGTGGCGGACGATATGACAAGATGATTGGAAAGTTCACCGGAAATGATGTACCTGCCTGTGGTTTTTCAATCGGTTTTGAGAGAATTATCCTGCTTCTCATGGAGAGCGGCTTCAAGATTCCTGAGAGTCCAAAGGAGGTGGCTTATATGGTTGAGAAGAAATATCCGGCAGACAAGCTTGTTGATGTCATGAACCAGGCAAAAAGACGCAAGAGCAAACGGACAGCAGGTGCTTGTTGTGCGCATGAACAAGAACAAGAAATTCCAGAAGGAGCAGCTTATGAAAGAGGGCTACGAGGAGTTTGTTGAGTTCTTTAACAGATAGGAATCTGATAAGCAGCAGATTAGCTGTGCAGCAGCGGTACCAAACAGATATTAGAATAAATATATAGTAGAAATATAAGGAGCATAAAATGGCAGAATCAATGCAGGGCTTACATAGAAGCCATAGATGTACAGAAGTATCAAATGCCAATATCGGTGAGAAGGTCACCGTGATGGGCTGGGTACAGAAGAGAAGAAATTTAGGAAGTCTCATTTTCGTAGATTTAAGAGACAGAAGCGGAATACTTCAGATAGTATTCGGTGAGGAAAATGTAGGTGCAGAGGGCTTTGAAAAGGCAGGCACCTTAAGAAGTGAGTTCGTCATCGCAGTTGAGGGAACTGTTCAGAAGAGAACAGCTGCTGTCAATGAGAACTTAAAGACAGGTGATATCGAGGTTATCGCTACATCAATCAGAGTGCTTTCAGAGGCACAGACACCTCCATTCCATATTGAGGAGAATTCAAAGACCAGCGAGGACATCAGACTTAAATACCGTTATCTGGATCTTCGCCGCCCTGATATCCAGAGAAATCTCATGCTCAGAAGCAATGTGCTTCGCGTGATGCGTGACTTTATGGCAAACGAGGGATTTTTGGAGATAGAGACACCAATCCTTTGCAAGTCTACACCGGAGGGCGCCAGAGACTATCTCGTGCCAAGCCGTATACACCACGGACATTTTTACGCGCTCCCTCAGTCACCACAGCTCTTTAAGCAGCTTCTGATGGCTTCAGGCTATGACAGATATTTCCAGATTGCACGATGCTTCCGTGACGAGGATCTGCGTGCAGACAGACAGCCTGAGTTTACACAGGCCGATATGGAGCTTTCATTTGTAGATATCGACGATGTAATCGAGGTAAATGAGAGACTGTTAAAGCACCTTTTTAAAGAGGTCATAAATGTGGATGTTGAGATTCCGTTTAAGCGTATGCCTTGGCAGGAGGCTATGGACAGATTTGGTTCTGACAAGCCTGATACACGTTTTGGTATGGAGCTTTGCGATGTTTCAGATGTGGTAAAGGACTGTGGCTTTGGAGTATTCACAGGAGCTCTTGAAAACGGTGGCTCTGTCCGCGGCATCAATGTAGAGGGACAGGCAAAGATGCCTCGTAAGAAGATTGACAAGCTTGTAGAGCATGCAAAGGGCTGTGGAGCAAAGGGACTTGCTTATCTGTGCATCAATGAGGATGGCACATACAAGTCATCATTTGCCAAGTTTATGACAGAAGCTGAGCTTGATGCACTTGTTGCAAAGATGAACGGAAAGCCGGGAGATTTACTCCTTTTCGCAGCAGACAAGAATAAAATCGTATGGAATGTACTCGGAGCACTTCGTCTCATGCTCGGAGCTGAGCTTGGCCTGATTGATGAGAACAAGTACAATTTCCTCTGGGTAACAGAGTTCCCACTCCTTGAGTGGTCTGATGAGGAAACAGATTATGGCAATGCATCATCCATTCACTATGCCTATGGAGGAGGATTGGGACAAGATAGACTCAGATCCGAGCGCAGTTCGTGCAAAGGCATATGATATCGTACTCAATGGTACAGAGCTCGGTGGAGGTTCAGTGCGTATCCATCAGGATGACATCCAGGAGAAGATGTTTGAGGTGCTTGGCTTCACAAAGGAGCGTGCACATGAGCAGTTTGGATTCCTGCTTGATGCATTCTCATATGGCGTACCGCCACACGCAGGACTTGCCTTCGGTGTTGACCGTATCTGCATGCATATGCTGCATACAGACAATATCAAGGAGGTTATTGCATTCCCTAAGGTAAAGGATGCTTCGGACCTCATGTCAGAGGCACCCGGAACTGTTGATCCAAAGCAGCTTGAGGAGCTTGGAATAGCTGTGGCTGCAGAGGAAGATGAGGAATAACACTATAATATGAATTTGAAAAAAAATATTTTCAATGCGATTACCATAATACTGCTCGCCGCACTTATTGCGGGGGCAGTATTGCTTAATAACAGGATAAAAAAAGCTCGAGACACAGATGTCATACACATCAGACAACACATCGGTGATACTTTCTGATGTGCAGACCATGCAGGATGATATCAAGTCCACTCTTGAGGAGGAGGCCAGCCTCATAACAGACTGGGATATTTCCTTAAAAAGTGCAGACTTTACCGATAAGACATACACAGTCTCTGTCTCGGTGGTGCCAAAGGAGTACACAGAGGATACAAAAACCAGTGTATTTTTCGGTACAAACGAGATACCGCTCGAGCTAGACGGCATCAAGTATACGGGTGAGGCCACACTTCCACTGTCTGAGGACTATGCAGGCAATGTGACATTTCTGTTTGTTGACGGAAATAAGAGAAGCACAGAGGTGCTCGATAAGTTTGAAGGTGTGACATCAGTGTTCAAAAATGTAGCATCCGGCATACTTGCCGATAAACCAACCTTTGACAATGGCAGCATAAAGCTTGGCACAGATGTAGATGTAGCGGTCATGGGAAATGATTACTTTGACTTTAACAGTGTGCAGCTCGTAGTTGCAAGCTCAGATACAGAGCTAAAGACTTACGATATCAGACAGCTGTTGGCAGAAAACGGCACGGATAGTGCAGACTCTGCAGACACAGACTCCATCACATCCGCCTTAAGCCGGAAGGATGATGCCAAAAAAGATGGCTCAAAGAATGACACGGAAAATGATACCTCTGATGCCTCAAAAGAGGACGACGGTAAGCTCCATAGCCTCGAAGGCACAGTCAAAATCGAAGACTTAATCCCTGTCACAGCTGCAAGCAATATCAAAATATATGTCAAAGCAGTATCGGCACAGGGCTACACCTTCACATATGACCTGTTCGAGGGTACCGTAAATCAGGACATCACAGACTTTGAAACCACAGCCGACATATCCGGCGGAGACTACACAGTAACCGACCCGTCCGGCAGCAAATATGAACCATAAAAATGTGATATAAGTGTAATTATTTAAAATCAGTTTTTCTTGTGTTTTCAAGGCGGCTCAGAATATTTATAAACAATATATAACTATTAAATAAGCTCATTTCGCATAAGTGAAATGAGCTTTAAAATTTAAAAAGTAAAAAGTGCCGGACAAAATTTCACGCCAGTGAAATAAGTCCGGCACTGCCAGAATGCAAGGTAGCAAAGCGCCTCGCTCGTAAACCTGAATTAGCCGGAGAGCATACAGTGTGTTCCGAAGAAAAATGTGAACTGCCGCGGAGTTCCAATAAATTAAAGAAGAAAAGAAAACATAAAATAAAATCGTAAACCTGTACCGGATAAAGAACCGCGGCTGACTTCACTATTTTCTGAGGAATATACTGCATGCTAGGCCGGTATCCACAAACTAGATATGCGAAGCCCTATAAAGCGCAGTACCATAAGCGATGCACTATGATGCGTTCCTACAGATTTGTATTCACCCCATTTATGGTCGCATTCTCATTCTCCCTCATAGGAATGACGAGACACTTCTCCCCATTGATGACCTGCGCATGAATCTGTGAAGCCTTCTCCGGCTTTACATGAAGCACCACATCATAGGTCTTAATTTGGGCAGTGTAATTATCAATCTCTTCCTGCTTCTCAAGAAGCTGTGAGGTGCGCTCTTCAATCTGATTATTTTTCTCCTGGATAACAGAATCCTTCTCCTCAAGCTGCGCATTTTTCTCATTGAGCTCGAGAGTTAAATCGCCGACCTGGCTCTCAAGAGCAAGCTTTTCCACGCGGATTTCATTAGCTACAAGAGCCTTTGAATCAATGACATTGGCTGCGATAGGCGGCTTGTCACCGAAGGCCTCATTGACGGATTTTTCAATGCGAGAAATCTTTTCCTCAGAGACATGGCAGTCACTAAGCACCTTGTTCATAGCCTCGCTGTCGAGAATGAACGGATCGTCGTCATCATCGTGAGTCTCAGCGTAGTCATCGGCCATCTCGGACAGATTCTGCTGAATATCAAGCAGCTTGTCATCCGTGCTCTCGTCCTCAGCACCTAGCACGTTTCTGACGATTGAATGAAAAGCCATCTTCTGCTCAGTAGCTGTGCGCTCCACACCGCAGCCGAGGCCGTTTGTCATAAACTCAGAGTGCGGTTCCTTGGTGTTTTTCGTATAGAAAAGAGTGGAGTGTATGTCAGTGCTCCTATCATTGAAAGCAGGAAATAAAAAGCCTGTCTCAGGTGCACCAACCACCCAGTCCCTTATGCGGGCTCCGATACGCTGCTCCTTTTCCAGATAGCCAAGGCCCGGCTTTGAAAGTGTGACAGGGCAGATGGCGCAGAGCATGTATTTGTACACCTCCTCGGACTCATCCACGTTGATGTTGTCCTTTGTACGTGTCATGACATCGTAGCTGTCGAGATACAAAAGAATCAGATAGTTCCCAGCCTCATCGTAGGTGTCGATGACCAGATCATAGTATGTATCGAGCAGAGTCTCATCATTAAGCTCGCTGTCGCGAAGCGCCATGAGAATCTGCTGGCGGCCTCCGACCTCTTCCTCCTCAAGCGGAAACTGCAGATTGAGCAGGTTGTTTCCGAGAGTGCCGGAAAGCACCTTGTTTGAAATCTCGAGATATTTGTAGTATTCATCCTCCTCCAGAGTGAGAAATTTGCCACCGAATTTGCAGACCTTTTCATGGTTGCAGTCCACGTAGCAGCCGACCAGACGACTGAAGGTTGCCTGGTCTTTTTTAATCTTCGTTTTAGTTCCAATACTTCTTTTTTGTTCATATTATCCTCGCATTGTTTTCATACCATTCAAAAATTTCCGTAATCACATTATATGTATGGAATAAATATTTGTCAATTAAGCGGCGCCTTTTATGTCCCGCTGTCAATCAAGAAAAAAGATGACAGACCAACCACAAAATGCTATAATTTAGGAAATCAACGGATTATGATATAAAGGCTGACACAGAGACATCCACAGGTGTCTCTGTTCTTGGATTGAGGCATAAATGGAGCAGAAAATGACAAACAATCACATTACAATAGGAATTCTCGCACATGTAGATGCGGGAAAGACAACCCTGTCTGAGGCCATGCTCTACAGCACCGGGCAGATTCGCTCACTCGGGCGCGTGGACCATCAGGACGCGTATTTGGACAACGATGCGCAGGAGCGTGAGCGTGGAATAACCATTTTTTCTAAAGCAGGCAAGGCTTGATATTTCGCGTGGCACAAATGCGGCAGATACAGCAGATACAGCACGTACAGCAGATGTAGCACGTACGGCAGATACAGCTCGTACATGGCATGTAGTCATGCTTGATACACCGGGGCATGTGGATTTTTCGGCAGAGATGGAGCGTACCCTTCAGGTGCTCGACTATGCAATACTTGTAATCAGCGCAACTGATGGAGTGCAGGGGCACACGCGCACACTGTGGAGACTTTTAAAGCACTATAACGTGCCGACATTTATTTTTGTAAACAAGATGGATATGCAGGGCACGGATGCGGAGAAAGTGCAGGCAGAGCTAAGGAGTGAGCTGAGCGATGGCTGCGTTGACTTTTCTTCACATGATTTATTTGATGAGCTTGCCATGTGCAGTGAGCCTCTTTTAGATGAATTTATGGAATCGGGAGAGCTTGCGGATGCACATATTGCGCAGGCGGTGGCTCAAAGGGAGGTGTTCCCCTGCTTTTACGGCTCGGCACTTAAGCTTGACAGAGTGGATACGCTGATTCAGGGACTTTCGCGGTTTATGTGTGAAAGAAATTACCCTGACGATTTTTCTGCCCGCGTATACAAGATAGGCAGGGATGACAGAGGCAGCAGGCTGACATTTTTAAAGGTTACCGGAGGCTGTCTTAGGGTCAGGGACAAAATAGAGTACAAAGCGCATGGCGGTGACGAGGTGAAAGGCCTTCTGATTGAGAAAATCGATCAGATAAGAAAGTATTCCGGCGAAAAATATGAGATAGCTGATGCGGTAGAGGCTGGGGAGATAGTTGCTGTCACAGGTCTTAGCTCGACATTTCCGGGGCAGGGGCTCGGGGGTGAGCAGCAGTCCAATATGCCAATCCTTGAACCGGTACTAAACTATAGGATGATTCTGCCGGATGATGTAAATCCGGCGGCATTTATGGAAAAGACTAAAGCAGCTTGAGGAGGAAGACCCACAGCTTTACATAGTGTGGGTGGAGGAGTTTAAGGAAATCCATGTGCAGCTCATGGGACAGGTGCAGATGGAGGTGCTTGTGCGTCTCATAAAGGACAGGTTTGGTGTTGTTGTCACGTTCGGACCGGGCAGCATTGTATATAAGGAAACGATAGCAAGGGCTGTCGAGGGAGTAGGACACTTTGAGCCGTTGCGCCACTATGCAGAGGTGCATCTGCTTTTGTTCGCCGGCGGAGCGTGGCAGCGGAATCACAGTTACATCCACCTGCAGTGAGGATGTGCTCGACAAAAACTGGCAGCGCCTCATAGCCACACACGTTGAGGAAAAGGAGCACAGGGGTGTGCTCACAGGCTCAGCGCTTACCGATGTGAAGGTCACTATTCTTACAGGAAGAGCACATGTAAAGCACACGGAGGGAGGCGATTTCCGCCAGGCTACATACAGAGCAATCCGCCAGGGGCTTAAATCCACAGAGAGCGTGCTGCTTGAGCCATACTACAGCTTTATCCTACAGGTGCCGATGGAGTATGTCGGCCGTGCGATGACAGATCTGGAGCAGAGATTTGCAAGAGCCGAGAGCCCGCAGTTTGCCACAACCGCTGCGAGGGAGATGGCAACAATTACAGGAAAGGCACCGGTTGCGACAATGCAGGATTATGTGAGTCTGGTGCATGCGTATACAAAGGGGCTCGGGCACCTGACACTGGAGCTGTGGGGTTATGATGAGTGTCACAATCCTGCGGAGGTGATTGCGCAGATGCACTATGACAGCGAGGAGGATTTCCGCAATCCGACAGGCTCGGTATTTTGTGCGCACGGCTCAGGCTACGTGGTGCCGTGGGATGAGGTCCCGGAGCATATGCACCTGCCGTATGTCTACCACGGAGATGAGTCTGAGGAGGCACTTGCAGCGAGTGCCCGCACGCAGAATGCATTTTCAGCGGAGGATGCGCAGGCGCTTGCCGGAAACCGCCGCAGGACGAGCTTTGAGAAAGCTGTTTCAGGTATGTCATCGGTGGAGCTTGATGAGCAGCTTGCAGATGTTTATGCCAGGGAGTTTGGCATGGGCAAAAACGATATCGCAGAGGATCAGAGGCGCAAATGGTCAGGTAAAAAGAAAAATGAGTATGAAGGTCTAAGTGGTAAACCGCGCACCGTAAAGCATGATAAGCACGGCAATCCGATTTATCCGAAGAAATCCCCGGGGGAAGAGTACCTGATAGTTGACGGATATAATATAATATTTGCATGGGAGGATTTAAAGGAGCTTTCACGCATAAACATCGATTCGGCGAGAGATGCGCTGAAGGATGTTTTATCGGATTATCAGGGCTATAAGGGCTGTCATCTGCTGCTGGTGTTTGATGCGTACAAGGTGAAGGGCAATGCCGGAAAGAGAGAGACCTTCCACAATATAGAGGTTGTGTATACAAAGCAGGACGAGACAGCCGATGCATTTATCGAAAAGACTGTGTTTGGCATACGTGACAGGTACAAGGTAACAGTGGCAACCTCTGACGGACTGGAGCAGCAGACGGTCATGAGCCTGGGGGCACTGCGAATGTCAGCCCGCGAGCTTAAGGAGCATATTGAGATGACGAAGCGTGCCGGGATGGAGGCATTCATATCAGGATAAACGGTCATGAATGGTAACAATATGTGTATAAAGAGATGTTTATAAAGACATTTGTATGTCATAAGCAGAGATATTATAATAGTAAACATGCAAGAACATCAGAGATAAGGAGACAAGAAAATGGTAAGTAAACGAAAGCATGTACCAGCTCGGAAGCGTTGCGCTCAGCCAATCAGGGAGCTTTTCGAGTATGGTAAAAAAAGAGCAGCAATTGTAGGTAAGGAAAATGTATATGATTTCTCAATAGGAAACCCGAGCATACCGGCTCCGCAGATAGTAAACGACACAATAAAGGAGCTTGTGACAGATTATGATTCTGTTGCGCTGCACGGCTACACCTCAGCACAGGGAGACGTGGAAACGAGAGCGGCGATAGCTGAATTTTTGAACAACACACACGGCACACATTTTAATGCGGACAATCTTTACATGACAATGGGAGCAGCGGCATCGCTGTCAATCTGCTTTCGTGCGTTGACAAGCGACGCATATGATGAGTTTATTACCATAGCGCCATATTTCCCGGAGTACAAGGTATTTGTGAATGCAGCAGGAGCAAGGCTTGTAGAGGTGCCTGCAGACACAGAACATTTTCAGATAGATTTTGAGGCTCTTGAGGAGAGAATCAATGCGCACACCAGAGGTGTCATAATCAATTCACCAAACAACCCATCCGGCACAGTCTATTCTGAGGAGACCATCAAAAAGCTCTCAGACCTCCTTGAGAAAAAGTCTAAGGAGATAGGAAGACCGATATTCATCATCGCAGATGAGCCGTACAGGGAGATAGTCTACGACGGAATCAAGGTACCGTTTGTGACCAAATATTACGACAACACGCTGGTATGCTACTCATACAGCAAGTCACTTTCACTGCCGGGAGAGAGAATAGGATACGTCCTCGTGCCTGATGAGGTGTACGATAAGGCAGAGCTGTATGCAGCAGTCTGTGGTGCGGGAAGAGCACTCGGTTACGTGTGTGCACCAAGCCTGTTCCAGAAGATGATAGTAAAATGCCAGGGGGCAACCGGTGATATCAATGCCTACAAAGAAAACAGAGACCTTCTGTACGAGGGACTCACAAGGATAGGCTATCACTGCTTCAAGCCGGACGGAGCCTTTTATATGTTTGTAAAGGCACTCGAGGATGACAGCAATGCATTCTGCGAGAAGGCAAAGGAGGAGGATGTGCTCATAGTAGCAGCAGACGGCTTCGGCTGTCCGGGCTGGGTGAGAATATCATACTGTGTGGACAGGAAAATGATAAAGCACTCTATGCCTGCGTTTGAAAAGATATACAACAAGTATAGTAAATAATAGTTACAAAAAAATAATCCAAAAAAGCGCCGAAAATTGTCTAAAAAATATGTAATTTTCGGCACTTTTATTATGCAGTTTTCACAAAGTTGTCTCCGTGTGACCGTTGTGTGACCATTGTTTTGTATAATGGAATGAAGAGTGGGAATATAAATAAAATCGTAACGGAATAGTTACAAAAAATACTATAGAAAAGGAGATATGAGAGTGTTTAATAAAAACTTAACAGGTTACTAGCAATCATGCTAGCTTCTGTAATGGGTGCGACATCGCTTCCGGACAACACAGGTAAGTGCTGATACCACCCTCTTCAGAGTATGATATATCTAACGACGCAGCTTCGGATGATATATCTGAC
>ENA-OQIU01000111-OQIU01000111.1-human-gut-metagenome-genome-assembly--contig:-NODE-111-length-16557-cov-2.993244_pt1 | contig 16557 bp, 20 predicted proteins | sample MGYA00242590_ERZ504755 | MGnify/ENA primary metagenome ERZ504755 (study PRJEB26092, sample SAMD00036359) | human gut metagenome | host: Homo sapiens | study: EMG produced TPA metagenomics assembly of...
GATTCCATGCAGAACAGTATCTTTTTCTTTGATTTTGTCGGGCAATGAACCAAAATCTGTGATGGAACAAGTTTTTGGTTGATTGCCGCGATAACCTGAGAAGTATCTGGAAGCCGCTGTAAGACAGAAAATAACGTTATTATTTCGCACCGCGATCCGCAATCATTTTCGTGGATTTCTTCACGCAGTACAGACATGTCGGTGCGATATAGCAGCAGGCGGCGAGCCATGCAGCCTGGTCCGCAAAGCAGATTGCGGTGAAGCCAAACGCACCGACAAATCCCAGGCAGACAATCGTTCGTGCCAGCATCTCCATTACGCCGGAGAAAACGGCTCTTCCCGAGTAGCCAAGTCCCTGCGTTACCATACGGCAGACATTCAAAATACCAAGCATCCAGTAGAAAAATCCGAGGCAGCGCAGATATTTTGCCGAAGCGTTGATTGCTTCGAAAGCAGAGCTGACAATAAAGAGCTTTGTCAGCGGCCGTCCGAACAGAATCATGATGACACCTGCAAACGCACCATAGCCGACACCGACAAGCACACCCTGGCGGAGTCCCTGACGGATTCGCTTTGACTGGCCGGCTCCGAGATTCTGACTGCAGAAGACGGAAGCCGCGGTACTGATCGCATCAAACGGACACATCATAAACTGTTTGATTTTCATAGCAGCTGTGAACGCCGAAACATAAACACTGCCAAGCCCATTATTCGCTGACTGCATTACCATACTGCCGATCGCCGTGATCGAAAACTGCAGTCCCGTCGGAATGCCCATTGCGAGGAGTTCCTGCGCGGCATCCTTTCGCAGAGTGCGGTTTTCCTTTTGTCGGAAGCAGGAGCTTTACCTTACGGGAAATAAAAAAACAGACATAAGAGTCCGCTGATCGCCTGGGCGGAAATCGTCGCAATCGCCGCGCCTGCGCACCCCCAGATGCAGAATGATAATATAGAACAGGTCGAGGAAAATATTCAGGATTGCCGAAAATGCCAGAAACAGAAACGGCGTGCGGCTGTCCCCCGACGGCACGCAGGATGCTGGAAAGATAATTGTACAGAATCGAAAACGGAAATCCCGAGGAAAAATCACAAGCTGATATGCGTAGGCATCCGCGAAGATATCGGACGGAACCGACAGCAGGTGCAGAATCGGTGCACAGAGTAAACTGCAGAGTGTGGTCAGAATGGCCGCAATCAGGACAGCAAGTGCAGCACCATTAAAAATATAATCGCGCATTTTATCAAGCTTTCCGGCGCCGAAATACTTGGCAACCGGAACACTGAATCCCGTGCAGCTTCCCATACAGAAGCCGAGCACCAGAAACTGTACACTGCTGCTTGCACCGACGCTGGCGAGCGCCTCCGGGCCAAGTGCCTGGCCGACAATCGCCGCATCGATGATGTTATACGTCTGCTGCAGCAGATTTCCGATGAGAAGCGGAAAGGCAAACGAGAGCATCAGCTTTACCGGATTTCCCTTTACCATAGATGTTGCCATAAAAAACGCCTCCCCTGCTTAATATGCACGTGAATTATAAACGAGCGCCGTCTTATTCAGGTTCTGGATCATGAAATAGTCGGCAACGAGCTGGCCGATGCCGCCGGTCAGGTAGCCAAGCAGCGTCCACAGAAGAATGGCAGAACCATTTTCCTCAATCGTCACACCGTAGCGGTCGTAGGATTCGCGGTACATGCGGTTCGCCTGTTTGTAACGCCAGTAAACGCCGTAAATTCCACAGGTAACCCAGGACAGAAGCAGCACAATAATGTAGTTCGGGCTGTCTTCGCCGTCACCGTAAAAGATGGTGTTCAGGTCTTCCACATAAACATACCAGAAGTAGATCGAGTAGAGTCCGCAGGTGACAATCGAAAGCAGAAGATAGACCCAGAAACTGCGGTTGTCTTTTACATTCATTTGTAAATACCCCCTTTAATTAAGATAGAACCATTGTAGCACGCGCCCGAGAGAGGGGTCAATAGAAAGGAGCGGGTCGTGGTAATAAATGCGCCAGGCATAAACGGCGAGAAGCAGTACGACAAGCACCGTAATGATCCCCTTTTTAAAACGCCGAAGTCCCGCCGTCTGTTCCGGCCCGAAGAAGAGCCAGACACCTGCGGGCAGCACGGCATAGACAAGCGGATGCATCCGAAACGCCGCCTGAAAATGACCGGAGAGCATTAACAGTACCGCGCGGCTCATTCCGCAGCCCGGGCAGGAAATGCCTGTGAAAAAACGGATCGGACAGCCGATGCCTGTGAGGGTGATGAAGGCGACGTAAACGCCGAGGAGCAGGCAGAAGAAAAAGAAATCGCGGCAGCGTTTCCTCAGAAAAGAAAGATACGCGCTGCCGCGGCCGGGATCACGTTTCATGGAGTTTGGTGACGGCGTATTCATATAAAGCCTCCTTGCGCTCGCTGTCGGTCGTGAGAAAATGCGAGTACAGAACGTCGATCATAACGAGAATCGGGAACTGCGGAGAGATTGCGCCGCCGTTTTTCAGATGCTCTTTGACCGCAAGCAGCAGGACTTCATCGCAGAAGGCATCGTAATCGCTGGAGCTGCGGGAAGTAAAGAGAATGGTAGAGGCTCCCTTTTCCTTTGCGGCTCCGAGCGCACGCAGCACCTCCGGTGTCTGTCCGCTGACGGTAATGCCGATTGCAGCGCAGCTCTCATTGAGCAGAACGGCATTCATTTTCATGATGTGAATGTCGGTAATTGCTTCAATATCCACGCCCGCAAGCATAAAACGCAGCTTCATTTCCTGGGCGGAAAGTCCGGAGCTTCCAAGACCGTAGACATACACCCGACGCTTCGAAGTGAGAATATGGCAGATGCGGTCAATCTGCGCGCGGTCGGCGAGCGAGTAGCTTTTATTCAGCAGCTCCTGATACGTATTCAGCACCTGTTTGATGTGATCGTCCGTACCGGGCAGTGCGGCGTTCAGACCTTCCTGGTAACGGTAGACAAATTCGCGGTAGCCCGTGTAGCCGCATTTTTTCGCAAAGCGGGAGAGCGAAGCCTCCGAAACATAGAGCAGTTCCGAAACGTGGCGCGCGGACAGATCCGACTCGTCGGTATTATGAATAAAAAAATCTGCTACCGTCCGTTCCAGGGGAGTGAACGAGGGATAGACAGACTCAATGACAGGAATAATCGATTTTTCAAAGTGTTCCATGGAACGTAAGTCCTCCTGGTATCTGTAAATATCTGAAAAAAATTCAGATCAGTTCTTGCTTTATTGTATCACAGGCAGAGTGGTGAATCAACTTTCAATTGTGTGTGAATTGCACGGGAAAGCGGGCGGAAAAATGGAAAGAACTTTAATGACGTGAAAGTAATTTCTAAAATATAAAAATAGTTGAAAATAAAATCAACATAAATTATAATCAGAACAGATCAAAGAAAGAAGGCAAGACAATGATTATCAAAAACGGACGCGTATTTCAGGAAGACGGAACGTTTGCGGAAAAAGATCTTTATATAGAAGGAAAACGTTTCGTTTCCACAAAAGAAGAAGTGATCGATCAGGAAGTGATCGATGCGAAAGGCATGATGGTTCTGCCGGGACTGGTTGACGTACACAGCCACGGCGCTGCCGGACATGATTTTTCAGACGGAGACGTGGAAGGTTTAAAAGAGATCCTGCGCTACGAGAAAGCGCACGGCATCACCTCTTACTGCCCGACATCCATGACACTGCCAAAAGACGATCTGCTGAAAATCTTCGGAACCATCGAAGCAATCAAAGATGAGCCGGAAGCAGAAGTGATCGCCGGCGTCAACATGGAAGGACCGTTCATCGATCCGATCAAAAAAGGCGCACAGGGCAGAGGAGAACATCGTGGCTCCGAACGCTGAGTTCTTCCGCGCATGCAATGCGGCGAGCGGCGGAAAAATCCGTCTCGTAACCCTGGCCCCGAATATGCCTGGCTCACTGGAATTTATCAAAGAGGTTTCCGATGAAGTCATGGTTTCCATCGGCCATACGACAGCAGATTATGACACCGCGCTGGCTGCCATGAAAGCAGGAGCACACCATGCACCCATCTGTACAACGCCATGCCGCCGTTCGCACACCGTAACCCTGGTGTCATCGGCGCCGCATTCGACGATCCGGAGTGCCGCATGGAGCTGATCTGTGACGGCTATCACATTCACGGTGCGGTTGTCCGCGCGACCTTCTCCATGATGGGAAGTGAGCGCATGGTTCTCATCAGCGATTCCATGATGGCAACGGGAATGCCGAACGGAACGTATTCCCTCGGGGGACAGGCTGTCTGGATGAAAGACGGAAAAGCAACCCTGACCGACGGTGAGACCATCGCGGGTTCCGCTACGAACCTGTACGACTGCATGAGAAAAGCAGTTTCGTTTGATATTCCGCTGGCAGATGCCATTTTTGCGGCAACAAGAAATCCGGCACAGAGCATCGGTATCTACGATGAAGTAGGATCCATTGCACCGGGCAAAAAAGCGCATGTACTTCTGGTGGACGACGAACTGAACCTGAAACAGGTTATTATGTAATTTATTATATAGAAGAAATTTGGAGGAAAAACAAATGTTATTAATTGAAGCAAAAGATTACAATGATATGAGCAGAAAAGCAGCAAACATCATTTCCGCGCAGGTGATCATGAAACCGCATGCAGTGCTCGGCCTTGCAACCGGATCTACCCCGGTCGGCGCTTACAAACAGCTCGTTGAGTGGTACAACAAAGGTGACCTTGATTTCGCAAATGTCACCAGCGTAAACCTGGACGAGTACAAAGGACTCTCTCCGGAGAATGATCAGAGCTATCGTTACTTCATGAACACCAACCTGTTCAATCATGTCAACATCAACAAAGAGCGCACCTTCGTTCCGAACGGACTGGAGCCGGACAGCGAAAAAGCATGCGCAGCTTACAACGAAATCATCCGCAGCGTCGGCGGCATTGACCTGCAGCTTCTTGGACTTGGAAACAACGGCCACATCGGATTCAACGAGCCGGGCGCAGCATTCGAGAAAGAGACACACTGCGTTGACCTGACCGAGAGCACCATTCAGGCAAATAAACGTTTCTTTGAAAAAGTAGAGGATGTTCCGACCCAGGCATACACCATGGGAATCAAGAACATCATGCAGGCAAGAAAAGTTCTGCTGATCGTCAGCGGCGAAGGAAAAGCAGAGATCCTCGACAAGGTTCTGTACGGACCGGTTACTCCGCAGGTTCCGGCTTCCATCCTGCAGCTTCACAACGATCTGACAGTTGTAGCAGATGAAGCAGCAATGTCTGTGATCAAAGCAAACCACAGATAATTGTTACGATGAATGAAAGGTCCGCCGAATGGGGAGAATATGAAAAAATCCCCGTACGGCGGGCTTTTTTGCGGTTTACAAATCCATGTAAATGTGTTAGCATAAAACTAGCGCACAAAAGCAGTGCATAAAATGAAAACACAGTGACGAAGAGAGTACATCTGCATTCGCAAATTTACAGAGAACACCCCCGAAAACCATTCCGGTTTTGCAGGCTGAGAGGGGAGGAGGAGCGGCAGATCGAACATGGCTTCCGAGAGGCGCACCGAACCGTGAGAACAACAATCTGAAACGGTAAGGCTGCGACAGGTTCCGCCTGTTACAGCGGAGAGGTATAGCACATGTACCTGCAGAGGTTTCTGCCGTGAGGCAGGGACGAAAAGAAGTGGTATCACGGGTAAACAAACCTGTCTTCTTCCGACTACAAGAGAGCGGAATAAGGCAGTTTTTTTATTTGAAAGGAGAAATGAAAGCAATGGAAAAAATCAGACCAAAATATTATATCACCACGGCGATTGCCTACACATCCGGCAAGCCGCACATCGGAAACACCTACGAGATCGTACTCGCGGACAGCATCGCCCGCTTCAAACGTCAGCAGGGCTACGATGTATTCTTCCAGACCGGAACCGATGAGCATGGCCAGAAGATCGAGCTGAAAGCAGAAGAGGCAGGTATCACGCCAAAAGAATTCGTAGACAACGTATCCACCGAGATCAAGAGAATCTGGGATCTGATGAATACGTCCTACGACAAATTCATCCGTACCACCGACGCCGATCACGAGGCACAGGTACAGAAAATCTTCAAAAAACTGTACGATCAGGGAGATATCTACAAAGGATATTACGAAGGTCTTTACTGTACACCGTGTGAATCCTTCTTCACCGAGTCCCAGCTCGTAGACGGAAAATGCCCGGATTGCGGACGCCCGGTTACGCCGGCAAAAGAAGAAGCATATTTCTTCAAGATGAGCAAATATGCACCGAGACTGATCGATTATATCAACACTCATCCGGAATTCATCCAGCCGGTTTCCAGAAAGAACGAGATGATGAACAACTTCCTTCTTCCGGGACTGCAGGATCTCTGTGTATCCAGAACCTCCTTCACCTGGGGAATCCCGGTATCCTTCGACCCGAAGCACGTTACCTATGTATGGCTGGATGCACTGACCAACTACATCACTGGAATCGGTTATGACTGTGACGGAAACAGCTCCGAGCAGTTCAACAAGCTGTGGCCGGCAGACCTGCATCTGATCGGAAAAGACATCATCCGTTTCCATACCATTTACTGGCCGATCTTCCTGATGGCACTTGATCTGCCGCTGCCGAAACAGGTATTTGGTCATCCGTGGCTGCTGCAGGGCGACGGCAAGATGAGTAAATCCAAAGGAAACGTGATTTACGCAGACGATCTGGTAGACCTGTTCGGCGTAGACGCTGTCCGCTACTTCGTTCTGCACGAGATGCCGTTTGAGAACGACGGTGTCATTACCTGGGAGCTGCTGGTTGAGCGTATGAATTCCGACCTTGCCAATACTCTTGGAAACCTGGTAAACCGTACCATCTCCATGAGCAACAAATACTTCGGCGGCGTTGTGACAAAGACCGGCGCAGCAGAAGAGGTGGATGATGATCTGAAAGCAGTCGTTACCGCAACAAAAGCAAAAGTTGCTGCAAAGATGGAAGAGCTGCGTGTGGCAGATGCAATGACTGAGATCTTTGGTCTGTTCAAACGCTGCAACAAATACATCGACGAGACGATGCCGTGGGCACTGGCAAAGGATGAGGCAAAGAAAGACCGTCTGGAAGAAGTTCTGTACAACCTGGTAGAGAGCATCACCATCGGCGCATGCCTGCTCGAGTCCTTCATGCCGGAGACTACTGAGAAGATCCTGGCTCAGCTGAACGCAGAGAAACGCAGCTACGAAGAGCTCGATCAGTTCGGACTGTACGTATCGGGCAATAAAGTAACCGATCAGCCGCAGATCCTGTTCCAGAGACTCGATGTCAAAGAGGTAATGGAAAAAGTAGAAGTGATCCAGGCAAAACAGAAAGCTGCTATGGCTGCTGCATCCCAGGAAGAGGAAAAAGAAGAGGAAGCAGTGATTGACCTTGAGCCGAAGGAAGAAATCACTTTCGAAGACTTCGGAAAAATGCAGTTCCAGGTAGGTGAAATCATCTCCTGCGAGCCAGTCAAGAAATACCAAAAACTCCTCTGCTTCCAGGTCAAAGTAGGAAGCCAGGTAAGACAGATCGTCTCCGGAATCAAAGCATATTACAAACCGGAAGACACCATCGGAATGAAGGTTATGGTTCTCACCAACCTGAAACCGGCCAAACTGGCAGGAATGATGTCCGAAGGAATGCTGCTCTGTGCAGAAGACGCCGAAGGCAACGTATGCCTCATGACCCCGGAAAAAGCAATGCCGGCGGGTGCGGAGATCTGCTGATGGATTAAAAGAAAAATAGAGTAAATAGAGAAATCCCTTTCCATGCGTGATGTGTGGGGAGGGATTTTTTGCGTTTTAAAAAGTTAAGGAAAACGTCATATAAAGATTCTGAATCTTATGATAATATAATGATAAAGAGAGAATATTTGAACGGGTTTATCGAATATGACAACAGGAAGGAGGAGCGTTGTATGAGAAAAATGCGGACGTTATTTCTGGTTTTACTTTGCTGCGGACTGTCATTGTATGCGGGGGTATCTTATGTGAAGGCAGAGGAAAAGGTTCCTTCTGATTACGATGCTTATTTGCAGGAAACAGGGATGCCAGAGAATGAGATACAAAAGCTGGATGAGCATGTGAAGCAGTTTATCGTCGATGATTTAAAAAATGGGGATGGAAAATTTGAGTATATGAAAATCGATGTAGGAAAACAGGCGATGAATGGAAGAGAGGAAGATTTCGAAGGGATTGAGTTCTATGCATCAGCCTTTCAAATTGGTTCGACGATTTATATTTATCCGACCTATGAATTTGCAGAGACAAAAAAACCCTAGTGGAAACGACAGCTTTCGTTTTTGTTGGGAGAGGCGATAAGACCGTATGAATTTGGCGGAACCTTATGGTATAAGGACAGAACAATGAGCGACTGGGAAGTCAGTGGGAATCTTATTGCAAACAATCAACAGCTAAATGGCGCCAGCTATTCCGGGAGCCAGCTGGGAACACCGAGATCTGCGATGAAATTCATGGGAACCACATACTGCCATGCGTCGGTGGGGACGGGGGATGATAACAGAATTTTGATGGGGTATTCGTATCAGCCGAAGGAAGTAAGAGTTGAGTTATTCGGATGGAGGCTTTCGAGAAAACAAATAATTTTTTGTGCTGGCGGGAGGAGTTGTTGTAGGAAGCGTATGGTGGAGAAAAAATAAGGGTAAGACGCAAAAATAGCCACCCCTGTCTGCAAACTAGGCGACCATTTTTGACATAATTAGTAAACAGGCTGACCGTCTGTCGGCAGAGCTCTTTTTCGACATCATAGCATCACGCTTTTGTAAAAATGTCAAAAGTTCTTTCAAACGTATTTTCTGAATCCGAATTTTTCTATTTGTTGTTTTTATACGCCTTTAGGAGTATAATTTGAAGCAGAGGTGGTAAAATGAAAAAAACAGTTTATCATGGTTCGGATCATATTATTGAACGGCCGAAATATGGTTATGGAAAAATTTATAATGATTATGGTGTTGGATTTTACTGTACAGAAAACCAAAATATGGCCAAAGAATGGGGTGTCAGTGCGGATAAAAATGGTTACGCAAATAGATATGAGATTGAATGTGATGGATTGAAAGTTCTCAATTTGAATATGCGCGACTATACAATGCTCCATTGGCTTACGATTTTGTTGGAAAATCGAGAATTTGATGCATCCACACCGTTGGCGGCAGAAGCAAAAGAATATTTGCTACAAAATTTTCATCTTGATTATGAAAAGGCAGATATTATCATTGGATATCGTGCTGACGACAGCTATTTTTCTTTTGCAGCGGATTTTATTAATGGTGCAATTTCTTACCGTCAGTTGAGTAATGCAATGCGTCTGGGAAAACTGGGCCAGCAGTTTGTTTTAAAAAGCAGAAGAGCATTTGAACGTTTGGAATTTACAGGGTATGAGATTGCAAGTGTGCAGGAATGGTATAAGAGGAAAGCATCCCGTGATCATATGGCGCGTCGGCAATATTTTGATCTGGAACGAAACCGCCGTCAGCGGGGTGATTTATATATCACCACAATTTTAGATGAGGAGATGAAACCAGATGATCCACGCTTACGATAAATTATATCTTTCTGTTGCACAAAAAAATCTTGCCTGCATGCTGGATTATATGGTCAATGATTTAAAACGGCCGTTGGAAACTGTATGGCAGTGGTTTTGTATGAGTAATACAGCGTCACGGTTTGAACGAGGTGACTGTTCTGTGGTAGCGGGAATGTCGGGAGTTGAAATTGCATATGAAGTATTACAGGAAGCAGGGGAACCAAAGCCGGAACAAGCCCCCTCTTATTCTTACGATCGCAGCCCTGAATATTGGACAGGCTGGGCGTTGGCCTATTATCAGTGGAGTACCAGTTTGTCTTTTGCGGAAATAAACCAGGCTATTCCTGTAACTGAAGTGCGAATGCTCTACACGCCATATCATGAAATGGATGTTCGTCAGTTTGTAGATAAAATGAATGAATTATATCGTGAAGCAAAACCGGAGACAAACTTGAAAGAATTGCGTACTTTTGCAAATCTAAGTCAGAGTGAACTGGCACAGCAGGCAGGTGTTTCGGTTCGGACCATTCAGCAGTATGAACAGCGAAGAAAGGATATTAACAAGGCGCAGACAGAGACCTTGTTGAAGATTGCGCGGGCATTAGTATGTACGGTAGAAGATCTGGTGGAGAAAGTTCCAACTTGATAAAATGAATAAAAAGTTTTTTGTTCAAAGTTTCAGAAAACGTCATAAACTATTTCAGGCGTTTACGCTATCATGAAAATATAAAAATGGTATCATGGAACATTCATACGAGACGGGGGTGAACAAAAAAATGGTCTTTTTTCGAATGCTGCATTCCGATTTCAGCAGAATGATAAAATCGTGGAAATTTTATCTCGCAATTGCCTTTATTGCCGTACTTACCTTCCTGAGCATTTACCCTGAAGCAGCAGGATCAGGAGGAAACTGCTCGGTTTATTATCTGGTGAATGCGCGCGGCGGTGTAAGTGCATTTCTGGTGACGAATACAATTCTTGTCGTATTGCCGTTCGCGCTCAGTTACTGGGAGGATGTGCAGAAAAATTATATCAACTGTATTTTACCGCGGGTACATAGCAGCGTTTATAGTTTTTCCCATGTGTTAATGACGGCTTTCTGGCTGTGTTTTTGGGATATTCGCTCTGCTTTGGGCTGATGGCGCTGCGGCTTCCGCTCATAACATCCGATGAGGTCAAAGCATTGACAGAAACGATGGCGTTGATGGGATATGACAGCCTGCTGCTGCATGCACCGATGCTTTACTTTGCTATGGGTAAAGAATGGGAGGGTTCCATACTAAAGATAAATTATAATGCATGGAATTGCCTTGATTTAGGGCAATTCCATATTTTATTTTAAAAGAAAGTATATGGTAAATAACTCGTCCTCCCGAAAAAGATATGCCAGCCCGAAGGCTGGCACTGAGCTTTACCTTGATTTAGTTTTTCGACAGTGATCCGGCAGTTCTTCAGACCATGGCATTAAAGTTTTTAACACCTCTGTTGGAACATCGTTTCGTGGATACTTCACAAGTTCTGTCAACAGGTAGCAGAAGTACTCGTATGGTTTCAGGCTGTTTGCCTTGGCACTTTCTGCAATACTGTATAAGAGAGCACTCGCTTTGGCTCCTTTTGTAGAATCAATGATATGCCAGGAATGTTTTCCAACGCAGAAAGACTTGATACTACGCTCTGCATCGTTGTTATCCAGCGGAAGAAGCGGATCTTCCAGGAATCTTCGAAGGTATATTTCCTGATTGATCGAATAATTGATTGCTTCTTTTAACTTGGAGCTTGCGTTTGATTTTCCCTGTAATGTTTTCAGCCACGCAAAATAGGCATCGACAAGAGGCTTTACAGAGCGCTGTCTGTTATCTAATCTCTCTTTTGCCGATGATTCTTTATACATGTTGTCCAAATGATACATCGCGTCGATCCGTTTGACTGCTTCAGCAGCAACTGCCTGTCCTGGCGTGAGCGGCGTATTCTTCTTCACAGCTTTTATGATCTCTGTGAATTTCCGTCTTGCATGAGCATAACATCCGGCCACCTGGATCCTATCACTTTTTTTCATAAGCGTATGATACGGCTGGTAACCATCGGTTACGAGTGTCCCTTGATATCCAGATAGATATTTTTCCAGGACTTCGCCGCTTCTGCCACCCAGATATTCATATAGGAAGAGTGGATGGGTATCGCTTCCACCAGGAGAATGGAACACCCACATATATTCCTTGCTGTGCTGAGGCATGATAAATGGTGTTTCATCACAATGGATATGGTGGGATTCCATAATCTCTGCTTTCATCAGATCATGAACCGGCTGCAGATAATACTCACTGAGACGGATCATCCATCCTGCCATATCCTGCCGCGGAATGTTGACATCATTTCGAAGGAATTCTTCAGAAAGACGGTTCAAAGGTACCGCATTTACATACTTTGCATTAAACACGGCAGCTGCCAGTTCCGGGGTAAGAATACTATGTGCCAGCAGACGTTCCGGTGCTTTTGCACGCAGAAAACTGCCGCAATCAGAATTCCCGGCATATACTTTGATATGATGTTCCAATACTTTAAATCTGGCTGGAATATACTGAAGTTCTTTATATACTTCATCTTCCATAGGATGCCATCCTTTTGGAAAGTGTTCCCGTAATTCTTCTTCGGAACAATCGTGGTTGATCACTTCAACTTCGATGTTCTGAAGATTCAGGTCACGTTTTCCTTTGGTTCTCTTTCTGCGGACAACGACTTTTTCAATGTCAGGTTCATCAGGAATACCGTTTTCTACAAGTGCCTCTGCTTCATTCAGGACACACATGTTTTCAAGAGAAAACGACAGTTGTCCCATAACCTGTTTGTCAGTTTCCGTTCTTTTTCCAAAACGCTGTTGTGTCAGGATTGCAATCTGTTCCTGAAGATCTTCAATCTGATGGATCAGCCTTTCATTCTGATCCTGGATCTTCTGGCTCTGTGCAGATAAAATCGTAAAGCTTTCGCTCATCTGTATGTACAGCAATGCTATGGCATTCTTCGGCATCTTATTCAGTTCGTCCAGGGTTAAAGTAATGTTTTCCATGAATCCATTATACCACAGATGGCACTGAAAAACCCTTTATTTCAGGCATTTCAGGGAAATTTAGATAACTTATAAAACTGTCAATGTACATATATAAAACAGAACTAATAAAGCTCTGGTTTCACCTTGTGTATTACTTTTTTCTGTTCAATGGAAAGTCCTTCCATCAGCCATCGGTACTGTTGAGGGGTAAGGTCTCTGGCTTCTTTTTCACTTCTTGGCCATTGAAGTTTTCCATCGGTAAATCTTTTATAGCATAGAAGCCAGCCATCGCCTTCGTAGAGTAAGACTTTCATCCGGTCATTTCTGCGTCCACAGAACAGAAAGATGGATCCCGCTTCGGTTGGATCCAGGCCAAATGTTCCGGTAACAATAGAGATCAATCCATCAATTCCTTTTCGGAGATCCGTATATCCGGTACATAAGTAAACGTGTTGGAAGCCGGAAGCATCATTAAGCATGACGTATGATTTCCAGCATTCTGGATATCAGTTCTGATGACGAGTTTTCGTTCATATAGAACTCAATCTCATTTATTTTAATAATCATCTGAGTTTCAAATGCAGAGGTTCCTTTTTCAATTGTTTTGGCTGGTATCTGTTCTGATGTCAGAGCAGGAAGTTCTACAAAACCAGCCTGTGTTAAAGCTGCTTCTTTTACTTTACGCAGCCAATAATAATAGGCATCTCTGGATAACCCGTGCTGTTCACAATAAATATCAACTTTCTGGCCACTGGCTTTGCAGTCTTTTATAATTGCAGCCCATTCGTTCAATCGGATTTGTCTGGTGGCTAACTTGGTGTTCATGATCAATACCTCCTGTGGTGTTTTTCGTAAAAAGTGTGAAACACACTTTTTACACTCTACACACCATTATCCCAGATTTTGGAGATGTCAGGAAGTTGACGGGTTATTCACCATTTACAAAAGAAAAATATGAAAATAAATTCAAAGTATATTATACGTATGAAAAAGGGAAAAATTACACTTTTTTACTTATAAAAATAGAAAACGTGGATTTGTATAAAAATCAAATTAAAATATGGTGATAATTTCTCTTGCTGTAAATACAATTTTAAAATCATAATAAAAGTCACAAAAAATAACATAGAAAAAGGAATCAGTAAAGGGAAACAGATGCAAGGAATTGGTCAATTACTATGGAAATTACGAGAGAAAGAAGGAATACGACAAAAACAATTATGCCTGGGTATTTCTTCTGTGTCAAAATATGCAAGAATTGAAGCAGATCAGCAGGAAATTGATTTTTTTCTGATTGATCGAATTATGGGACGGTTGGGAAAATCGGGTGGAGAGGCTCACTTATATATTGCCAAGGGACATTTACAATATCTATGAATTGCGTCAGGAGATACAACAGAAAATTTGTCAAAAAAAATGGGAAGAAGCAAAACAATGTCTGCTTGAATATGAGAAGAATAAAAGAGCAAAGGAGCCGCTGCATCAGCAGTTCATTGAGCAGGAATATGCGCAGATTGCATGGCTTCGTGGTAAATCAGTAGAGACAGTATGTGAACATTTGGAAAAGGCAATTGTACAGACAATGCCAGAAGCGGAAATACAGAGAAAGACAGGGATTTTAAGTGCAGAGGAATACAAACTTCTGCTATTTCGATGGGAAGTCTGTTTTGGTACAGATCGTGAACGAGGAGAGAAAGAACTTCAGGAGTTAGTAGAGGAGATCTTTCAGAAAAACTTTGAGAGGACAGAACGAGTAAAAGTAATTCCATATGCTGCATTGTTAATAGAAAAAACAGCCCGAGATGGAAAAGCGGATACTTATTTAAAATTGATAACAGAAACGGCGTTAGAAAACTTGAGAGAAGAAGGGAAACTGCTTTATATGCCGGAAATTCTGGAGCAGTATGCGCAGATTCTGGAAAAAGAAAATAGTAACGCAGAATTTATTGGGTTGCTGCGACAGGAACGTGCAAGCCTTCTGGAATTGGAAAGTGATTATAAAGTTTCTTTTAAAAATTACCGTCTGTTTGACCATGTGGTTCGGAATTTCGAGATTGATGCAGAATTGATACGTCGAACAAGAAATGCGGCAAAACTTACACAGGAAGGACTGAGTGAAGACATTTGTGCGCAGGAAACATTGGCAAGAATCGAAAACGGAAATCAGAAACCACGAAGCGGAAATCTACGTCAGATGATGGAGAAGATGGGAAGGAGTGGGGATAGAATTGAGACGGGGATTCAAGTGGAAGAGTATGAGACGCTGGAGTTGAAGATTGAATTTTCGAAGTTTATTCATCGAAAAGAGTATGGAAATGCAGAAAAGGTACTTTCAAAAATTGAAGAAAAATTAGACTGTAATTTGATGAAAAATTACCAATATATTGAAACAGAAAGGGTAAAAGTAAAATATAAGGAAAATGCAGAATATACGGAACAATTTATAAAACAATTAAAAGAATTACTTGCTATGTCACTTAAAGTTGAAGAAGGACAAAAAATAGAATATGTTTTAAATACAGAGGAAGTTAGTATTTTGACAGAAATGGCATTGATTTATTGGGGTGAACAGGATTATAAAGTAGCATTGGAAATATATCAATTTTTAGTGGGACAATATGAAAAAAGTTTTTATTAAACCTGTATTTCACATCTTAGATTGGGGTATGAGTATGGGAAATTATGGGATGGCGTTGGAAGAATTGGGATATTTTGAAAAAGCAATAGGTGTCTGTCGAAAAAGAATTCAACAGACATTATTTGCCGGAAAAGGAGGATCATTGCACACTTCATTAATGGTTGAGGCTTGTATTTTAGAAGCACAAAAAGATGTAAAGTGCAAGAAATATTTTAAACAGGATTTAGATCTTTTAAGATTATATAAGATGCAAACAAATTATAAGTTAATGGAAAGTTATGTCAAGACAAATAAAATATTTGATTAACTTTGACCACCATCAGGATTTGTAGGAAGAGATGTTGTTGTAAATGGTGGGGTAGGTGAAGAAGGATTTGGAAGCGAAATTGTAATCCAAAGTAAAAGCAGAAACAAATGCAGAATTAAAAAACAGAGTGTATGAAGAGGTTTTAAACAATCACATCACGAATGAAAGTGACGTAATTAAGGTTGCAATTGAACAATATCAGGAAAAACAGATGAAGACCCGCGCCATTGATGCAAAGCCGGATGATTATTTGTCAATCACACAGGTAGTGGATGAAAATGGCAGCGAGCAGGATATTATTTCAACGGGTTTGTTGATTGTAGACGAGCATCAGCAAAGAGTAGCAATCACTGATATTGTAAGCAATACGGGGCAGCTTAGCCAGTACAGCATTTATGCAACCATGAAAGTATCCGTGACAAATGACCGTCAGGCATTAAAGGTACGAATTAATTGGTTTGAAACAACACTGAACTACGGAACCTCTATGAAAGCAAGTAGTTTAATGCAGACATCCAAATATTCACCAGAGGTGGGATTCCAGTATGATGATATTACAAAAACAATTTCAAATCCTGCTGGAGGAACCCCATATCACTATACTCCAAATAATACGCAGATGATTACATATTCGACTTTAGAGTGTGGACGGTCCTGTCGTTCGTATATTAAAGCTGGAACCTCAAGTTTGAATATTGCTTATTGTGTTATATCTTCAGCCCCGGGAGGCCGCTGGGAGAGAGCTTAAGCAAAACTCGATTATCAGAACAAGCGAACTAATTGAAAATAGACGCTCCCCTTGCGTTATAGATACTAGGGGAGCGTTTTTGAAAACTGCGCGTCGCATTCTCGTTACTTCAGCCTGCAAATAAAAAGTCAATACTAAAATTGAAGAAAGTTAAAAAACTTTACAGGTTAAAAATTAGGCATTAAAATAAGGCCACCACAACCAGTGCTGGTCTGAAAGTAAAAGTTTTGAATTAGCT
>ENA-OQIU01000112-OQIU01000112.1-human-gut-metagenome-genome-assembly--contig:-NODE-112-length-16454-cov-3.893734_pt1 | contig 16454 bp, 12 predicted proteins | sample MGYA00242590_ERZ504755 | MGnify/ENA primary metagenome ERZ504755 (study PRJEB26092, sample SAMD00036359) | human gut metagenome | host: Homo sapiens | study: EMG produced TPA metagenomics assembly of...
TGATCGTAGATTATTTCTATCATGAGGAAATCCGTGGGACAGAGAATACCGGAAAAAGAAATCGCTAACTTCAAGTTTGCAGGGAAGGTGGCTATCATGGAGATGAAGAGAAATGGATGAGAGGAAAGCGTATTGGTTTTGAACAGCCATATATGCCGCAGATGAAAAATATTGCGGTGGCTCCTGTTATTCTGGAAGATGGAAGACTGTCCTTCTGTGTTCCAGGGGATGATGGTCCTCCGTGGTCCGGGGTGTGGAACCTGACTGGAAAGGTTGTTTTGGACGGGGATGATTATTTTGAGTTCCAGTGTGATGATGAAGTGATGCACAGACGGGGTGGAACATATAAATTTCATGCTTTGGATGTTGATACATTCCGCAGGGAAACGTGTCAGTGGATATCACAGGGAAAAGAGATTGCAGACTGCTGTAAAACAACAGAAGAACTGCATGAATGGTACCTGAAACATTGGACTTATAACAGATAGAATGATTATATTTACGAAGGCATCGGCCACCTGGTTGGCTGGTGCTTTTTTCGTGGGGAAATGGAGGTGGCGGGATGTATCCGGTATCGGATGGGTTTCTGAGAGCTGTGAAGAGCAATACAAGAAAATATTACTGGACGGGTACGATCGTTACCAGAGGCGGAATGACGTATGAGTTCGGGGCGAAGGAGATTGTGAAGGATTCCGGGTATATTTCCAGGCAGTGCTGTGGAAGCACGGAAATTGAACTGGGGACGGTGTATGCGGCGGAGATGGGGATCACGCTTCTGAGTGACATTGACAGGTATACGCTGGAGGATGCTCAGGTGACGCTGGTGTTTCATCTGGTGCTGGCGGATGATTCGGTGGAAGATGTGCCGATGGGAGTTTTTGAGGTCAGTGAGGCGAACTGTCTGGCAAAGTGCCTGGAACTGAAAGCCTATGATTTTATGCTGCGGTTTGATAAGAGTTTCAACGGGTTTGAGACTGTGGGGACTGCTTATGATTTTATTGCTTTGTGCTGTAAGCGGTGTAAAGTGGAGTTTGCGAATAAGAGGGCGGAGATTGATGCCATGCCGAATGGCGGGGTAACGCTTTCTGTTTATACTGAAAATGATATTGAGACCTGCCGGGATGTGCTGTTTTATGTGGCACAGGTTCTGGGAGGTTTCTTTATTATTAACAGGGAGGGAAAGCTGGAACTGAGAAAGTACGGGAAGGATCCTGTGATGAAGGTGGAGCAGAGACACCGGTTTTCTTCCAGCTTTTCGGATTTTATTACCAGATACACGGCAGTGAGTTCCACCAACAAGCAGACGCAGATTGCAGAGTATTATGCTCTGGATCCGGATAATGGGCTGACCATGAACCTGGGTGTGAACCCGCTTCTGCAGTTTGGGTTAAAGGAGACCAGGGAGATGCTGTGCAGGAATATCCTGGCAGATCTGTCTGTGATCCGGTATGTGCCGTTTGATTCGGATACCATCGGGAACCCTGCCCTGGATCCGGGGGATGTGCTGACATTTGCAGGAGGACAGGCGGATGAGGAACAGATCACCTGCATCACTTCCATCAGACAGAAGATCGGGGGAAAGCAGAGCCTGAAATGTGTGGGGAAGAACCCGAGGCTGGCTCAGGCAAAGTCAAGGAATGACAAGAATATTTCGGGGCTGCTGAACCAGATTGAGGATAATGCGAAGACTGGGAAGATCGGGATCCATACGTTTACCAATGCTTCCGCGCATGAGATCGGGCAGACGAAGGTGAAGCTGGTCAGTATCCAGTTTGCTTCTTCTGAGGAAAACCATATGCAGTTTTTTGCACAGGTTGTAGTGGATGTGGCTGCGGATCCTGTGGAACGGTCTGCGGAGGCTTCTGGGACTGTGGTGATTCCGTTTCCGGGCGAAAGCGGCAGTGGAACTGGAAGTGGTACAGGTGGTTCTGATGGAACTTCTGAGAGTAGTAAAACTGAAAATGATGTGACAGGAAATGCTTCCGGGAATGAGGATACGGGAAGTACGGATGATATTTCTGGAGGAGCGGATGCAGGATCCGGGAATGGTTCGGAGGTTTCTGTGGATGTTTGTCTGCCGGTGAAGTGGCAGGAGGACGGACAGGTAGTCTGCCATGTGGTCTTTGAATTTAATAATGAGGAGATTGTGGAGCATTGTCCGGTGGAAACCTGGCATTCCGGGAAGCATATTTTGTCGCTGTATTATCCCATTGAGAAGATTGTTGCCAATTATACGAATACGTTCAATGTGTATCTCTGGATCTTCTGATGAGCAGATTGAGGTGATTGCGAAATATCAGGGACAGGAAGTAAAAACAGTAAAACTGGAAACTGTTTTTAGGAATGCGCCGACAACAACTGAATTTACGAAATCAGATATTACAACAGGTGTGGAACTTGACGGAGCAACACTGACGATTTTTGGATTCAGACGGAAAAGAAGTAGAAAAATGGACTTCTGTAAAGGAAAAGCTCATGTAATAAAGAGACTTCATGTGGGAGAAAATTACACACTTCGGGAAGAGTTTGCACCATATGGTTATCTGCAGGCAGAGGAAGTGAAATTTACAGTTTCTGATACTGCAGATGTTCAAAAAGTAGAAATGAAGGATGCTGTTCCGGTTGGACGAAGGTGAATTTGTCAAAGAAGTTACCTGGAAAGATATGCTGGCAGGCGGCATGGACGCAGCATTTGGTTATGTTACAGGTTCTTTGAAAGATGTTACTTTTGAAATTTATGCAGCGGAGGATATCAAGGCTGCAGATGGGGAAAGCAGTGATTATTATAAAAAGGACGAACTGGTAGCAACAATTACGACAGATGCTCTTGGATATGCGAGATCAGAAGATCTTCCTTTAGGCAAATATTATGTAAAGGAAAAAGAGACGGCGGATGGATATGTTCTGGATGGAGAAATCAGAGAGGTTGATCTGACTTATCGTGATCAGAATACTCCGGTTGTGACTTATGATGAGGACTGGCAGAATAACCGCCAGAAAGCAAAAGTAACTGTAGTTAAGAAAGAAAAAAATACAGACCGTGTTCTGGAAGGCGGAGTATTTGCACTTTATACAAAGAATGATATTTTAAATGCAGAAGGCGAAGTAATCCTGAAAGCAGATACCATGATCGAGCAGAAAGCTACGGATCAGGATGGAAGAATTGTATTTACGGCAGATCTTCCAATCAATGGCAGCTACTATGTAAAAGAAGTGCAGGCTCCTGCAGGATTTGTAACAACAGAAGAAATCAAGGAATTTGACTTTACTTATGCGGTAGAAGATGTTGCAGAAGTATCCTTTGAGTTCACTTATGAAGACGAGCCAACTACTTTTGAAATCACAAAATCAGATCTTACAATTGGGGAAGAATTACCAGGTGCAAAACTGAAAGTATCCGATCCAGAGGGAAACGTTGTGGATGAGTGGACTTCCGGAAGCACACCACACATCATTAAGGAACTGGAAGTTGGAAAGAAATATACATTAACAGAGACAATTCCTGCTGATGGTTATGCAATTGCAGAATCCATTACGTTTGTAGTAGAAAATACTGCAGATATACAGAAAGTAGAAATGCAGGATGATACAACAAAAATTCTGATCAGTAAAGTTGATATGACAGATGGAAGCAGCGAGGTCAAAGGTGCTAAACTGTATATTCTTAATGAAAACCAGGAAGTTATGGAAAGCTGGACATCTGGTGATCAGCCCCATTATGTAGAGAAACTTCCAATCGGTACTTATACATTATTGGAGGAAACAGCACCGAAAGGCTATATTGTGGCAAATAAAGTGACATTTGAGGTTAAGGACACCGGAGATGTTCAGGGAGCCAAAATGGAAGATGAACAGGCAATGGGCAAGGTAATCTTAAATAAAACAGATAAAGACACCAAGAAGCCAATGAAAGGTGTAGAATTTGCCCTTTGTGACAGTAAAGGTAAAGTTCTGGAAACTCTGGTAACAGACAGTGCCGGCCATGCAGAATCAAAGAATTATCCGATTGCGACTTTTAAGAATGGGCAGTATAAAAAAGCAATCACATATATCCTGAAAGAAACAAAAACACTGGATGGCTATCAGCTTGATGAAACAGAGCATAAAATTCATTTTGAGTATGTCAATGACAGTACACCTGTGATTGAATATACTCTGGATCTGACAAATGAGAAAGCTCCGGAAAAAGATACTCCAGAAACATCAGAAAACCAGGGAGCCAGCACTCCTGTTTCCCATGGTTCTGATGCGACTTCTGTATCCAATTCACCAAAAACAGGAGATAACACAAATATTGCTATTTTTGTGCTGGCGCTTGCAGTATCAGCAGGATGTCTGGGAACTGTAGTGGCAGTTAAGAGAAAACGTAAATGATAGTAGAATAAGGCTTTGGAGCTGCAGTTGCAATGCAGCTCCAGATACTGTAGAAAAAATATATGCATTATGGTATTATGATAACTAAATTAGAAATTTAGATTAAAAATGAGGTGAATAAAATGCATATAGTGGATGTTATTCAACAAGATAGCTTTTTTCCGAATTTTGAGAATAGTCATAGACATAAAGAAAAAATTCTTTATGCTATGGTTGCTCCTATTCTCTTTGGGCTTCTTGTTGGGCTAAAACATGAAGTTATTGAATCTTGTCGTGGTATTGATAAGATATTGCTTCGAGAGTTAGCACGGAATTATAGAGAAGGTGATGGCGATTGTGGCATATGTTTTGAATATGCGGTTCATTCTGCGATTCGAAATAATAATCCTTTAGTGATTGAAAGAATTCAAGAGGCATTATCACTGTGTGGAATTGAAGGAAGAAATACGACATCTATACTTTTAGGGTTTGAAAAGTCAAGAATATTGCAAATAAATAACGAATTATTAAATACATTAACAGATAATTCGATATTAGTAAGTAATATTAACAATAAGGGGATTAGAATTAAAAAGTATTTAGAAGAAATACAAAAATCTTTTCGATTTCAAAATATACGAAAAAATTTACCTGTATCTATAAATGGTATTTGGAAAGCCGACTTGTTTGTTGGTAACCTAGACACTGATATGTGGGCTGCTGTTTCTGTAAAAATAAATCCTTTATCACTAAGGTATGCAAACGGTCTTGTAATTGGTATTGTACCATCAAAATGGAATCAGGAGAAGCCGTGTCAAATAAAAAATGGCATGGTAATTTGCCCATTGTTATACGATAATGCTTTTATGTATTTTTTTTATTCTGCTTGGAGAATTATATCTGAATTTATAAAATATGATGCTAAAGTACCACATGAAAGATTTCTTAGTGGAATCGAAGAACTAAGCGTGGCTCAATATTTAGAACAGAACAGAGAACGTCCAGTTTTAGAACTTGTCGATGAGGATTTAAAAAGATTGGCACATCCTACGTTGCTTTTACCAGAAGTTAAAAATATTATAACAACGGATATAAACAATAATTTTTTAAATCAGGATAAGACTAATAGTACAATCGTTGTGCCGAACTCAATTTTGAAATCTACTTTTTAAATGTATTTTATAAAACCCGAACTATACAGAGTATGGTTCGTATAATGGTTATAATTTTAATTTTTGGAATAATACAGAGGTGTATAGTTACGTATAAGTGATTATACACCTCTGCATTTTAATTTTATATATTGTTTATGGTTTATGAGAAAGGGATATAGCTGAAATTAGATAGGAGAAGGAATTGAAGTTAGGAGCAAGAATAAGAAAAATCCGTATGTTTCGTAACATAACTCAAAAAGAACTGGGGCGCAGATTAGGGTATGGGGAAAGTAGTGCAGATGTGAGAATCGCCCAATATGAAAGTGGACAGCGTACACCGAAGCAGGAAACGCTTATCCAGATAGCAGAAATATTGGAAGTTGATGTCCGGAATTTTTTAAGTCCTGGAATTGCGACAATGGACGAATTAATGGAAACTTTATTCTGGATGGATGAAGAAAATAGAGGGCTTTTTCATCTGTTCCTGCTAAATGATTCAGAAAGTGAAATGGCTGGAATCACAATAAGGGATAAAAAAACAATGTCTTATCTGCAGGAATGGATGGGGAAAAAGCAGAAACTGGGCGATGGAAGAATCACAGAAGAGGAATATCTGGAATGGAAACTGCATTGGCCAGAGGATAAGAGAAAAACAGAATATAAAACCGTATGAAGTAAAAAGGAATTGCTTTGCGGAGAGTTACCTGTTAGAATATTACTGGAGTAACCGTGTACAGGGTTGGTAAAAACCTCCTGGATTTTCAGATTCCGTTAAGGGATACAGAAGAAGGGAGGTGGAGCGAATGGATACATACGAAGTCTTGAGCTTATTGTTCTTAGGCGGTACGTTTCTGATTGCTTTGCTTGCCTATTTGGATAATAGGGACAACAAGCGAAAAAAATAGCCTACCCTGTCTGCCAACAGGATAGGCAGCTCTCTTTGAGAGCAAAATAAATTAAAACCTAATCCAGGAGCATCCACCTTGTGGGCGGTTACTCTTTTCAATTAGAATATAGCATTTTCTCTCCGAAAAGTAAAGTACATTTTATGCAGCCAATTCTAAAAAGAGTAGGCTGTTTTTTTATTGACAGGAGGGAAGTTAAATGTCTAAACTACAGGACATCCGAAACTTGGTACAGGAACATGCCGTATCAGTAAGCAGTTCGCCAGGGAATTGGATGGATTATATGGATACAGCATCAAGATTATATCGGTATTCTTTTTCTGATCAGCTTCTGATCCATGCACAGCGTCCAGACGCAACAGCCTGTGCATCACTGGAACTATGGAATGAAAAGATGTTACGCTGGGTAAATCGTGGTGCAAGAGGAATTGCCCTGTTTGATGAAACCTGGCAGAATACCAAGCTTCGTTATGTGTTTGACATTTCGGATACCCACATGGTAGCCGGAGGCAGAAGCCCGTATTTATGGCAGATGCAGGAACACCAGAGAGAAGAGATCCGCACCCATCTGGCAGAAGTCTATGCTCTGGAAGAAAAGGATGCGGCAACTTTGCAGGACGCATTGATGGCGGTCGTAAGGGAAATGGTCAATGACAATCTGGAGGAATACCTGGATGGATTGGAATATGCTGTAGAAGGTACTTATCTGGAAGATCTGGATGAGGTGACGATCCGCAGTGATTTCCGTCAGCTGGCAACAGACAGTGTTTACTATCTGCTTTCCAGGCGATGCGGGCTTGACCCGATGGAACTTCTGGAAGAAGAGGACTTCATGCATATTACAGATTATAACCATCTGTCAGTTCTCACCTTCCTTGGAAATGCGGCAAGCCAGCTCAGTGAGAGTATTCTGATTGATATTGGAAAGACCGTACATAAAATTTCTCTGGAAGAAGCGAGAAAAGAGGTTGAAAATTCCAATGAAAGGAATTATAATAACTTTACCACATTAATGTATGAAACTAAGAGTTGGGATGCAGAAACGAAAAAAGAAGAAAATATTGAAAATGAAGGAGGAACCGATTATGGAACTGACATATCATCGCAAGGGAGATTACCTGTTTTCGAATCTGACCGTCGAAGAGGAAGAAGTGACGATCGGGAAATACGGGATGCTGCGGAGGACATTTCTGAAAGAACACAAGAACAGCCTTTATCAGAGCCTGTTCCTGACCGGAAAGCTGAACAGCCATCTGGAACAGATCGAGAAAGCAGCACAGGAGAGAATGGACAACCAGATGGAGAAATTGCTGGAGAAGAATCCGGCACCGGACAAGGAAGCAGATCCGATGGCATGGACAGCACACATGAACGCACTGATGGCAACAGCGGAAGAGAGCATCTTAACGGAATTGGTATACAGTTAGTCGAAGAGACAAGAGAAGATGGATTAAGCAAAGCAGAGGAAGAAATCGCCTCTGCTTTATCTTTGTCCGAATATCCCACCGCAAATGAACAAAGACGGCAGATTGAGGAAAGGGCAGCTGCCCTTTATGCCGGAGAAGTTCCGATTCCAGAGCAAGTTGTTGATGAGATCTTACGGACAGGAGGAAACCGGAAAGCCAGCCAGCTCCGGATCATCTATAATTTCATGAGTGAACAGACACCGGAGGAATATACGGAGTTTGTGAAGCGTGAATACCGTAAAGGTGGAAAAGGTTTTCAGATTGATGGAAATGAATATTCAGTCTGGTTTGATGAAACCGGGATGCAGATCGCAGTAGGGCATACGGTTACAGACCATATCTTAGATAAGGCATTTTTATCATGGGAAGATGTCAGCGGACGTATCCATCAGCTTTTAGACCAGGGTGAATATGCACCGCAGTCTGTATTGGATGCGGCAAGAAGTAATGCAGTAAAAGAACACGCCCAGGCTCTTGCCTATATGAAAGGGGATATGGCAGAAGGAGTAGCGGAGATTGTTTTTGACGAAGAGGACTTACCACATCTTCGCAGTATCTATCCGAAGATCACAGATTATCTGGAAGAAAAGCTGGAAGATTCCCAGTGGCTTTCGGAACTGAATGAAAGACTGGATGCACTGGCAGAAGCCTATGAAGAAAATCATTCCATTATGCGTTTCCATCATTATAATCCTGTAAATATCTCAAAGCAGTTTCAGAAGTTTGCGGATGAGGTCATCCCTTATCAGGCAAGGGACGGGTTTGCCTGGAAAGAACATCCGATGTTCATTACACAGGATGAGATTGATGCTTTTCTTGCAGGAGGTGGAGCGTATTCGCAGGGCAGGATCAGGACGTATTCTTTTTATCTGCTGCATGAGGATGAAAGAGCAAGGACAGGTTTTATCAAGGAACAGTATGGGATCGGTGGAAGCAGTCATGCACTGTTCGGTGCCGATGATTCACATGCAAACTATGATGGAAAAGGATTATTTCTTGCAAGAGGTGCTTATGGGAATCCATATACGTCAATTTTATTATCCTGGAATAAAGTTGCAAACAGAGTAGCTTATCTGATAAAGAATGACCAGTTCCTGCAGGCAGAAGATTATGCTCGTATGCCGGAATATGAACGGGAACAGATGGCAAATAAGGTACTACGCTTTTATGATCGTCTTCCGGAAGAGATAGACAGACCATTTACGGATGATTTCTTCTGGGAAAAACCAGGAAAAGAAATGGTAGCAGTTTTAGAGAATCCAGAGCAGACAGAAGAACTGTTACAGAAGATGGATGCAGCGTTGGCAGCTCTTCCATTAGATTTTGAAGCGTATGGGACAAACTATCAGCAGAAAACAGAACTTCTTTCGGAACTCCACCAGTATGCAGAAGGAACCTATACGATATTTCCGACACCGGAAGTAGAACCGTCTTTTGTGGAACCATCCGGACACCAGATGACCATGTTTGATTTCTTGGATACGAAGGCAGTGACAGAACCGACCGTAGTAGATATGTCAGATGTGGAGAAAATAGAAGAGGAAGAGGTTACTGCCAAAGAAGATATTCCGGAAAGTCAGGAACAGGAAAAAGCTGTGTTAGAACCACACAACTTCCGTATCCAGGATAATGACCTTGGTGCAGGCGGTCCGAAGGCAAAGTATAAGGCAAATATGGAAGCCATCCATTTGTTACAGACGTTGGAGAAAGAAGAACGTTTGGCAACACCCGAAGAGCAGGAAATCTTATCCCGTTATGTTGGCTGGGGTGGCATCCCGCAGGCATTTGAGGAGAGTAACAGCAGCTGGGCAGATGAGTATCTGGAATTAAAGAATACCTTATCACCAGAAGAATACAGAGCAGCAAGGGCATCGACCTTAAATGCTTTTTATACGTCCCCGATAGTAATCCGAAGTATGTATGAAGCACTGGAAAATATGGGACTGAAACAGGGAAATATCTTGGAGCCGTCCTGTGGTGTCGGTAACTTTATGGGACTGATTCCGGAGAGTATGAGCAAAACTAATATGTATGGTGTGGAACTTGACCCGGTTTCGGGCAGGATCGCAAAACAGCTTTACCAGAAAAACAAGATTGCCGTGCAGGGATTTGAGGAAACCAGTTATCCGGACAGCTTTTTTGACTGTGTGATAGGCAATGTTCCGTTTGGAGCGTATCAGGTCAGTGACCGCAGATATGACCGGCATCATTTTATGATCCATGATTATTTTATTGCAAAATCCCTTGATCTGGTGCGTCCCGGTGGCGTAGTGGCTGTGGTAACTTCCAGTGGAACGATGGATAAGCAGAATCCGGCAGTGAGACAGTATATCGCAAATCGGGCAGAACTGCTTGGAGCCATCCGATTACCGAATAATGCGTTCCAGAGAAATGCCAATACCAGTGTTGTTTCTGATATTTTGTTTTTCCAGAAAAGGGACAGGGCATCCATTGAGGAACCGGAATGGTTAAATTTAAAGGAAATACCGGAAGGCTATTCGGTCAATGCTTATTTTGCAGAGCATCCGGAAATGGTGCTTGGTGATTTTACTACAGAAAGTACCCAGTACGGAAAGCAGGAAGTGACCGTAAAACCAAAAGAAGGCATTACCTTAGAAGAACAGTTAAAAGAAGCTATCAGGAATATCCATGGCACGATTACGGAACTGGAACTTTCGGATACAGAGCTGGAGGAGGATGTTGTCTCTATCCCGGCAGACCCGGATGTAAAGAATTTCAGTTTTACCGTAGTGAATGAGGAAGTCTATTACCGGGAAAATTCTGTGATGAACCGCATGGAGCTTCCGGCAATGACAGCGGAACGTGTCAAAGGGATGGTGAAGATCCGTGATGTTACGAATGAACTGATCCAGTGTCAGATGGAAGAGGGAAGCGATGAACAGATCATAAAGCTGCAGGGAAAACTCAATGAAGAATACGATACCTTTACAGCAAAATATGGTCTTATCAGCAGCAATGCCAATAAGAGGGCATTTAGTCAGGACAGTAGTTATTGTCTTTTGACTTCTCTGGAATTTCTGGATGATAAGGGAGAACTGAAACGGAAAGCGGATATTTTTACCAAAAGGACAATCCGCAGGGCAGAAACGGTAACTTCCGTGGATACTGCCAGTGAAGCACTTGCGGTTTCTATTGGTGAGAGGGCAGGCGTTGACCTTTCCTATATGGCACAGCTTTCCGGGAAAACAGAAGAGGAGCTTACTGAAGAACTGGCAGGGGTGATCTTTAAGAATCCAATCGGTGAAAAATGGGAGCCGTCGGACGAATATCTTTCTGGAAATGTGAGGGAGAAACTTCAGATTGCCAAACAGTTTGCAGAAGATCACTCGGAATATCAGGTGAACGTGCAGTATTTGGAGCAGGTACAGCCAAAAGATCTGGATGCATCAGAGATTGAAGCAAGACTTGGGGCAACCTGGATCTCCGAGGATTACATTACACGGTTCATGGCAGAAACATTCCATACACCAAGATATTATGTAGGGAGCAAGGTCAAAGTCCAGTATGCCGAAGTGACCGGACAATGGAATGTTATGGGAAAGAATGTGGACAGTTACGGAAATGCTCTTGTTACTTCCACATATGGAACGCAGAGAGCCAATGCCTACCGTCTTTTGGAAGATGCCTTAAACCTTAGGGATACCAAGATTTATGACACGGTACAGGATGCCGAGGGGGAACACCGGGAATTAAACCGGAAGGAAACAATGCTGGCACAGCAGAAGCAGGAACTGATCAAAGAGGAATTTAAGGAGTGGATATTTAAAGACCTGCACCGACGGGAAGATCTCTGTAAGATCTATAATGAACGATTTAACAGCATCCGTCCACGGGAATATGATGGAAGCCATATTCAGTTTGTCGGCATGAACCCGGAGATCACCTTGATGCCGCACCAGAAAAACGCAGTGGCTCATGTGCTGTATGGAAATAATACCCTTCTGGCTCATTGCGTAGGAGCAGGGAAGACGTTCCAGATGATTGCAGCCGGTATGGAATCAAAACGGCTGGGACTCTCACAGAAGAATCTTTATGTTGTGCCAAACCATCTGACCGAGCAGTGGGGCAGTGATTTCCTACGTCTCTATCCGGGAGCAAATATCCTGGTGGCAATGAAGAAGGACTTTGAGCCGGCAAACCGAAAACGTTTCTGTTCCCGTATTGCAACAGGGGATTATGATGCCGTGATCATCGGCCATACGCAGTTTGAGAAAATCCCCCTTTCAAAAGAACGGCAGATTGCCATGCTGGAAGATCAGATTGCAGATATTACGTTCTCCATTGAAGAAGCAGCACATCAGGCAGGGCAGAATTATACCATCAAGCAGTTGGAAAAAACAAAGAAAAGCCTGCAGGCGAGGATGAAAAAACTCAATGACCAGACCAGAAAGGATGATGTAGTAACCTTTGAGCAGTTAGGCGTAGACCGGCTGTTTGTGGATGAGAGCCATAGTTTTAAGAACCTTTTTTTGTATACAAAAATGCGGAATGTGGCGGGTATCTCACAGACGGATGCACAGAAAAGTTCGGATATGTTTATGAAATGCCGGTACATGGATGAACTGACAGGCGGCAGAGGAATCACCTTTGCTACAGGTACTCCCGTATCGAACAGTATGACCGAGCTTTACACTATCATGCGTTATCTCCAGTATGACACACTCATGCGTATGGGTATGGGACACTTTGATTCCTGGGCGGCAACGTTCGGGGAGACAGTAACCGCAATCGAATTATCACCGGAGGGCTATACTTTAGTAGGACGATAAATAATGCGTTCCTAAATTGAAAATAGGTTATCAAAGTCGGTTGCAGAATTTCAAAAAATATTTTTTTGATTCTTTGAAAAACAGTTCCGCTTTGTATCCCTATTTTCTCCTATTGGTAGAGGGAGTAATACTTTTAATACCAAAACAGATTACATAAAGAAAGGAGGATAAGAGAATGTCAAGGACTTCAAAGATTACAGCACTCTATGAGCGTTTATCAAGAGATGATGACCTCAATGGTGAGTCAAATTCAATCACCAACCAAAAGAAATACTTGGAAGATTATGCTCGCAGAAATGGGTTCACGAATATTCGCCATTTTACTGACGATGGTTTTTCGGGTGTGAATTTCAATCGTCCGAGTTTTCAAGAACTGATTAAGGAAGTAGAAGCAGGAAATGTCGCAACGATTATTGTTAAGGATATGAGCCGATTAGGACGAAACTATCTGCAAGTCGGCTTTTATACGGAAGTTCTGTTCCCACAGAAAGATGTCCGTTTTCTTGCAATAAACAACAGTATTGACAGCAACAATGCTTCGGATAATGACTTTGCCCCGTTTTTGAATATAATGAACGAGTGGTATGCCAAAGACACAAGCAATAAAATCAAGGCTGTGTTTGATGCCCGTATGAAAGACGGAAAGCGATGTAGCGGTTCTATTCCCTATGGATATAACCGATTAGCAACCGACAAACAAACGCTTGTCGTTGACCCTGTGGCTTCTGAGGTGGTAAAGCGTATCTTTCTGCTTGCCAACGAGGGCAAAAGTCCGAGAGCAATCGCTGAATTGCTTACCGAAGAAAAGGTTTTAATTCCGGCAGCACACGCAAAGGAATATCACCCCGAACAGTATAATGGAACGAAGTTTTCAGACCCATATACTTGGGGAATGTCAACCATAAGAGCGATTTTGAGCAGACAGGAATATCTTGGTCATACTGTTTTGCGTAAGTCGGTCAGCACCAATTTCAAACTGCACAAAAGGAAAAATACCGATGAAGATGAACAGTATGTATTTTATAATACGCACGAGCCTATCATCTCGCAGGAACTTTGGGACAGCGTTCAGAAGCGAAAGAAACGAGCCAACAGAACAGCGGCAAGAGGAACGCACAGCAATCGTTTAAGCGGTTATCTGTTCTGTGCTGACTGTGGCAGAAGAATGACCTTGCAAACGCATTACAGTAAAAAAGACCGTTCGTTACAGTATTCTTACCGTTGCGGTGGGTATGCCAGCAGAGTAAACTCCTGCACTGCCCATTCGATTAGTGCTGATAATGTTGAAGCCTTGATATTATCGACTGTAAAACGATTATCAAGATTTGTTCTGAATGACGAAGAAGCCTTTGCAAAGGAACTTCAAGTATTGTGGAACGAAAAGCAGACAGAAAAGCCAAAGCACAATAAATCGGAGTTGCAGCGTTTTCAGAAGCGATACGATGAACTGTCAAAACTTATTCGTGGGTTGTATGAAAATCTTGTTTCGGGATTACTGCCCGAAAGACAGTACAAGCAACTAATGAAGCAGTATGATGATGAGCAGGCTGAACTGGAAACGAAAATTGAGGAAATGCAAAAGGAACTGACCGAAGAAAAGGCGAATACGGTTGATATTAAGCATTTCATTTCTTTGATACGCAAGTGCAAAGAGCCGACAGAAATTTCCGATTTGATGTTTGCCGAACTCATTGACAAGATTGTGGTTTATGAAGCAGAGGGTGTGGGAAAAGCAAGGACACAAAAGGTTGATATTTATTTCAACTATGTGGGGCAGGTCGATATTGCCTACACAGAAGAAGAACTTGCTGAAATCAAGGCACAGGAAGAACAGATTGAAATGGAACGACTGGCAAACAGCGTGAGCGTGAAAAAGTTTACCGAGAGAAGCGAAAGGCGAAAAAACTACGCTGAAAACGGTGGAGAAATCGTAAAAGCAAAGGTATGCCCCCATTGTCAAAAGGAGTTTGTACCTACAAGCAACCGACAGATATTCTGTTCAAAGGATTGTTGCTATCAGGCAAGGCAAGACCAAAAGAAAGCCGACAGAGAAGCAGAAAAAGGAAATCATTATTATCGTCAGCGTGTCTGTGCTGTGTGTGGCAGTACCTACTGGCCTACACACAGTCAGCAGAAATTCTGTTCCGAAGAATGTCAAAAACAAAATCACAACGAAAAATCTTTGGAATTTTACCATAAGAAGCAAAAGGAGAAATCAAAATGCAAAGATTTATTACAGACGAAAGAACCGGTATCCAGTACGAACTCATCGGAGATTATTACTATCCCTGCTTGACGATAGAAAACGAAGAACCGCCCACTCTCACAAAATACGGAAGAATGAGGGAAAGATATTTAAGGGAACACAGGAAAATCTTGTATATCAATCTGCTTACAAGCGGAAAGTTATATGAACACCTTGCCGATATTGATACTTCGGCGTGTGATATGGCGGAGTATCTGATAAAGGAAATGGCAAGAAAGCAGGGTGTGACGGAAGAACTGAAAGGAAAGGATATGATGAAATGGATAGGATTGATGAACAATATCCGAGCCTGTGCAGATGAGATTGTATTGAACGATATTGTGTATTCTTAATAGCATACCAGCCGAAAAGGAACTGCTGTCTTAACGGATGGCAGTTTTTCTTTTTCGGGAAGTATTTAAGAAGTTATTAAGTCGTGAGTATAATCGAAGTGGCTAAGTTGAAAAATTCACAAAAATATGGTACAATACGTCTAAATCAGCGAGATAAATCCGAAGTTGTGGAGGTAAAATATAGATGAATCAAGGTAGAATTATTGTAATCACAGGTGCGCCGGGGACAGGAAAAACTACAACGGCATCTGTTGTTGCAAAAGAATCAGATTTGGAAAAGTCTGTACATATGCACACAGATGACTTTTATCATTATTTGAGTAAAGGGGCAATACCACCGCATTTGCCAGAATCAAATGAGCAAAATTTGATTGTCATTGAAGCGTTTTTAGAAGCTGCGAAGCGATATGCTCGTGGTGGATATGATGTAATTGTAGATGGCATTGTAGGACCGTGGTTTTTAGAGCCGTGGCTCAACATTGTTCAAGAGCATTATGAAGTACACTATATCGTTTTAAGGGCAAGTAAAGAAGAAACCATGAAGCGAGCTATCGAACGCTCAAAGTTAGACAGAGAAACAAATATTGAATTAGTTGAAACAATGTGGAATCAATTTTCCAATTTAGGAATCTATGAATTAAATGTTATAGATACAACTGCGCATTCAATCAAAGATACTGTTTCAGCAGTAAAAGAAAAAAATAGTAAGCGGTACGGCCTTACTATTTTAGACAATTATTGGTGGTAAGTTTGTTAAAATTAGAACATTCAAATTGCCTAATCAAGAATTGCCAGAAAATGTTTATTATTATGACTCTATTTAGTTATTAAGAATGAGGTGCAAAGATGGATATTATAAGTAGAAAATACATAAATGAAGGCTTTAATAGTAAGGCATATATTATAAATGATGATTATATTTTACTTGATGGAGTAAATCAAAAATTCATATAAAAACTATCAAAAATATGTGAACGTAATTAATCAAAATAAGTAATGTTAAATCGTTGGAAATACCAAGAATTATTGAATTGATTGAGCCTTGCGAAGAATATCCAAATGGCGCATTAATTTATAAAATGATTAAAGGACATACTTTAGAAAGAACATATTGAAATAGTAATTTAGATAATATTAGCTAAAAAACTCGACTGAATTTATGGATAGAATTATATAGAAATAAGAGTT
>ENA-OQIU01000114-OQIU01000114.1-human-gut-metagenome-genome-assembly--contig:-NODE-114-length-16298-cov-2.367633_pt1 | contig 16298 bp, 12 predicted proteins | sample MGYA00242590_ERZ504755 | MGnify/ENA primary metagenome ERZ504755 (study PRJEB26092, sample SAMD00036359) | human gut metagenome | host: Homo sapiens | study: EMG produced TPA metagenomics assembly of...
GACTGGGTCATGGCGCTGATTGCCTTTTTAAGCGCACCGTTTCTGCTTCTGATGTCCCGTTTTATGATCCGCCGTCAGCGGGAATACAGCAAAAAAGTGCGCGAGATGAGCAGCAACCTGATGAGCTTTGAGGTAGAAGCATTCTACAATTTTGATACCATCAAATCGTTTGGCATTGCGCCGTATTACAGCAAAAAGATGCGCTGGTGGCAGGGACTTTTCAAAGACATCAGCCTGAAATATAATCTGTTTACGATTAAAACCAATATCGTAATGTCTATTCTCGGGAGTGCGGTGGAGTTTACGGCGTTCGGATACTGCCTGTTCCGTCTGTGGACGCACGACATTACCTATGGAACCATGACACTGTTCCTGCAGCAGCGGAGTAACCTTTCCGGCGCATTTGGAAACGTGATTTCGATTATTCCGTCCTTCCTCAACAGCTCCGTCTCGGCGCACCGGATCCGTGAGCTCGTAGAGCTGCCAAAAGAAGTCCATATCCCGGAGAGTGCCGCGCTTGATCCGCTGGCAAAGGATGGTTTCCGGGTACAGATGCACGGGGTAGAATTTTCCTATATAGAAGGAAACAAAGTAATCACCAGATCGGAGTTTCAGGCCGCCCCCGGCGAGATTGTAGCGTTGGTTGGCCCGTCCGGCGAGGGAAAAACAACGATGATTCGCCTGATTCTCGGCCTTATCCGCCCGCAGGAGGGGGAAACCGTGATCATTGCCTCAAACGGAAAAACGGTTCCCATGAACGCCGAAACGCGTCATCTCTTCGCCTATGTTCCACAGGGAAATACGATCCTTTCCGGCACAATCGCCGAAAATATGCGCATGGTAAAAAGAGGATGCGACCGACGAGGAGATCATTGAAGCGCTCAAAATCTCCTGCGCCTGGGATTTTGTCAGCATCTGCCGGACACCATCAACAGCCGCGTCGGGGGAACTGGCCGCGGTTTCTCCGAAGGTCAGTCCCAGCGGCTTGCTATCGCCCGCGCCGTTCTCCGTGATGCTCCGGTGCTGCTTCTAGATGAAGCCACCTCGGCACTGGATGTCACGACGGAACGAAACGTCCTCCGAAACATCATCCGTCAGCGTCCCAACAAAACCTGTATCGTTACGACGCACCGTCCGAGTGTCCTCAGCCTCTGCCAGAGAGTTTACCGTGTCATGAATGGAACCGTGACCGAACTCGATGGGGCAGAAGGGGCAAAGATGGTGGAAGATTTTTGACAGAAAAAAGACACAAAAAAGACACAAAGGTCGGAAGAGTGATACTTCAAAGTCAAATCAGTTATAGAGTTGTAAGTCAAAATCCTGCTATAATACAACCATCAAAGGTCACACAACACGATACGTGAAAAGGAGAAAAAGTATGAAGAAAAAAGTGTTAGCAGGCATTCTTGCAGCAACCATGGCATTTTCCATGGCAGCATGCGGAAGCACAGGATCCAGTTCTGATTCCGGTTCCTCCGCAGCTTCCGGAAGCACAGCAAAGACAGAGGAAAAAGGCGAGCCGTACACTGTAACTATGGTACTGCAGGGCAGCCAGCAGCAGGATGAAGAGAGAATCGAAGAAAAAATCAACGAGATTCTGGAGCCGGAGCTGAATGCAAAGCTCGATATCGTTGTTCTTCCGTGGGCAAGCGCATCTCAGCAGTTACAGCTGATGCTTTCCGGCGATGAGAAAATCGATCTTCTGTACACAAATGCAACAACAGCTGTACAGTATATGCATTCCGGCCAGATCATGGATATGTCTGAACTGATTGACAAATACGGCACAAACCTGAAAGATATCTATGGCGAGGATATTGCAAAAACAAATCAGATTGATGGGTTTGTCTATGGCGTTCCGAACCAGATCGAACGAGGCAGCATTCCAGCCATCTTCATGAGAAAAGACCTGGTAGAAAAGTATAATATCAATACCGATGAAATCAAAGAGCCGAAGGATATGGAGAAAGTATTTGAGACCGTACAGGCAGGCGAGCCTGATATGACAATGCTGTTCTCCAGCAACAACAGTGATACGCCTCTGAGCCGTCTGTCCCGCGCTGATGGACTTGGCGATGCCAACACGGGCGCTCTGATGGATCAGACCAACAGCACAACCGTAGAAAACTACTTTGCAAGCGACTGGTACAAGGAGACTGCAACTATGCTGCATGACTGGTATCAGAAAGGCTACATCAGCAAGGATGCCGGAACAAACACAGAAAACTGGAGAACCGTATGCAAAGCAGGAAATCTCTTCTCCTTGTTCTTTGCTTATCATCCAGGTACCCCGGTTGAGTTCCAGAGCTCCACAGGATATGAGTTTGAAATCGTACCGTTCTATGATCAGCCGATCATCAACTCATCCTCTTACGGCGGAATTATCTTCTCTGTAGCACAGAACTCCGAAAATCCGGAAAAAGCAATGCAGGTTCTCGATTATATCTATGGCAGCCCGGAGGTCATGAACCTTCTGAACTGGGGCGAAGAGGGAACCGACTACGTAGTAGAAGATGAAGAAAACGGAATCATCAACTACCCGGACGGTGTAACAGCAGACAATGCAGGCTACAGCTTTAACTGTGGATGGGAGCTTCCGAACCAGTTCATCGCATACAAATGGGATGGATCTGACCCGCAGCTCTGGGACAAAATGCAGGAGTTCAACGCTTCCGGTATCGAGTCGAAAGCACTGGGATTTGTCTTTGATAACAGCGAATATGCGGATCAGGTATCAGCCCTGAACAACGTAATCAGCCAGTACAACGGCGCACTTAGCAGCGGCTCCGGAGATCCGGAAGAACTGCTTCCACAGTTCCTTGAGGCGCTGGACGATGCGGGAATCGACGATGTCATTGCTGCAAAGCAGGAGCAGCTGGATGCATTTCTTGCAGAGAAATAGGCACCATAATTTGTAAAAAGAGCACGACCGGGGCGGAAAAAAATCCGGTGTGATACAGTAACCGAAGGCTCCACTCTTACCAGAAAAGATGTGGAGCTTTCTCTGTGAAAGAACCTGAAAAAAACAGCCCTCATAAAAGGAGAGACGCTTTATGAAAAAAGCAGAGGTTAAAAAAGGAAAAAAGAAAAACGCGCTGAAGGAATACTGGCCGCTTTATCTGATGATGCTTCCGGCACTTCTGTATCTGCTGATTAACAACTATATCCCAATGGCAGGTATGGTGATTGCGTTTAAAAAACTGAACTTTGCAAAAGGTATCTGGGCAAGCCCGTGGGCAGGACTTAAAAATTTCAAATTCCTGTTTGCTTCCAAGGATGCATGGATTATTACAAGAAATACGCTGTTGTATAACATTGCATTTATTCTTGTAAACATGGTAGTCGGAATTGCCATTGCGATTCTGATTACGGAGATAAGAAACACAAAGCTCAAAAAGATATATCAGAGTGCGATTCTTCTTCCGTTCCTGATGTCCATGGTTATCTTAAGCTACATCGTATATGCGCTTCTGAGTGCAGAAAATGGTCTTGTCAACAACTCCATCCTTCCGTTGTTCCACATTGACCCGATTCAGTGGTACCAGAAACCGAAATACTGGCCGGCGATCCTGATTATCGCGAACTGCTGGAAGGGCGTAGGATACGGATGCCTGATTTACATCGCATCCCTGATCGGTATCGATCCTTCCTTCTATGAGGCTGCAAGACTGGACGGTGCAAGCAAATGGCAGGAGATTACGAAAATCACACTGCCGAGCCTCGTTCCGACCATCATCACCCTGCTGCTCCTCAGCATCGGAAGAATTTTCTATTCCGATTTCGGTCTGTTCTATCAGGTGCCGATGAACTCCGGTGTTCTGTTCCCGACCACAAACGTTATCGATACCTACGTATACCGTGCCCTGATTGAACAGGGAAATATCAGTATGTCATCTGCAGCCGGTGTATACCAGTCTCTGGTAGGCTTCTGTGTCGTAATGTTGAGCAACTGGATTGTCCGCAAAGTAGACAAAGACCAGGCATTATTCTAGGAGGATGGAAGTATGACAAATTCAAAAAAAGCAAAACGTTTCCAGTTCTGGATTAATGTAGTACTCATTCTGATTACGTTATCCATTATACTGCCGTTTGTACTCGTATTTATTTCCTCACTGACCGATGAAAACACACTGATCCGCAACGGATATTCGTTCTTCCCGGAGAAATTCAGCTTCTATGCTTACTCCTATATCATCCGCCAGGGCGAGAAAATCCTGAGAGCATACGGAATTACCATTTTTGTAACCATCGTCGGTACCGCTGCAAACCTTGCGATGTCCGCTCTGTTGGCATATCCGCTTTCGATTAAAAAGCTGCCGTACCGCAGAGCAATTACCTTTTTCGTATTCTTCACGATGCTGTTCAACGGCGGACTGGTGCCGACCTACTTGATGTATGTAAAGTATTTTCACATCAAAAACACGATCTGGGCATTGATTGTTCCGGGCTTCCTGTTAAGCGCAAACAACGTGCTGATGATCCGAAGCTACTTTAACACCAGTATCCCGGACGCGCTGTTCGAGGCAGCCAAAATCGATGGCGCCGGACACATGAAGATTTTCACCAGCATCACACTGCCGCTTGGAAAACCGATTCTGGTAACCATGGGACTGTTTTCCGCACTTGGCTATTGGAATGACTGGACAAATGGTTTATACTATTTATCAGGAAATGAAGGCCAGAAGCTTTACAGCATCCAGAACCTGCTGAATCAGATGATCACCGATATTCAGTACCTGGCAAGTGGAAAAGTAACCGGAAATATCGGCGCCGAGGTGGCAAAGCTGCCGACAACCTCGATTCGTATGGCAATCGCATTTATCGCCATGCTGCCGCTGTTTATCATCTATCCGTTCCTTCAGAAATACTTCGCAGAAGGTATCACACTTGGCGCGGTAAAGGGATGATTTTCCATGCAGGAATAAAAAGAGAAACATTTCGGTGTTTCCGACATAAATCAGAAAAACAGTACAGACTCATGGAAACATGAGGTGTACTGTTTTTCTGCTGTATTATATTCAGAAAAAAAGATCAGTTCGTAAAATCAAACACGGAAAAATTTCGAGCGTACCGGAACAGAAAAAAGGAGGAAATATCATGCGTATTTCAAAACAGACGAAAAAAACAACACTGGCGCAGCAGGGGCGTTATCTTTTGATCTGCCTGCTGAGTATGCTGCTGCTTTTTCTGGCTGGGAGCGTGCTTATTCTGAACCGGACGCAGCGGCAGGTATATGAGCAGCTGGAAGAGATTTCAAAGCTGTATACGGATGAGCTGGATAACCGTTTTTTCGAATCAGCCGAAACCTGTTCTCGACTGTAATGGACAGCTCCAACCCGGATTCTGCGTTCTGGAAATATATGGATCTGATGGAGAAGGATCAGTATGAGGAATATGTCATTACGCAGCTGCGAAGGAATTATGTATCTGCAGCGTGGGATTTTGGAACGGATTACAATGTTTTTTCTCTATACGCAGAAGGATGACAGCTTATATCAGCTGAGCATTTCCTCCGACGGGCTTTACGCCGTTGATCCCTATTTGCAGGAAGCGCTGAAGCGTAGGATCAAAAGCCTGTCGCAGCAGACGTATGCAGTTAGAAAAAATGGACCGTGATGTGCCAGGGAGACGATGTTTATATGCTCAAGGTAGCGCAGAGTCAGGGCATTGGACTCGGCTGCTACGTCAATCTGAAGACAATTCTGGAACCGTTCTCTGAACTGTCTCTTGGAAAGAGCGGCTATGTCAGTCTCGTTGACCAGAACGGGAAAAGCATCGGAACACTGACGGAAAAAGGAATTGTAACGGACAATTCGAAAATTAATACCGACAATTACACCTTCCGGCAGGAACTTTCGCAGGCGCCGTTTGAAATACGGATTAAAATCTCCTGGACCGGTGTTTTGAATCTGATGACGGGAAGTGTGTTTGCTCTTCTCGGCGTTGCATTTCTGATGGTGATTGCCGGTTCCGTGCTGCTGTTCCATCTGAAAACAAAAATCTTGAAGCCGGTCGCTATGTTTACGGAAAATCTTCAAAAATATGACAATGGGGATCTCACCTATCAGATGTCGGAAGGAAATCTGGTAGAGCTGGAGCAGATTGACGATAAATTCCGAAACATGATTCATCAGATCCGACGTCTGAAGATCACGCTGTATGAGCAGGAGCTGGAAAAACAGAAAATCGAGATGGATTACCTCAAAATCCAGATTCGTCCGCATTTTTACATGAACTGTCTGAACTTTATTTACAGCATGATTGACTTCGGACAGTACGACCATGCAAAGTCGATGAGCCGTATTACGTCCGATTATCTCGCCTATATTTTCCGCAATACAAGCGAGATGGTGCCGGTGACGGCGGAGACGAACCACTGCGAAAATTACCTCAAAATTCTGCTGCTGCGCTATCCGGAAAAATTCACCTATTATTTTGAAGTCCATGAAGAAGTGAAAGACGCGGTAATCTTCCCGTTTCTGATTCAGGTGTTTGTAGAGAATGCGGCAAAACATGCCCTGACGCTGGAGACGGTTCCGCTGATTTCCGTGACGGTTTACCCGGAGGACCGCGGCGAAGAAAAGTATGTCAACATTTATATTTCGGACACCGGAAACGGCTTCCCGGAGGAGACGCTGCAAAGGCTGAAAGCAGGGGAAGATATTTCCGAGCATGGAAAGCATATCGGGATTGAAAACTGCCTGAAACGATTCCGTTATTATTATGGTGATACAGGAGAGATTCATTTCGATAACAGCCCGCTCGGCGGAGCAATTGTAGATATCCATATTCCATACAAGACAGGGGGAGAAGAACATGAAACTATTGCTCGTGGATGATGAAGAGTACGTGATTGAAAGTATCAAAAGAAACCTCGATCTTACAGAGACCGGGGGTGAACGAGGTGTATACCGCGTTTTCCGTACAGCAGGCGAAGAACATCATGGGAATGGTGGACATTGATATCGTGATCAGCGATATCGTGATGCCGGGCGGAACGGGATTCGACTTTGTGGAGTGGGTCAGAAAAGAGGAGCTGAAGGTCCAGGTCATCTTCCTGACAAGCTATGCGGAGTTTGACTATGCCAGAAGAGCGATTCAGCTGAACAGTGTCGATTATCTGCTGAAGCCCATCGATTTTGACAAGCTGAAGGAGGCCGTACAGCGTGCGGCGGAATCCGTTGCGAAAGAAAAGAAAAATACAGGATCTCAGGCAGGAAAGCATCAAGTGGAACCAGAACAGAAAAATTCTGCAGCAGGATATCTGGAAAAATGTGCTGAAAAACGGCTTCTCCGAGGAAAAGTTCTGCGAAACGGCAGCACAGCGCCAGCTTCCATACGGACCGGGACACTATTTCCGGCTGATTTGTCTGATGCCGGAAATAAAGAGCAATAAGCGGGAAATGTGGGATACCGCGACCATGGAATTTGTGATCGAAAATGTGCTGTCGGAACTGTATGAGGAAACGGATATTGCGGTAGATACTGTTTTTTACCAGGAACCGGGCATCTACTGGATTGTTACACAGTCAAGGGAAAAAGCATTCCCGCAGGACGGCGGGCGGGACTGTGAAATTCTGCAGCAATTTGTTGCGTGGATGAATGAAAAAATCTACCCGGAGCTGTGGTGCGGTGCCGGACAGTGGGAATCTGTACTGGGGATGCAAAAGCAGAGCCGGAATCTTCAGAAAATGCGGGAGGGAAGCCTTTCCGTGCGAAACGAGGTGCTGTTTCTGAACGAATTTCAGGCTCCGCAGACCAGCTACGAAAATAGGGAGCTGGATGTATGGAAAGCTCTGCTTTCGGAGGAAAAACCGGAGGAGCTGCTGGAGCGGCTGCAGAAATACCTTGACCGGACGGAGCGGGAAGGAATGATTACTAGGGAGCTTCTGGTAGCACTCCGTACCGATCTGACGCAGGTGGTGTATGCATGGCTTTCGGAACGGGAGATCAAGGCGTATGCACTGTTTGCAGATGCGGACATGGAAAACCTGCATCGGAATTCCCTTTATGGCAGAGAAGAGATGATGGAATATGCCGGGGTACTGGTTCGGAAAGCAGTTCAGTACAGACAGTACATCAACAAATCAGATTCGGTTACGAGCCAGGTATGCGCTTATATCGATGCACATTACCGGGAGGAGATTCACCGGGAGGAGCTTGGGGAGCTTGTCTTTTTGAATACGGATTATCTGTCCCGGATTTTTAAAAAAGAAAAGGGTATTTCGATCAGTAATTATATCATCCAAAAGCGGGTGGAGGAGGCAAAAAAGCTTCTGACACAGAGCACGCTGCCGATCAATACGGTGTCGCTGTATGTGGGGTACAGCAATTTCTCGTACTTTACGAAGATGTTTAAGGACAATACGGGATACGCACCGCTGGAATACCGAAGAAGCTTTAGTGAAAAATAGCGGAAAGCCACCCTTCACATGTCCGGGAAATAACAGAGGATTTTATCACTTTCTTACGCACCGGAACAGCAGCAAACAGGTCGGAATAGTGAAAGAAAAAGGTCGGATCAGGGGATATTTTTTTCAGGTCAGATGTGGTAAAATTTCAGTATAAGATTCAGAAAAAACGGAAAAGCGATATTTTTCTGACATTTTAGGGGTTTCTGAAGAAGCAGATACAGCAAAAACGAGGTATGGAGGAGAAAAAATGACCGAGCAGAAATTAAAAGAGCTTCTGGCCGACATGACGCTGGAAGAAAAAGTGAACCAGATGAGCCAGGTGGTGGGCGCCTTCTTCAATAAAGATATGGACATCACAGCCATGGGACCGATGGCAGATAAGGGCTTTACGCCGGAAAATGTAGCGCTTTCCGGTTCCATCCTGGGCAGCATGGGCGCAGAAACGTTAAAGAAAATCCAGAAGGATTTTGTGGAGCAGCACCCGCATCACATCCCGATGCTGTTCATGCTGGATGTCATCAACGGCTTCAAGACTATTTTCCCGATTCCGCTGGGACAGGGCGCAACGTTTGAACCGGAGCTCTCCGAAAAGTGTGCGGCAGTTGCTGCAAAAGAGGCAGCCGTTTCCGGCCTTCACGTAACCTTCGCACCGATGACCGACCTGGTCCGCGATGCAAGATGGGGCCGTGTCATGGAGTCTACCGGTGAGGATCCGTATCTGAACGGTCTGTTCTGTGCCGGAATGGTACGCGGATTCCAGGGAGACGATCTGAAGGAGCCGTACAAGATTGCTTCCTGTGTGAAGCATTTCGCAGGCTATGGTGCTCCGACAGCAGGAAGAGACTACAATACGGTAGAGCTTTCCGAGCATACCTTCCGTGACTTCTATCTGCCGTCCTACAAAGCCGGCATCGATGCAGGAGCAGCGATGGTAATGACTTCCTTCAACACGGTAAACGGTGTTCCGGCAACCGGAAACAAGAAACTGATGCGCGGCATTCTGCGTGACGAGATGGGATTTGACGGCGTTCTGATTTCCGACTGGGCGGCAATCGAGGAGATTATTTACCACGGCTACTGCGCAGACCGTGAGGAGGCAGCTGTCCGCTCCGCCGAGGCAGGCGTTGACATTGATATGATGACCGGTATTTACTGCGAAAACCTGTGCCGTCTTGTAAGAGAGGGCAAGATTTCCGAGGATCTGATCGATGAGTCCTGCATGCGTATTCTGGAACTGAAAAACAAACTGGGACTGTTTGAAAATCCGTATAAAGACGCAGATGAGACGAAAGAAAAAGAGGTCATTCTCTGCAAAGAGCACCGCGCCCTGGCAAGAGAAGCCGCAAGAAAATCGTTTGTCCTGCTGAAAAACGAAGAGAAAATCCTGCCGCTTGGCAAGGAGAAGAAGATTGCCTGGGTCGGACCGTATGTCCACAGCAGAAACCTGATGGGCGCCTGGTCCTTTATCGGAGATGCAAAGGATGTGACAAATCTGGAAGAGGCCGTAAAAGCGCAGGCAGATACGACAAACATGAGCTTCCATGCAGGCTCTCCGATGCTTGGCTCCGACATCCGCCTGGAGGGCTTCGGCGAGGCGATGGAGCAGTCCCATACACCGGAGGAAGAGGAGGCAATGCTTCTTGAGGCTGTAAACGCAGCAAAGGAGGCCGAGGTCGTCGTTCTTGCGATCGGTGAGGACCGTCTGCAGTCCGGCGAGGCAACCAGTAACGCGAACATCCGCATTCCGGAAATCCAGCAGAGACTGCTTGAGCGCGTTTCAGAAGTCAATGAAAACGTTGTCGTTGTTCTCTTCAACGGCCGTCCGCTTGACCTGCGCGATGTCGTATCGAAAGCAAAAGCCGTTCTTGAAGTATGGATGCCGGGTACCGAGGGTGCCAATGCAATCGCAGATGTTGTTTTTGGTGCATACGCTCCAAGCGGCAAGCTGACCATGAGCTTCCCGTACTCTGTAGGCCAGGTGCCGGTTCACTACAACGAGTATTCCACCGGAAGACCGCATGTGCCGGGCAAGGACAAAGACCGTTTCCGTTCCAAATACCTCGACATCCCGAACGCACCACTGTTCCCGTTCGGATATGGCCTTGGCTACACCAGCTTTGCAATTTCAGATGTGAAACTGGACAAGGCAGAGCGTTGGCATGGAAGATGAGATTAAAGCCTCCGTAACCGTGAAAAACACCGGCGATACAAAGGGAACCGAGACCGTACAGCTTTACATCCACGACGTAGCCGCATCCGTGGTACGCCCGGTGAAAGAGCTGAAAGATTTCTGCAAGGTAACCCTTCAGCCGGGAGAAGAAACCGAAGTCATCTTCAAAATCACAGAAGAAGAGCTTCGCTTCCTGACAGAAAATGAGCGTGTAGAAAGTGAAAACGGTGCTTTCGAAGTATTCATCGGAAGCGACAGCACGACAGAGAATAAGGCAGAATTTGTGCTGAAAAAATAGAAGCAATACTGGGATGTAGCGTAAGCGGAATCAAGATGGGGGTCTGAATCGCTACGGAAAGATAAAAGAAAAGCCAGCCACAAAAAGCGAAAAGAATTTTTGCTTTTTGCGGCTGGCTTTTTCTGCCGGTACCGTATTGACCCTTCTGTTAAAACAAAGTAAAATAGAAATTGGTATTGGGACGAAAGAGAGGAAAAGAAATGGGGTACTTAGGAAACAAGTTACAGGGGAAATACCACAAAGACACATTCCAGACCGCCGTCAACATGGCGTGGCCGGCGATCGTGGAGTCGTTTTTTATTGCATTTGCGGGTCTTGTGGATTCGCTGATGGTAAGCTCGCTTGGCTCTTACGCAGTTGCCGCGGTCGGCCTGACGACACAGCCGAAGCTGCTTGGCCTGGCGTTTTTCTTTGCACTGAATGTGTCGATTTCCGCCCTTGTTGCGCGGCGGCGAGGGGAACAAAGACAGAGTGCGGCGAATGAGACTCTGGTAACTGCGCTTGTATTTATTATCCTTGCGGCAGCTGCATTCAGTGTTGGATTTGTGGCGTTTGCAAGTCCGATCATCCATCTGTGCGGCTCAACGGCGGAGACGCATAACGGTGCAGTAACATATTTCCGTATCATCATGGGCGGTATGATTTTTAACTGTATCCAGATGGGGATCAACTCGGCACAGCGCGGTGCGGGCAATACAAAAATCACGATGCGCACAAATGTAACATCAAATACGATTAATATTATTCTGAATTATCTTCTGATCAACGGCCATTTCGGGTTCCCGGCACTCGGCATTCAGGGTGCGGCACTGGCAACCGTCACAGGAACGGTTGTCGGATGTGTGATGAGCATCCTTTCCATCACAAAGCAAGACGGATTCCTGAACCTTGGCTATATTCTGAAGAACAAAATTAAACCGACGCTTGCAGCGTTCATCAGCCTGGTCAGGGTCGGGTACAGTGTGTTTTTCGAGCAGGTTTTCATGCGGATCGGCTTTATGATGACGGCGATCATGGCGGCCAAGCAGGGAACCGATGCGATGGCGGCACACCAGGTCGGCATGAATATTATGTCGCTTTCGTTTGCGTTCGGCGATGGCCTCCAGTCCGCAGCGGTTGCACTGATCGGCCGGAGCCTCGGCGCAAAAAAAGCCGGATCTTGCGAAAGAGTACGGCAGAACGTGCCGTCTGATCGGCGCGGGCATCGCAGTATGCCTCGTTGCGATTTATCTCTTCGGCGGAAGATGGCTGTACAGCCTGTTTTTCGAAGAACAGCATATCATTGAAATCGGTGTCAGCATCATCCATGTCATTATCTTCGTCGTCATTTTCCAGATCTGTCAGGTTATTTACATGGGATGCCTGCGCGGTGCGGGAGATACGCTTTATACGGCAGTTGCATCTATGATCAGCGTTACATTTATTCGTACGATCGTTTCGTATCTCGGCGGTTACACGCTGGGGCTTGGCATCGTCGGAATCTGGTTCGGCGTGCTGGCGGATCAGATGTCACGGTTTATCTTTGCAACGATCCGATTCAAACAGGGAAAATGGGTGAAAATTAAGATTTAATTGAATCAAGCAGCGAAGCGGATTGCGAATATCCGCTTGACGTAACGATTCAGAGCCATGCGAAATGGTACTCTGAATCATTACCAATACAAAACTAAAACAGGAGGAAGCAAAACGATGTACAAATTTGACAGAGAAGCCTATGACAGGCGGATGGAGTGGTACCGCGACGCCCGTTTCGGCATGTTTATCCACTGGGGGCTTTATGCCATCCCGGCGCGCGGAGAATGGGTGCGGAGTACCGAGCAGATTCCAAAAGAAGATTACATGAAATATTTTGAGGAGTTCAATCCTGTTGATTTCGAGCCGCGGAAATGGGCCAAGGCGGCGAAAGAGGCCGGTATGAAATACGTGGTTCTGACTGCCAAGCATCACGATGGATTCTGCCTCTTCGACAGCCAGTATACCGATTTCAAATCCACCAACACGAAATGCGGCCGCGACCTCGTTGCAGAGTACGTTGATGCCGTCCGCGCAGAAGGACTGAAGGTCGGTTTGTATTTCTCCCTGCTCGACTGGTTCCACGATGATTTCCCACATTACGGCGACCGGAACCACCCGATGCGGAACAACCCGGCATATAAAAACGATGACCGCGATTTCGACCGCTACCTGACCTACATGCACAATCAGGTACGCGAGATCTGCACAAACTACGGAAAGCTCGATGTGCTGTGGTTTGACTTTTCCTACGATACGCTGCGCGGCGAAGCATGGAAAGCGACGGAGCTGATCAATATGGTGCGGAAGCTCCAGCCGGATGTCATCATCGACAACCGTCTCGAGGTGAGCGGAGAGGGCTACGGTTCTCTGGCGGCCGGAAATCCGACCCCGTACCACGGCGACTTTGTGAGCCCGGAGCAGATGATTCCGCCGAATGGCATCCAGGATGTAAATGGAAACGATATCGCCTGGGAATCCTGTGTTACGATGAACAATCACTGGGGTTATTGTGCCAACGACCACTTTTTCAAACCGGCACCGATGCTGATCAAAAAGCTGGTCGAGTGCGTATCGAAGGGTGGAAACCTGCTTTTGAACGTCGGCCCGGACGCCAGGGGAAATATCCCGGAGGAGTCGATTGAACGGCTGGCTGAGATTGGAAAGTGGATGAAGAAAAACGGAGAGAGCATTTACGGCTGCGGAAAAGCCGGTATTGAGAAACCGGACTTTGGCCGTGTGACGCGCCGCGGAAACCATCTGTATTTTCATGTCTATGAAAATACCGTTGGGCCGCTGCCGCTGCCCGGCGTGAAAAAAGAAGAAATCCAGGCGATCCGCTACGTCGCAACCGGCGCGGAAATCCCGGTTTCCACAAGCTGGGTACACAGCGATTATCCGACCATGGCATTCGCCGATCTCGGCGAAGACCCGGTATTGCCGGATGGAGTCGATACAGTCATCGATGTGATTCTGAAAAAGTAGAGGGTAAAGCATCAGCCACAGTTTTCCGAAAGGGTTTCTGTGGCTGATTTTTTGCGTGGCAGGAAATTTCGTTGAAGTTTCCTGTCGCGTAAAATCGAATTTGATCCTGGAGCGTATCTGAAAAAGCATTTCCGCAAGCTGCAAGCCCCACTTTGCGGTATAGTTTGCCCTCATTCGGTTGCCGTAGCGGTCTTAAGCCGCCTTCATTCGGACAAAATCTCCCACAAACTGGGACTCGCAGCTTGCGAAAACCGTTTTTTAGACACGCTCTAAAAGTCTTACAAGTTCTTACAAAATTCTGTATTTTTCGCTCCGACGATTGACAGTTCTGACAGAAAAAATGCATACTAGAAAAAAACACAAAGATCACAGCCCGTGCTTCGAGATTTAACCGAATCAAGCAAGTAGCGAAGCGGATTGCGAATATCCGCCTGACTCCTTTTCCTGCGAGGGAAGGATAAGAGCTTTCGGAGTGAGAAAAGGGCAGTCTGTTTTTAGAAACGAAGCAAGAGAATGATAGCTTTGCTTTACAAAGAAAAAAGAGGGGGAATAAAACATGATTCGTCTGAACCACGTCAGTAAGATTTACGGAGACGGAAGCAAAAAAAGCCGTCGACGATCTTTCCTGGGATATCGAAGATGGAAAGATCACCGGATTTATCGGCCCAAACGGAGCCGGGAAAACGACAACATTAAAAATGATCACCGGCATTCTGGCACCGTCCGAGGGAACGATTGAAATCAATGGAAAAGATATCCAGAAGGATCCGCTCGAAGCCAAGCGCCAGTTCGGTTTTGTGCCAGACGACCCGGATGCGTTTCTTCGCGTCAGGGGAATTGAATATCTGAATTTTATGGCAGATATCTACGGTGTCGGAACGGAAGAGCGTCAGCGTTTTATCGAAGAAACCGCAAAACGCTTTGAGATGGAAGAGAACCTTTCGAGCCGTATCATGAGCTACTCGCATGGCATGCGTCAGAAAATCATGGTAATGGGCGCACTGATCCACAAGCCGCCGGTCTGGATTCTCGATGAGCCGCTGACCGGCCTTGACCCGCGCTCCGCGCACGAGCTCAAACAGATGATGCGTGAACACGCCGATGCCGGAAACGCCGTGCTGTTTTCCACCCATGTGCTGGAAGTAGCGGAAAAACTCTGCGACCGCATCGCCATCATCCATCACGGCCGCCAGGTATACCTGGGTACCCTGGAAGAATTAAAAGCGGCCTATCCGGATCAGACACTTGAAAATATCTTTCTGGAGATCACCGAACATGCGTAACTTATGGATTCTCACCCGTTTCCTTCTGAAAAGCGGACCAGGAAAAAGCAATCAGAAGAGCGGAAAAAAGAAAGCATTTTCGGACGGAGGACGTATCGTTGTATACCTTCTGCTTGGTGTCTGCCTCCTTCCCGTGTCGGTCTTACTGTTTCTTCTGGGATATTCCGGCTATACCTTCCTGCAGCCGCTCGGGCTGGAAACCCTGCTGATCGAGTTCGTCTGTGCCATTGGCATGATGGTCATTTTCTTCTATGGCCTGCCGCTGTTTCTGAGCGAGTATTACATGGACTCTGACCTCGTAAAGCTTTTGCCGCTGCCGTTTACCCCGGCGCAGATTGTCGGTGCGAAAGGCTTCTGCTGTCTGCTGAACGAATACTATCTTATTGTACTGCTGTTCTTTCCGTTTCTGTTAGGGTACGGGATCAGCGCCAAAATGGGCATTTTTTACTGGATCAATATGATCCTCGCCTGCCTTATTTTCCCGGTTGTGCCGCTCGTTTACGCCGCAGTTTTGACGATGCTCGTGATGCGTCTTTTCAAAAATATCCGAAACAAGGATTTCTTAAGCTACCTCGGATTCGCCGCATCCCTGATTTTTGCGATCGGCATCAACGTATTTTCGCGCAGTATCGGAAATTTTGAAATGCAGGATATCATGAACCTGATGGAAAGCCAGAAGGGCACTCTGCGCGCCTTCCGGACCATTTTTCCGAACCTGCCCCTGATGACCGGAAGCCTTGCAGATGCATCCTTTCTCAAAATGATACTCTACATCGCTACAACCGCCGTCATCCTTGCTGTCTTTTTCGCCCTCGCCTGGAAAATCTACCTTCCGGCTGTCCTCGGCATGAGCGAGACCACCAGCGAAAAACGCATTTTATCCAAAGAAGAAGTGACCCGAACCGTCAAAAGCAAAAATCCGGTCCGCACCTACGCGATGATTGAATGGAAAAAACTGTACCGCACACCGGCCTGGTTCATGAATTGTGTTCTGATGCCTCTCATCTGGCCGGTCTTCATGCTTGGTATTGCCCTCATTTCAATCATTTCCAGCCTTGGCATGGCTAAAACCACCGGCCTTTGGACCCGGCTTGTCGCCGATGGGCACTATATTCCGCCTCCTGAAAGGGGGAACT
>ENA-OQIU01000115-OQIU01000115.1-human-gut-metagenome-genome-assembly--contig:-NODE-115-length-16073-cov-2.583218_pt1 | contig 16073 bp, 15 predicted proteins | sample MGYA00242590_ERZ504755 | MGnify/ENA primary metagenome ERZ504755 (study PRJEB26092, sample SAMD00036359) | human gut metagenome | host: Homo sapiens | study: EMG produced TPA metagenomics assembly of...
CTGCGTCCATGCAGGGGTGTTTCTGCGTTTCATGGGCATAATTTCTACAGTATCTAAGCCACTTCGCTATTCGCTCCTGCAAGAGTACGTGTGCGCCACCGGTGCCCGGGGCTTATGTCCCTTACGCTGTGGCGGAATTGTGCTTACGTGTGCGCCGCTGCTATGCGCGGCTTACGTTCGCTATGTTGTGGCGGAAATGTTGTTCAAATCAGTTCAAAGTACTAGACAAATTCCCTAAAATATTAGATAATGTATATAAATAATTTTACTTTTGCACCGCATAGGAATTCTTCAAAATTGATGGTTTATATCTAGATTTATCATAGTATACACATCGGTTTATGATTATGAGATATAATACACATTGAGCGGATGCAGCATAGGAGGTCGGCATGAAGAAGAAAAAAATAGTTATTGCACTCGGACACGATGCTCTTGGAACAACTCTTCCGGAGCAGCACGAGGCTACAAAGCATACAGCAAAGGCAGTTGCAGATTTTATCAGGGACGATTATGAGGTTGTTATCACACACAGCAACGGACCGCAGGTGGGCATGATTCACACCGCTATGTCTGAGTTTTGCAGGATTTATCCTGAGTATACAGCTACACCTACAGCAGTCTGCTCTGCAATGAGCCAGGGATATATAGGATATGATTTACAGAATGCTATCCGTACAGAGCTTCTTGGCAGAGGAATTTACAAGACCGTTTCAACAATACTTACACAGGTGGTTGTTGACCCATATGATGAGGCTTTTTATCATCCGACAAAGATCATTGGCCGTGTTATGACAGAGGCTGAGGCTGAGGAAGAGGAGAAGAAGGGCAACCATGTGACACAGGTCGAGGGAGGCTACAGAAGAGTTGTGGCAGCTCCAAAGCCTGTTGATATAGTGGAAAAGGATGCTATTAAGGCTCTTGTTGATGCGGATCAGGTTGTTATCGCATGCGGTGGCGGCGGAATTCCTGTTTTAGCACAGGATAATAAGCTTCAGGGCGCAAGCGCTGTTATTGAGAAGGATCTTGCAGCCGGAAAGCTTGCAGATACTCTTGATGCTGACAGACTTGTTATACTTACAAGCGTTGACAAGGTCTGCCTGAACTATGGCAAGGAGGATGAGAAGCCGCTTGATACCATGACTGTCGATGAGGCAAAGAAGTACCTTGCAGCAGGCGAGTTTGATGAGGGTACCATGGCTCCAAAGATTGAGGCGGCTATCGACTTTATCGGTGACTCTGCCATCCGTTCAGTGCTTATCACAAAGCTCAACAAAGAGGGCAAGACAGTTTCAGGTGGTATGGGCACTTTAATTACAAAGTAGAGCTTAATTGTTATAATTCACACATATCCCACACGTCTATATGCATTTTGCAGAGCAGATGTGTGGGATTCTAAATAAAAAGAGTAAGATAGAAGGTAACACAAAATGAGTGAGAAAAGGCTTCAAAAGAGAGATGAAATCTCAGACGAGTACAAATGGAAGCTTGAGGATATGTATGAGACAGATGAGCTGTGGGAGGCTGAGTGTGAAAAAGCGTCACAGCTTGCAGAAAAGCTATCCGGATTTAAGGAACATCTGGCCGACAGTGCAGCAACGCTGCTTGATTTTTTTAAGAAGCAGGATGAGTTGTCTTATTATTTGGAGCGTATAGTGGTTTATGCGAATGAGCGCTCGCATCAGGACACTGCCGTGTCGAAATATCAGGCATATGTGTCAAAGGCAGAGACACTGACTGTTCAGGCATCAGGTGCGCTGGCATTTGCGAGTCCGGAGATTTTGCAGATAGATGATAAAAGGCTTGAGAGCTTTTACAGTGAGAGCAATGAGCTTGTGCACTATAAGCGTGCGATTGATGAGATAATGCGTCAGAAAGCGCATACCTTATCGGCTGCAGAGGAGAATATCCTGGCGCAGTGCGGTGAGATGGCTGCAGCGCCGGAGAATATATTCAGCATGTTCAACAATGCGGATATCAAATTCCCGTATATCACTGATGTCGAGGGAAATAAAATCCGTATCACGCATGGCAATTTCATAGATTTTTTAAGCAGCAAGGACAGAAGCCTGCGCAAGCAGGTGTTCCGTGGAGTCTATGATTCGTACAAGAAGTGGAGCAATACTGTTTCTATGATGTACATCAGCAAGTTGAAAAATGACACTTTTTATGCAAGGGTCAGAAAATATGACAGCGCAAGGGCCATGTATTTATCCGGTGGCGATATTCCTGAGAGCGTATATGACAATCTGATTGAGACGGTTCACGCACATCTGCCGGCTCTGCACAGGTACATGGCGCTTAGGAAGAAGCTTTTGGGTGTGGAGCATCTGCATATGTATGATTTATTTGCACCGATTGTGGACAATGTACAGACTACCTACACCTATGATGAGGCGAAAAAGCTTGTGGCAAAGGCGCTTGAGCCTATGGGAGATGAGTATGTCAGCACACTTAAGTCTGGCATGGAGAGTGGCTGGATAGATGTATATGAGAATGAGAACAAGAGAAGCGGTGCGTATTCATGGGGCGCTTACGGCACTCATCCGTATGTGCTTTTGAACTATGCCGACAATCTGGACAGTGTGTTTACGCTGGCTCATGAGATGGGACATGCGATGCATACATACTATTCAAATGAGCATCAGAGCATCACCTACGCGGGATACCTGATTTTTGTGGCAGAGGTTGCATCCACCTGCAATGAGTCGCTTCTAATGCACTATATGCTTGAGCATTGTGAGGATGAGAATGAGAGAAAATATCTCATGACACATTTTCTGGACGGCTTCAGGACGACACTTTTCAGGCAGGCGCAGTTTGCAGAGTTTGAGCATATAGCTCACCGGAAAATGCAAAAGGGTGAGCCGGTTACCAAGGATGTGCTAAATGAACTGTGGCATGAGCTGAATGTGCAGTACTACGGACCGGATATGCGCGTGGATGATGAGATATCATATGAGTGGATGCGCATACCGCATTTTTACACACCGTACTATGTATATCAGTACTCGACAGGCTATTCGGCAGCAGTTGCTTTTTCAAAAAAGATACTTGAGGAGGGAAAGCCTGCTGTGGATAAGTATATAGGAAATTTCCTGTGCGGTGGATGCTCGAAGAATCCAATCGAGCTGCTAAAGAGTGCCGGTGTCGATATGAGCACACCAAAGCCTGTGGATGATGCACTCAATGTATTTGAGGATTATCTGAAGCAGTTTGAGGCAGCAACTAAGTAAGGAGAAACATTTTTATGGAAAGAATTAAAAGCTTTACAATCAATCATAATATTCTTAAACCTGGATTTTATATTTCAAGAAAAGATGGAGAAATCGTTACATACGACCTTCGTACAAGAAAACCTAATGCAGGCGATTATATGACCAATTCAGCTATGCACTCAGTGGAGCATATGTTTGCAACATGTGTGAGAAACTCTGAGATTGCAGATGATGTGGTATATTTTGGACCGATGGGCTGTCAGACAGGCTTCTATCTCGTTGTGAGGGATGTCGAGCCGGGAAAGGTTTTTGAAATCACAAAAGAGGTCTTAAAACAGATATTAGAGTATGATGGACCGGTGTTTGGTGCATCAGCCATAGAGTGCGGACATTACGAGAATCTGTCACTTGATGAGGCAAAGAAGGAGTGCCGTGCATATCTTAAGGTGCTTGAGAGCCAGACAAATATGGAGTTTACTTATCCACAGTAAACGAAGACTAAAAATATAATAGTAAGATAGCAGGAATGGAGAAATAAAATGACAATAGGTGTAATTGGTGCAATGCAGATGGAGGTCGATGACTTAAAGGCTCAGATGACAGACACACAGACAGAGGTTTACAGCGGAGTGGAGTTTGTTGAGGGTAAAATCGGTGATCAGTATGTTGTTGCGGCAAAATGCGGAATAGGAAAGGTATTTGCGGCAATATGTGCAGAGGCCATGATTTTGAAATATGATGTAGATATGATTGTCAATATCGGAGTGGCAGGAACTTTGACAAAGGACTTAAATGTGCTTGACGTGGCAGTAGCCACAAACGTGCTGCAGCACGATATGGATACATCGCCAATCGGAGATCCGAAGGGACTTCTCTCAGGCATCAATATGATTCTGCTTCCGGCAGATACAAAAATGGTGGAGCTCATGTGCTCATGCTTAGCTGACAGGAATATCCACTACAAAAAGGGTAATATCGCAACAGGAGATCAGTTTATTGCCACAAAGGAGCAGAAGGATTATATTTCGAATACATTTGATGCAATCGCAGCAGAGATGGAGGGAGGCAGCATCGGTCATGTGTGCTATGTGAATAAGGTGCCATTTGCCATTCTTCGCTCAATATCAGACGGCGATGGCGGCGAGACAGACTACCAGACCTTTGCGGAGAAGGCTGCGCATCAGTCGATTGAGGTAGTGCTTGAGTTTATCGGAAGGGCAGAAGAACTGAAATAGAGTTATTTCATTATTCATAATTTGTGATATAAAGAATAGTATATAGCATGAGTGAATACAGAGCATACATGCAAAATACAAAACTACATAATGGGACAAAACGAAAGAAACGCCGACACAGATTCCTTTTTGGAGTGCTGCTGTCGGCGCTTCTTATTACAGGCGCTTTATATGGCAGAGAGTATGACATATCGCAGCTGAAAAATATAGAGGTGATGGAGACACTTAGCAGTGCTGTGAGTCAGTTCGGGGACAGAAAGCTGCCTGTATATTCGGTTCAGACAACAGAAAAAAAGATAGCCCTTTCATTTGACTGTGCCTGGGGAGCAGAGGATTTTGACAGTATGATGGAGACACTTGACAAGCACAACGTAAAGGCTACATTTTTTATGACAGGAGGGTTTGTGAGTGATAATCCTGAATGTGTAAAGACGCTGGTTGAAAAAGGGCATGAGCCCGGAAATCACAGTGAGCACCACTATGATATGGCAACAATCACTGCAGGCGAGATGAAGACAGAGATAATGGATGTGCACAAAAAGGTCAAGGAGCTGACCGGAAAGGATATGAAGGTATTCAGACCGCCATACGGCTCGTACAACAATGAACTGATTGACACAGTGTATGGCTGTGACTATTATCCAATCCAGTGGGATGTGGATTCACTCGACTGGAAAAACTATGGTATGCAAAACATTATAGATACAGTGTGCAATCACAAAAGCCTGGATTGTGGCTCGATAATACTCTGCCATCTAGGCGCAAAATACACCTCGCAGGCACTCGATGAGATGCTCACGAAGCTGCAGGACATGGGTTATGAGATAGTTCCGGTATCAAAGCTGATCATGACAGAAGGCTATCATATGGATGCAAACGGTATGCAGATCAAGGACTGAGCAATTTCATAAATCAATATTTAAGTCAATATTTAGTCAATATTTTAGCCCTGTACGATATTGTTATTTACAGACAAGTGTGTTAAACTAAAACTATATTTTAAAGAAGCTGTGAGACAGCTATGGGGGTAAATTATATGACAGATACAGGTTTTTTAGTAGCATTCTTTATAGTTATTTTTTTAGTTATCATCTTTGCGCTGGTCGCTGTAATCGGAGCCGTTACAAGTGCTGTTGCAGGTATCAATGATGATGAGGATGAGACAGAGGAAGAGGGCATCTGAAGCTAAAATCAATAAAAGATATTAAAAGATATTTAAAGACATCGAATTATATTGATCGTATAATTGGGTGTCTTTTTATTGTCAAAATCTCTTAAAAAAGTATAAACCAATTGAGTTGCAATCCGCAACATTGTATAATAAAAGTATAACAGCGAATTAAATTTATTGTGAAAAATCGCAGTAATCACATTGTCTATTAAACTAATGCAGGACATTATCAAAGAAAAGAAAAAGGAGGGGTCAGATGATATCAAGATATAGTGTAAAAAAGCCTTTTACTGTACTTGTAGGAGTACTGCTGGTAATAGTACTCGGTGTTGTATCGCTCGGCAGGATGACGACAGATCTGCTGCCGGATATGAGCTTTCAGTATGCACTTATCGTGACAACAGATATGGGAGCAAGTCCACAGGAGGTGGAGAGCGATGTCACCGCGCCGCTTGAAGCAGCTATGGCAACTACGTCCAATATCAAAAACGTAAGCTCAATGTCATATAACAGCTATTCTCTGGTGACATGCGAGTATGAGCAGAATGCCAACATGGATTCTGTAGTGATAGAGATGCAGCAGAAAATAGATCAGGTCAAGGCTGGCTGGAAGGATGGAGTGGGTACTCCGACCATTATGAAGATAAATCCGGACATGCTTCCAATCATGATGACTGCTGTGGATATGGATGGGAAAAGCAAGTCGGAAATCACAGACTTTGTGGAAAACACACTTAAGCCTGCAATTGAGAGTACAGAAGGAGTCGCATCAGTGACTGCAACAGGTGAGCTCACTGAGCAGATAAAGGTCACGATGAATCAGGCCAAGATAGATGCGCTCAATGAGAAAATAAATAATGCCGTTTCAAAGAAATTTGACGATGCAAAAAGTCAGATGGATGATGCAAGCGCAAAGATAGAGAGCGGACAAAACGCAATCACATCGGCATCGGATCAGATGAGCGCGGGAGTGGATACGCTAAAGGAGACAAAAGGCAAAGCTTGCAGAGCAGAAGACTCAGCTAGAGAGTACACTTTCAAGCTTAAATGAGCAGAAGAGCCAGCTTGAAACAATTCAGTCAGCTCTTTCAGACTTCATGAATAGTGATACATATACAAAGACAATTCCGTCACTCAAAGAGGGCGCAAATGCACCGGGTGAAGCGGGCACAGCACTCAAAGCGCAACTTGAGCAGGTTAATAAGCAGATTGCAACACAGTTTTCAGGTCTCTCGACGCTTGGAATCAAGGTAAACACAGCAGATGATCTGCCTGCGGCAGCGTCAGCGATAGCACAGACTCTCATTCAGGTGAATACAGGTATAGAGCAGTGCCAAAGCGGGCTTGACCGGATAGCACAAGGAGAGACAGCACTTTTAGATGCCTATGATAATCTAAACAGTCAGGCAGCCATCAGCTCGATAAGCATAGGACAGCAGTCGGCACAGCTTGCAACAGCAGCGGCATCTCTTGACAGCTCAAAAAAGGAGCTTGAAAAGAGTAAGGATGATGCACTTGACAAGTCAAACTTAAATGCAGTTTTAACAATTGACTCACTCTCGCAGCTGCTCGTCGCACAGAACTTTGATATGCCTGCAGGCTATGTAAATGATTCAAATGGCACGCAGTACATAGTACAGGTGGGAGATGAGATAAAATCAATTGATGATTTAACAAATCTAGTGCTTATGGATATGAAGCTTGATGGAATAGCTCCTATTCATGTCGGTGATGTGGCAGATGTTGAGATGACTGACAATTCGGATGAGACATATGCGATAGTCAACGGTAATCCCGGAATAATGCTCTCCATGGAGAAGCAGACCGGCTACTCTACAGGAGACGTCACAGACCGTCTTTTGGACAAGCTTGATTCGCTGGAAAAGGAAAATGACGGATTACACACCACAGTGCTCATGAATCAGGGCGTATACATCGACATGGTAGTAAAGAGTGTTATGGAAAATATGATAGTGGGAGCAATACTTGCTATTTTCGTATTGCTTTTGTTCTTAAAGGATATAAAGCCAACGCTTGTTATCGCAGCATCTATACCGCTATCGGTTATTGTGGCAGTGGTGCTTATGTATTTTACGGATATCACCTTAAATATCATTTCTATGTCGGGACTTGTGCTTGGAATAGGAATGCTGGTGGATAATTCAATCGTAGTAATCGAGAATATCTACAGATTAAGGGGAGAGGGATATTCGGTAAAGAAGGCGGCTGTTGAGGGTGCAAATCAGGTGGCAGGAGCCATTTTTGCCTCTACACTTACCACGGTAAGTGTGTACGCGCCAATCATTTTTACTGATGGAATCACGAGACAGCTCTTTGTAGATTTGGCTCTTACTGTAGCATTTACACTTATGGCATCTCTTGTAGTGGCACTCACATTTGTACCGGCAATTGCTTCAGGCATGCTCAAAAAGACGAAGGATATAAAGCATCCATGGTTTGACCGTTTTAAGGATTGGTATGGAAATGTGCTCGGCACATGTCTTAGATTTAAGCCGGTGGTATTTATTGCGGCAGTAGTGCTTTTAGTCGGCAGTGGCGCACTTTGCATGTCAAGGGGAATGACATTTATGGATATGGACATGGAGTCAAATCAGATTTCACTTACCATAGAGGCAAAGGATGACGAAAAGCTCGACTTCAAGCAGCTTACAGAGCTGTCTGATAAGGTAATGGACAAAATATCTGATATAAAGGGCATAGACACAATAGGAGCTACAGCAGGCGGCAGCTCGACCATGAACCTGATGAGCTCAGGAAGCGACAGCGTGAGCATGTATATATTGCTTGATGAGAAGTCGAATGTTTCATCGGATAAGGTAATAGATGAAATTGAAAAACGACACAAAGAATCTGGACTGCAAGGTAACAGCATCTTCGCAGGCTATGGACTCATCAGAGTTTTTCGGAAGTGGTCTCTCTGTCAGGATTAAGGGTAATGATATAGACAAGCTGCAGAAGCTTGCAGGTGATGTGGCGGATATTCTTAAGGACACAAATGGAGTGACAGATATAGATGACGGTCTTGGAGATACAATCAATGAGCTTAAGATAACTGTGGATAAGGAAAAAGCAGCAAAGTATGGCTATACGGTGGCTCAGGTATACCAGCTCGTATCCAGTGAGATATCATCTCAAAAGAGCGCAACAACCATTACGACCGACATAAAGGACTATGAGGTATACTTACAATCTGCAGAGCAGTCTGATGTGACTGTGGACGACATCAAAAACCTTACATTTACCTATAAGGATAATGATGGCAGTGAAAAGGAGATTCCGCTCAGTGATATCTGCACTATTTCGCAGGAACAGACACTGAGTACCATTCATCGAGATGCTCAGACAAGATATATTACAGTATCAGGTGCGGTTGATGAAAACCATAATGTAACATTACTAAGCGATAAAATTAAATCAAAAATTAATAAACTTAGTATTCCTGATGGCTATTCAATAGATATGGAGGGCGAGGATGAGACAATAAATGAGTCAATGAGTCAGCTTGGACTTATGCTTGTGCTTGCAGTGATATTTATCTATCTTATCATGGTGGCGCAGTTCCAGTCATTGCTTTCACCGTTTATTATCATGTTCTGTATACCTCTTGCGTTTACAGGAGGCTTTATAGCTCTTTTCATCACGGGAAATGAGCTTGGAATCATATCAATGCTTGGCTTTATCATGCTGGCAGGTCTCATTGTAAATAATGGAATCGTGCTCATTGATTACATCAATCAGGCCAGGAGAGAGGGCATGAGCAAGCATGAGGCAATCATAGACGCAGGCCGTACAAGGCTTCGTCCAATACTGATGACAGCGATGACCACCATACTCGCAATGTTTACATCGGCGATAGGTATCGGAGATGGCTCAGATATGATAAAGCCGATGGCAATCGCAATAATAGGAGGTCTCGTATACGGAACCATCCTTACGCTTATAGTAATTCCATGTATCTATGATGCGTTCAACAGAGAGAAGAGCATGGTAGAGGAAGAGCTGTAGCAAGTAGATAATAATAGCTGACATATAAGGATAGAGCTGTACAATCACAGGATTAACTAAAAAACCGCTCGGAACGCAAAAAAGTTACCGGGTGGTTTTTTATAATAAAAAGTAGTTTTATCTGCTTATTTTTTATGGCTATTGCATATTGCACAAAAAATGATTAATAAATTTAAACAAATAGCTGAAAATGCTTTTGCAACGTTATATACTATTGAAAAGTCAATGCTATAGTAATATAATACAAACAGAAGCCAAGAGAAAAACATAACGGCTTATATTTTTTACAACAATTAATTAACAAATTTAACTAACTATCAAGGAGGAAGCAATCATGAAGTATTTTCTGGACAGTGCAAAAATCGAAGAAATCAAGGAGGCCTACCATACATTTGGTATTGATGGAGTGACAACAAATCCACGCCACATAATGGTAAGCGGAAAGCCTTTCCTTACTGTAATCAGTGAGATGGCAGACTGGGTTAAGGCGGAAGGAATCGAGGGATACGAGAAATTCCCTATTTCCGTTGAAATCAACCCACACCTTGATGATGCAGATGAGATGGTAGCAGAGGCAAGAAAGATTTCAGCTATCTGCAGCAACTTTGTTATCAAGATTCCGTGCACAGAGGCCGGTATTCAGGCAGCAAGAAGACTCGAGGCAGAGGGAATCAGAACAAATGTGACACTCGTATTCTCACCAGCACAGGCTATTCTGCCGGCAAAGAATAATTCGCTTTTTGTTTCACCTTTCATCGGCTGGAAAGAGGCAAATGGAGAGGATTGTAAAGCGTACATTCAGGCTATTTCAGATATCTATGACAATTATGGATATAAGGGAAAGACACAGATTATCTGTGCGGCTATCCGTACACCTAAGCAGATTGTAGACTGTGCGGTTGCAGGAGCAGATATCGTTACAACAGGCCTTGCAGTATACAAGGACAGTATCAAACATGCATATACCAGACAGGGACTTGAGACATTCCAGAATGCATGGGATAATACAGTTACAGAATAGATGAAACAGGGAGGTGTTTGTAGGCAATGAAAATTGGATTTGTAGGACTCGGAATCATGGGGGAGTCCATGAGTGAGAATATAGTGAAGAAGCATGATGATGAGGTATATGTATTTGATTTCGTAAAGGAGAAGGTAGAGCTATTGGAGAGCAAGGGTGCAATCGGCTGCAGCAGTTCGCTTAAGCTGGCAGAAAAATCAGACGTAATTATATCAATGGTTCCAAAGTCAGAGCATTCGATGGCTGTTTATAAGGAGGTTTTACCGGCACTTGATGATACAAAGCTCTGTATTGATATGAGCACGATAGATCCATCTGTTTCTGTGGAGATTTCTGAAATGGTAAAGAAGACGGGCGCAGAGTTTGTGGACGCACCGGTTGTGAAATCGAAGCCTGCTGCTATTGCAGGAAAGCTCGGAATATATGTCGGTGGAGATGAAAAAGCATGTGAGAAGGCTATGCCGATTCTTTCCTATATGGGAGAAAATATCATCAGGATGGGTGGAAACGGAAAAGGTCTGGTCATGAAAATCTGCCATAACGCGCTTGTATCACAGATTCAAAATGGTGTAAATGAGACACTGACACTTGCAAGGGCATATGGAATAGATATAGAAAGCTATACTACAGCTATCTCATATGGCGGTGGACAGAACTTTTATCTGGATTCCAAAAATGTGCCAATCAAAAATGAGGATTACACCACTGCCTTTTCGATTGAAAACATGTACAAGGATGTGAATATCTGCATGAATATGGCAAAGGAGAGTGGATTAAAGCTTCAAGGAGAAAACGCTGCAAAGCAGGTATATGACAAGGCAATGGAACTTGGCTTTGGAAAAGAAGATTTCTGCGCTACTATAAAGGCTGTCAAGGCAATGCAAAGATAAGTGGGGGAAATATGTTAAAACATTTGAATGAAAAAAATTCTGTGACTATATACAGTGTCACTGATCCATGTTTTGAAACCTACGGAAGGGTGATTTCAAATATCAATTGCAACGAACTTATCTCATTTATGGAACAAAATACTGTAATTCCTGAGAAAGGAAATATATATGTGGCTTCAGTAGAAGAGCTTGAACGTACACATATAGCAGAGTTTTTTAAAAATCGTATATATGGAGAGATGCCTATACAGATAGGCTACTGTAATGGCAGAAACACCACATACAATGGTTTTGAGTACCATAAGGGCAGCGAAATCAATATAGCGGTAACTGACTTTATGCTGGTGCTGGGGCATACCTGGGAGATAAAAGACAATACATACCGTATTGAAGATGCAAAGGTATTTTTTGTGGAAAAGGGTACAGCAATAGAGATGTACCAGACGACACTTCATCTATCACCATGCAGGGTGTCAGATATTGGATTTAAGAATGTTGTGATTCTTCCACGGGGAACCAATACACCACTCAATAATGGAGGGGCAGATGAAGCTGCTATAGGAGAAGAGAGACTGCTTTTGCAAAGAAATAAGTGGGTAATAGCACATCCCGATAGAGAACCATTGATAAAACAAGGGGCATATCCTGGATTGCTTGGAGAGAATAAGGAACTTTATTATTAAAAAAACCACGTGACCGAAAGACTGAATACTGGACATATTACTGTACTTTCGGTTGCGTGGGAAATAATTTTCAGAAAAAGTATATCATGTGAGAGATTGAATGTGAATAGTTAGTTTCAACAAATCGATGTATATTTTTTCTATTAAATTGGAGGATTTTATGGAGCATTTAGTATTTACTTTGGTGACATTTGTGCTTTTCACAGCACTGGTTGGAATTATTTCAGGAAAGATAGTGAAGAATAGCGATGACCAGAAAACGGCAAAGGGTTATTTCCTTGCCGGAAATGGACTTGGAGGTTTTTTTCATTGCAGGCTCAATGCTGCTTACGAATCTGTCGGCAGAAAATCTGGTAGGTTTGTCGGGACAGTCATATGCAGCTAATATGTCAGGCATGGCATGGGAAGCAACAGCGGTTATAGCCACAATTATTATGGCTTTTGTGTTTTTGTCCGATGTATCTTAGAAAAGGATATACAACGCTGCCGGAGTTTATGGAGGAGAGGTATGGCGTTGGTGTACGCCGTATGGTTTCTATCCTATTTCTTATTGGATATTTAGTAATCGGAATTCCTGTATGTCTGTACGCAGGCGCTATAGCATTTGAGCAGATTTTTGATTTTGCTACAGTATTTGGAATCAGCGAGGGTATGGCACTTACAATTCTTATAGTGCTTGTAGGTATTATTGGTGCACTATATGCCGTACTTGGAGGTATGAGAGCAGTAGCTGTATCAGACACAATCAATGGAATTTTACTTGTTTTAGGCTCAGTGCTTGTAGTCGTATTTGGTTTTATAGCTGTTGGAAAATTAAGCGGAGGTGGATTTATTGTCGGTGTGAAGGATGTTATTACATCTGAACCGGCAAAGCTCAATGCGATTGGTGGAAAAAATGATCCTGTACCATTTGCATGTATTTTTACAGGTATGCTGCTTGCAAATCTGTTTTACTGGGGTACTAACCAAGTACTTATTCAGAGAGCACTTGGTGCTGAAAACTTAAAGGAAGGACAAAAGGGAGTTTTACTTTCAGGCTTTTTAAAGATGATGGTACCATTACTTCTTGTTATTCCCGGAGTAATCGCAGCAAGACTTGTACCAGGTCTTACAAGCAAGGATTTTGCATATCCTTCACTTGTAGCTAGGTCATTGCCATGGCCGGCTGTAGGACTGTTTTGTGCAGCATTGTTTGGATCAATTATCTCAACTTATAATTCATTTCTCAATGCAGCTAGTACCGTATTTATGATTGATATTTATAAGCCGATTTTTAACCCAAATCTCTCAGAGGAAGCTACAGTAAAACTTGCAAAGAAAATTGGATGGGGCTTTGCAGCATTTGCCATTATCTTTACACCATTCCTTGATGTGCTTAGCACAGGACTTTATGATTTCGGACGAAGCTTTACAGGTTTTTATAATATTCCTATCATTACAATGGTGCTTGTAGGAATGTTCTCAAAGAAGGGCTCTAAGCTTGGAGCAATATGTGCAACAATATTCCATATTGCATTCTACGCATGCTACAAGTTTATCTTCCCACATATTGACACACCATTCACAAATGCTGTTAGTGGAATTAATTATATGTATATATACGCTATCTCATTTGTTATCATGCTTGTAATCATCTTTGTATGCAGCAAGATTGCACCAAATACAAAGGTATTTGACAAGAGTGCTTCAAGAAATGATGGCTATGATATGACAGCATGGAAGCATAAAAATGCTTTTGCAATCTGGCTTGTTTCATTCCTGGTATATGAGTATTTCATTTTCTCGCCTGCAGGAATTGCAACAGAGAACAAAAATGTAGTAAGAATTGCTATTGTAACAGCAATATTTGTGATTGAGACAATTGTTCTGATTGTGAAAGAGATGAACAAGCGTAAAAAGAACAAGCTTAAGGGAGGTTATTAAATGCAGATTAAAGTAAATGATAATGAATTTCAGCTTTTTGTGGGAGAAAAAAGGATTCTGGAGCATAGCAAAGAAAGACCGATGATTTATGTCGGAGTAGGACAGGAAGATGTTGATATGTACAGAGGTAACTTCAAGATAACAGATTATGTTACCGAGCGTTTTCCACTAAAGCTCACAGATGTGATTCAGACAGCTGATACAGTCAGACTATGCTTTGAAAGCTATATCATTGCGAAAATTAAATGTGACGAAAATCTGTGTACCATTGATTTTGAACAAAAGGATGACAGGATTAACCGATTCTGGTTTAGGGTAGCCGCGGATAAAGAGGAAAAATGCTATGGCTGCGGTGAGCAGATGTCTTACTTTAATCTGCGTGGAAGAAATTTTCCTATCTGGACATCTGAACCGGGTGTAGGACGTGATAAGACAACCTACGTTACATGGCGTTCGGATGTAGAAAATAAGGCAGGAGGAGACTATTACAACACAAATTATCCACAGCCAACCTTTGTTTCCACAAATAAATATTATCTGCATGTGGATTCAACAGCATATGCTGATTTTGATTTCAGAAATGACAGCTTTCATGAGCTGCAGATCTGGGAGGTGCCTAAGCAGATCCGTATAGAGTGTGCTGATACATATCTCAAACTGCTTGAGAGACTTACAGCATATTTTGGAAGACAGCCAAAGCTCCCGGATTGGGTATACAATGGGCTCATAATTGGTGTTCAGGGTGGAAATGAAAGGTCATTTGGATTGCTTGATAAGACCCTTGATAAGAACATCAAGGTAGCTGGCATATGGTGCCAGGATTGGTGCGGAAAGAGAGTGACATCATTCGGAAAGAGACTCCAATGGGACTGGAAATATCACAAGGAAATGTATCCGGATCTGCCAAAGAAGATTAAAGAGATAAATGCAAATGGCATAAAATTTTTAGGATATGTTAATCCATATCTGGTAAATGATGGTGAGCTCTATAAGGAAGGCAAGGGAAAAAGGCTATTTTGCAACAAAGGCAGATGGCAGTGATTATCTCGTGGATTTTTGGTGAATTTTATTGTGGAGTTGTGGATCTCACAAACCCGGAGGCATTCGAGTGGTTTAAGGATATTATTAAAGAATACACACTTGGTATAGGCATTGATGGCTGGATGGCAGACTTTGGAGAGTATCTGCCTACAGATGATATATGCTTATACAGCGGCAAATCACCTATGATTGAGCACAATCACTGGCCGGTGCTATGGGCAAAGAGTAACTATGAGGCAGTAAAAGAGTCAGGAAAGCTTGGAGATGTGGTTTACTTCATGCGTGCCGGAGGTGCCGGAAGCCAGAAATACTGCACATTGCTGTGGGCCGGCGATCAGTCTGTTGACTTTACAATACATGATGGACTCGCATCTGTTATCTGCGGAGCACTTAGTGCAGGAATGATGGGATGTGGGCTCACGCATAGTGATATTGGAGGCTATACATCGCTTTTTGATAATACTCGTACAAAGGAGCTGTTTCTCAGATGGGCTGAGATGGCGATGTTTACACCATTTATGAGGACACATGAGGGAAACAGACCGGATACCAATTTTCAGTATTACGATGATGAGGATACCATGGAGCGGCTGGCGAGACTCGTTGATGTATACACGATGCTTGCACCGTATACAAAGACACTTGTTGAAGAGAATGCAGACAGTGGACATCCGGTGCAAAGACCTTTGTTCATGCATTATGAGTCTGATGAGAAAGCTTATGACATACAGTATGAGTATCTTTTTGGAAGAGATATGCTGATAGCACCTGTTTATGAGCAGGATAAGCATGAATGGGATGTGTATCTGCCACAGGATGAATGGGTACATTTGTGGACAGGCGAAGAGTATCACGGCGGAGAAAT
>ENA-OQIU01000116-OQIU01000116.1-human-gut-metagenome-genome-assembly--contig:-NODE-116-length-16042-cov-2.479925_pt1 | contig 16042 bp, 19 predicted proteins | sample MGYA00242590_ERZ504755 | MGnify/ENA primary metagenome ERZ504755 (study PRJEB26092, sample SAMD00036359) | human gut metagenome | host: Homo sapiens | study: EMG produced TPA metagenomics assembly of...
GGCAGGCATTTTATCCGTATACGTTGCAATTCAACTCCTATACTCTAGATCACCTTCACAAGCATCTCTCTCATGGCCGCGAAGAGCCTTGCCTCGATGGCTTATGGCATTCTTCTGCTGGGGAGTAAGCTCTGCAGAAGAGCAGCCGTACTCATCTAAATAGAAGATAGGATCATAACCAAAGCCGTTGGCTCCCGCTATCTCCCATCCTATGTAGCCCTCCATAGTCTGTCTGGTCACAAGTTCCTTTCCATCCGGCAGCACTGCGGCGATAGCGCACACAAAGCGGGCTGTACGCTTCTCCTTTGGCACACCGTCAAGGCGTTCTATAAGGTTATTATTCTTTATATCATAGGAAGTATCCTCACCCATATAGCGCGCTGAATATACTCCCGGTTCCTTATTCAGATAGTCAATCTCAAGTCCTGAGTCGTCTGCGAGAACAATTGCATCTGTGTGTGCCGCAATTGCGCGTGCCTTAATCAGCGCATTGTCTTCAAAGGTCTTCCCATCCTCCACTATATCCACATTGATACCTGCTTCCTTCATTGAACGTATATCCACGTCACAGTCTGAAAGTATCTCTTTGATTTCTCTGAGCTTATCCTTGTTTCCTGTTGCAAATATGATTTTTGTCATAATATATTTCCTTCCTTCTTTTTCTATTCGAACAATCTCCCGATACAGCTAGTAGCCCTCATCAAAGGCCTGCATGATTGCATTGTATATACCCTGAGCTGCCTGTTTCTGATAGTCTGCATTGGCCAGATTGTCAAGCTCCTGTCTGTTGGTCATGAAGCCCACCTCCACAAGTGCAACCGGAGCCTCACTTGTTCTTATTATATATATGTCATCTGCAGGAAGCAGCCCAAATGCCCTGTTTCCTGTCGCAGCTGTCACGTTATCCATACAAATCTGTGCAAGGTGTTTACTTCCGAGCTCTCTATTATCTGACTGGCTGTAGAGCACCTGCGTACCCGAAACCGCGGTGAAATTGCCCTTTTCATATGAGTTGCAATGCACGCTTATAAATAAATCCGCATCCGCCTTATTGGCAAGTGCCGCTCTCTGCTGCAGTGTAGGATTGGTATCTGTTGTCCTGGTGTAGAATATCCCAAGTCTTTTGTCACCTGAATAACTGTCAAGCTGTTCCTTAAGTGCCAGCACTATGTCCAGATTGATGCTTTTTTCCTCTATTCCATTTCGCACGGCACCGGTCATACGACCGCCGTGACCTGCATCTATTATGATGACCTTATCGTATATATCATGCAGATTGACAAAGCTCAGATAAAGATATCCATTCTCTATGCGCTGCTTCACCTGATAGAGCTTGTCTGTAGTGATAGCTATCACACCCTCTGCCCCCTTGCGGTAATACTGCATGGAGTCTATATGATTTGACCTGCCTGTCATGGAATACTTCGTAAAGTAATTGTCCACATCAGCCTTAAGCTTTACATAGACCGTCTGCGTCAGGGCATCGGTTTCCACCGATATACTCTGGCGCTCCCCCTCTGAGTCGTCCGGCAACTCTATCCTTAAATCATCCTCAAAGCCGGCTTTCTCCTGCAATATCTCATCAGGGTTCTTCTCCTGCTTTGCATCTGTGGAAGCCTTGACATAGTTTTGCAGCACATTATCCTCCAATGCTTTTGCCATATCATACTTCTCATTTATAGCCGGAAGCTTTTCAAGCGTGACCGGCACGATAAGTGCAAGCATAACGAAAAATACTGTTATTATCTTTAGAATATTTCTGTACATATCATCTGTTATCAGAAAAGGCCTTTATACAGAGGTTACAATCCTGTTTTTCCTTTACATTGATATATGCCACACCATCATAGCTGATGTAGCCCTCGCCATCATCCAGATTGACCGTAGACATGTATGCTTCACCCGAGTTGTACTCTATAGCCATAGGATGAGTCGAGCCCGGTGTATTTATATAAAGTACAATGGCATAACGCTCACCGGACTCCAAATCAACAGGCTCATCAAAATCAACAGTGTAATAGCCTGCATTTTTTAGTGACCCCTCAGCCACCAGCGTCTTATTTTTAAAAGAATACTCATTCTCAAAATTCTTAACCACATACAGCTTGTATGAGGTATCCGCTGCTGTAGCATAAAAGCCGGAAGCCCTTAGCGATTCAGCCGACTGTGCGGTAAATATGTTGGCTCCGTACATATCCTCCTTGTCGTAGCCCATCTTTCCTACCCAGCCACACAGGTCACTCTGGTATATATTATCATAATTGTCAGCACTCTCTATATCTGTATAAACAACATTGTGCGTGCCCACATTTGTATCGTAGTATGACACATAGAACACCCCATTGTCTCCAAAACTGCTGCCCCAGCTGTTCTGGCATATAAAGGCTCCATCTCCTTCCAGATCCACATTGAAGTTTTCCTTAGGGTAATTGTCATCCCAGCCAATTATAACAACATCATGATTTGGCTTATCTTGACCCATATAACAGTAAGAATTAGTCTGCTTATTGTAATAAGGAGTCTTTGTCTTTGAGCTTGCTATTGTACTGTAAAGCGATGTCTGCACACCACCATATTTGAAAACAGCCTCCTTTATGCCCTGATAGTCCTTTCCATCTATGATAAGCATCTGCTGCACATGCTTTACTGCAGCAAGATCATCGCGTGTCACTCCATCTCCGTAAGGATCATCCGCGTCATAAACCGGTCCCTGCCATGCTGCCAGATATGCCATTCCCATGGTATACTCTCCCCCGTCATACTGATTGACGTTGAAGGAATTGCTCATACTCATATGATCCACGGAAAACAAAAGCTGCTCCTCCGGCATAAGGGCTGACTCGAGTGCACTTGTGGCCGCAAAAGCCCAACAGGTGCCGTAGCTGCCCTGATCCCTGATTAGTGACACACGCTGTCTTTCCCTCAGATCATACTTTGTTGGCACCGTTGATACACCCTCGGATTTGTCTGTCATAGTGAGCGTATTTGTCGCCGTATCAAAGCTGCAGGTCATATCCAAAAGTTTAGACAGCTTGTCTAAGCTTGCATAAAACTTTCCCTTATACTGTACAAAGCCATTGTCGTCTGCCAGCTTGAAATCAGCTGTCAGACTGTGCTTTTCCACCAGAAGCTCATTTTTATTGTATACATGTGCACTGCTGTTTAGTGCATCGCGAAGCATAGACACGGGAACCATTATATTCCTGTTCTCATCCATATACACATGCTCATCCTCGCTCGTATACTCCTTATTTTCTATCCTAAGCCTGATGGTGGTGCCATTTACATCAGCAGCCACAAGCGGACTCCATATAGTATTATCTATCTGTGCTCCTCTGAACGCGCCAAGTGTAGAGCTGTCCTTTGCATATATGTAAAAATTAGACACAAAGATAAGTGCCAAGATAAATGTAAATGCAATATATCTCTTTGAATATTTCATATACCCTGCTAATCCTTTTTCCTTCTCGGAGGCTTAGGCCCCATAAACTGATAAAAATATGTCTTTATCATACCATTGTAGATTTTCCTGTTTTTGTCAGCTTTTCTGCCGATATAGCGCTCTGTATCCTCATAGCTCGTAATCAGATACATCGACCATGCATCAAGCCTCTTATAAGCTTCTCCAATCTGTGAATACAGTGCCGGGAGCGCTGATTTCTCCTCGAGTCGCTCACCGTATGGAGGATTTGAGATAATAAATCCGTACTTCTTCGGGTGATGCAGGTCGGCCACAGCCCTCTGCTGGAAATGAATCATGTGCTCCACTCCGGCTCTCTTGGCATTTCCCTGGCTGCAGCCACCACATCAGGGTCAATGTCATAGCCCTGGATGTCCACCTGCACATCCTTATCTATCATATCCTCTGCCTCCTGCACAGCCTCATACCACAGCTTTCTTGGTATGATATTGGTCCAGCTCTCAGCTGTAAACTCCCTGTTCATACCGGGTGCTATGTTTGCTGCCATCATGGCTGCCTCTATCGGAAATGTACCACTGCCGCAAAACGGATCCACAAGTATTCTGTCTGCATGCCATGGTGTAAGCATGATGAGCGATGCTGCAAGTGTCTCAGTCAGCGGCGCCTTGCTCGTTGCCAGACGGTATCCTCTCTTGTGAAGGGAACTCCCCCGATGTATCAAGTGTCACCATCACCTCATCCTTGTACAGAAAAACCCTTACCGGATACTGTGCTCCGTCCTCCGGGAACCAGTCAATGTGATAAGACCTCTTCATTCTCTCAACCATAGCCTTTTTCACGATAGACTGTATATCAGATGGTGAAAAAAGCTTACTCTTTATGGAAGAAGCCTTTTTCACCCAGAATCTGCCGTCCTTGGGAATATAATTTTCCCATGGGAGAGCCTTTACATTTTCAAAAAGCTCATCAAATGTGGCAGCCTTAAAGCGTCCTACCTGAAGTAATACTCTCTCTGCGCCTCTTAAGAATATATTCGCTCTGCATATAGCCTCAGCATCGCCCTCAAACGATACCCTGCCGTCCTCCACACGTGTTATCTCATATCCCAGATCATATATCTCCCTCTTGACTACTGCCTCAAGGCCAAAATGACATGGCACAACAAGCTCAAATCTATTCATATATTGTGTAACTGCCTTTCTATAATTGTACTTTACATTGTTATCTAATATTGTTGCATAAATTTCAATTTTTTTAAATAGTTTCAGCCATATTTCTGCAACTTTTTTTGATATCCGCACATAGCATTGTATCCACCTATGACTGTCGCTGTATCAAAAACCGCGATTTCCCAGATATCTGGCCAGCTTCATGCTGCTTCCACCATGCGTGCAGTAAAAAATCACACTCTGTGACGCATCGAGTTCACTCTCATATGAATCCGTGATATCCATAGGCATACTGAGTGCGCCTTTCCAGTGCGACCTGTCATATTCCTCTCTTGTTCTTATATCTATAAGCAGTGCATTCATTTCTTTTTGCACCTTATAAAGCTCATCCGCATAAACTATTTTAAATTTCATACATCCATACGCCAAAATACGAATTTACATTATGATATTCATTTTATTATGAGATGTGAACTGCGATAAATCACCAAAATCATTACAGCCGGTGCTTTAGTACTTTAGTTCTTTAATAAATTAACTCGTTTTGTTAAAATTATATTATTTTGTGTTTCAAAGTATTGCTTTTTAATTACTGTTATTTTATAATGTTTCCGAAGAGAGAAATCTTTTCAATGTTATACCTCTTATTAATTATTTATACTCCCCTCAAAAGAGCCGGTCACATGACCGGCTCTTTTATACTGCTTATATTTTTTATATTTATCAATCCAAAAGCATCTCATACTCTGTTAACGGCAGTGGCTTTGAATAATAAAAGCCCTGTATACTGTCGCAGTCTATATTCTTCAAAAACTCTACCTGCTCCTGACTCTCAACACCCTCGGCGGTCACGCAGATTCCCAGCTCCTTGGCCAGTGCTATCGTGTGCACAAGCAGCCTCTCACCATTTGAATCTCCTATATAGTCAATCAGGCTCTTGTCGATTTTGAGTGTATCAAAGCACTTCATATTGAGGGTAACAAGTGATGAATAGCCTGAGCCAAAATCATCCACCAAAAGTGGAAATCCATTGCCATGGAATTTATCCGCAATACTCTTGATTTCATCATTATCGACCGCTGCACTCTCTGTAATCTCTATAGGCACAAGATGTGTGTATATGCCGATTCTTCTTGCTATATCATGATATCTTTTAACCACAGACTCAAAGTACAGGCTCGCTCTGGACAGGTTGATTGAGATAGGAACTATTTTTTTCCCTTCATCAAGCCATCTTCTCTGATGTGTACACACCTCGCGGAATACATACTCATCAAGCGCCTTAATCATGCCGTTTCTTTCAAAAAGCGGTATAAATTTGGATGGCGGAATAATCTCATTATTTTCTCTTCTCCACCTGACAAGTCCCTCTGCACCGACCAGCTTGTTGGTCTTTGGAGCATACTTGGGCTGATACCATATCTCAAAATGATTGTCATTTAAATCCCGGTAGAAGTTATCCTCCATCTGCTTTTCTTCGACAATCCTTTCTGTATCGGCCTGACTGTATATCTGATAGAGCACGTCCTTCCGCTCCTTGATCCGATTCTTGGCAAAGTTGGCCTCGCCGTATGCTTCCTCAACCTTTTTTCCCGGCTCCCATTTTGTCACACCAAAGTATGGCTGAATCTTTGGAATCTTTAAGGATTCTGAAACCTTAATAAGCTGTAAATTGATGGTCTCTATCTTTCTGATAACCTTATTTATCTTGTCATCCGCAAAGAAAATAACAAATCTGTCTGCATTTATATGACCTGATATGTCATTATATCCTACAACACCGCGTATATTTTCAGAAATCCATCTAAGCGCCTCATCGCCCTTTGCCACACCACAGATGGAGTTCACTATCTTGAAGGAGTGAATATCCATGGAAATCAGATATCCTGATACGTTTCTGTCACGCAGCTTCTTTTAAAACTCTCGTAATTGTTGCCTCCGGTCACTGCATCCACATACGCTATACGCTCAAGCTCTCTTTGCTTCTCCGGGCTTATATCCGAAAAGCCCGCTATCATCTTGTGCAGCTCTCCCACGCCAGACACATTGACAAACTTTGCTCTGCAATACTGTACCTGTCCATCCCTCACGATGCGGTAATCATGCTGATAGGTATCCTTTATCAAAAACTGCCTGCGCAGATTATTAATTGATGTCTCTAAAAGCATGTGAAGCTTATCCTCTTCTAAGACGATAGCATTTACATACTGTTCCATCATCTCATTATAGCCCGGTTTTGACTCAAGCACTTCTCCAAACATAGCACGGACAGAAGGATTCATCCTGTATGGATACATCTTATTGTTGTCTACATCTACATAGTAGATACTGTTGAAGTTGCTTCCTAAAGCATTCACCATCTCACTCTCGTTAAGACGCTCATCAAGCTGCTCAGCAAGCCCTATTGCCTCAACTGTTCTGCCAGCATCATCAAAGCAAATCGACTTGAATGATATCCTGTAGGTATCTGTTCCTTCCTTGGCATGCAGTACTACAGTAGCAAATTTTTCTCCATCTGCAATCTGTTTAACAGCCTTCAGCAGATTATTCCTGTCAACCATGCTGTCTATAAACGGATTGTTTATAATATCCACATTTTTCTCCTCTGAGTCATCTAATGAATCCTCTGATAAAAAAGCCTCAAACGGCCTTCCTGCGGAAAGCAACTTAAAAACATACTTTCCCCAAGAGGCGAATGCGGTCTTTATATCCATCTCTATTTTGTTTTCATCATCAAATCTGTTACTCATAATAATTCCCACAAAAACAAATAAATTATTAAAACTCTTTCATATCTATCACTACTATATCATTAGTAGGTCATTTCGTAAAGTTTTGTTTTTTCTAATTTTGTTCTTTTTGTGTATTTTATGAATACATGTTTTATTTTATGGCATCGAGTGCGTTTGAGATATCTGCAATCAAATCCACCTTGTCCTCAAGACCTAAGCTTATTCTGATAAGCTCTGCCGGCACTCCTGCTTCCTTAAGCTGCTCATCATTCATCTGACGATGCGTGCTTGTTGCCGGATTTAAGCAGCAGGTTCTCGCATCTGCCACATGTGTCTCGATTGCACCAAGCTTTAATGCCTTCATAAATGCAGACGCTGCCTCTCTGCCGCCCTTTAAGCCAAATGATACGACTCCGCAGCCTCCGTTTGGAAGATACTTCTGTGCTCTCTCATAGTATTTGTTTGAAGGAAGCCCTGAGTAGTTTACATAGGCAACCTTTGGATGATTTTCCAAAAATTCAGCCACTGCCTGTCCATTTTCCACATGCTTTGGCATACGCACATGAAGTGACTCAAGGCCAAGATTCAGCATAAATGCATTCTGTGGTGACTGCATAGAACCAAAATCGCGCATAAGCTGTGCTGTACATTTAGTGATGAACGCACCTTCCTTGCCGAATTTCTCTGCATATGTGATGCCATGATAGCTGTCATCAGGTGTGCACAGTCCCGGATATTTATCTGCATGTGCCATCCAGTCGAATTTGCCGCTGTCTACGATTGCTCCGCCGAGTGTGGCTCCGTGTCCGTCCATGTACTTTGTGGTAGAGTGTGTGACAATATCTGCGCCCCACTCAATTGGTCTGCAGTTTACAGGTGTAGGGAAGGTATTGTCCACTATAAGCGGTACTCCGTGCTCGTGTGCCACCTTTGCAAAAAGCTCTATATCAAGCACCGTAAGCGCAGGATTGGCAATAGTCTCACCAAACATAAGCTTTGTGTTCGGTCTGAATGCTGCATTCAGTTCCTCCTCTGTAGCATCAGGAGATACGAATGTAGCTGTAATACCCATCTTTGCCATAGTTACCGCGATGAGGTTGAAGGTGCCTCCATAGATGGATGATGATGCCACGATATGGTCTCCGCACTCACATATGTTGAACATGGCATGAAATTGGCTGCCTGTCCTGATGATGTGAGCATGGCAGCAGTGCCACCCTCCATAGCTGCGATTTTTCTTGCTACCGTGTCACAGGTCGGATTCTGCAGTCTGCTGTAGAAATAGCCCTCTGCCTCAAGGTCAAAAAGCTTTCCCATGTCCTCGCTTGTGTCATATTTGAATGTAGTTGACTGAATAATCGGAATCTGTCTCGGCTCTCCGTTTCCGGCTGCATAGCCTGCCTGTACACACTTTGTACCTATACTGTATTCTTTCATTGTGCTTCTCCTTTATTATGTTAATGTTTCAGTTGGATATAGTATATTACATTTGGCGCGTTTTGTACAAATTCAGATTATATAACTTTTATCATCATAAATTCTTAAGCTTTATAACATATTGTATCTACCAGTGCTTCATAGCTGCTGTCATCAGCTTGCAGTATCTCTCTGACATTGTGCTGCTCTAATGCTGCTGTTGTTTTTTCACCTATCGAGTATGCTGTTTCCACGTATGCATTCTCCGGCAGCATATGAAAAAATCTTTCCACATTTGATGCGCTTGTAAAAACAGCTTCACTTACCATGTTTCCAATGCTTTCAGGAATACTCTCATATGCCTGCTCATTTACATATGCATCAATTTTTTCTAATTCACATATTTCTTTAAGCCCTGCCTCAAGGTCAGGTGAAGCCTCCTTTGCCGAGAAAATGCAGACTTTGATTTCATCATTATCGCCCATATACGAACTCAATTTTCCTGCAAGTCCTTTTCCGGTCTGTTCTGCCGGAATAATATCTGCATTTATGTGATGCTTTGCAAGCTCTTTTTCTGTAGCTTTTCCCACCACTGCAAACCTTGCACTTGCTATAAGCCTGATGTCAGCCCCTGCCATCTCCAGATTATAGAAAAATGATCTTACACCATTTTTGCTTGTAAAAACAATCCAGTCTGCCGATCTTACTTTATCGGCAAATTCAGGAATTATTATCGGCTTTATTATGCCTGTCTTAACCGGTGTGACATCTGCTCCAAGCTGCTGTAATTTTGCTATCAATTCGTTTGTTTTGATATACGGTACTGTGATCTTTCTTCCAAACAGCGGTCTTTTTTCAAAGAAATCAAGCCTGTCATTCATTGAAACCACATCTCCCACAACGATTATAGCCGGTGATGTCAGCTTTGCTTCCTCGATTTTTTCTCCGATATCCGCAAGCGTTCCTATACTTTTGTCGCTGCGCGGCAAGTGTGCCGTTCGATATCACTGCTGCCGGAGTATCCGATCTTCGTCCTGCTTTCATAAGCTCTGCTGCAATGCTTTTTACATGCGCAAGTCCCATCAAAAATACGCAGGTGATTGTCTCATCTGTAAGAAGGGAATAGTCTATATCTGCCTCCTCATCCTTTCTGCTGTGCGCAGTGATGACCTGAAAGCCTTTTGCTATACCTCTGTGTGTGATAGGTATTCCTGCAGCCGCAAGCGCTGCAACCGACGAACTTACACCCGGTACCACTTCCTACCTCCACATTTCTATCTACCAGGTAGAGAGCTTCCTCTCCGCCTCTTCCAAAGACATACGGATCTCCGCCCTTTAAACGGACTACAAGCTCATGATATTTTGATTTCTCGTACAAAAGCTCGTTTATGGCATTCTGCTTCATGACATGCTTGTGATTTTCCTTGCCCACATAAATAAGCTCACAGCCTGCCTTTACCATTGAAAGAAACTCTGGTGATGACAGCCTGTCATACACCAGACAATCCGCCTGTTTTATATATTTTTCTCCTTTTAAAGTGAGCAGGCCCGTATCTCCCGGTCCTGCTCCAACTAATACTACTTTTCCTGTGTTTTCTCTCATGATTTTCCTAATTATTTTTCTACTGAATTATTATGATTAAAAATTATGACTTGATATTTTTAGTCGATTTCTAATTTATACCGAATATCGTGCACCGCACGCTCCACAATATCGTTTCTGTCTGATGTCATATCCCATACCTGCTCTGTCCTTGCAAGCTGTTTTCCATCCTCTGAGCCAAACATCGCAAGGAGCTTTAGCCTGTTATTTTTGTTGCTGTCATTACCGCGGTCTTTTTCACTTACAATATCACAGTATGCAGCCACAGGCAGATGGCAGTTTCCACCGATCCGCTTTAAAAATTCTCTTTCAATGCCTGCGCACAGATTGGTTTTCTCATCTGACAAAGCACCAAGCTTTGCCATCAGCTTAGCATTGTCAGCACGTAGCTCAAGCGCCAGTGTGCCCTGTGCCGGAGCCGGAATCATATCATCCTCCGAAAAGTACTGTGTGATCTCAGAATCTCTTCCGATACGCTTTATTCCCGCCGCTGCAAGTACGATTCCATCCAGCCTGTATTCGCTATACTTATTCTTTTTTTCGTTAGCTATCTCATTGTTATTTACAGTATTATCGGAAACCTCTTCATATATAATTTCACCATCATATAGCTTACGAAGCCTCGTATCGATATTTCCGCGTATGCCAACCACCTTAAGGTCAGGACGCAGCTTTAAAAGCTGATACTTTCTGCGCTTGCTTCCGGTTCCTATCACGGCACCATGAGGAAGCTCATCCAGTGAAGCGGCATTTTTTAGCACCAAAACATCCCTTGGATCTTCACGCTTCCATGCCTTTGCAAATGTAAGCCCTGCTGCCGGTTCATCAGGCATGTCTTTCATGGAATGGACTGCCATATGAATCTTTCCCGATAAAAGCTCGTCCTCTATCTCCTTTACGAAGATACCCTTTGAGCCAATCTTATCGAGTGCCTTTTTCTGCTCTAAATCGCCTGTTGTCTTTATGATAACAGCCTTAAAATCATCATCCGGATATGCTCTTTTTAACTTATCTATCACGTAATCAGTCTGAACAAGAGCAAGCTTTGAGCCTCTCGTTCCTATTAAATACTTCATTTTACTCTCCTACGGATCATGCCATTTTCCATTTATAATTTATAAATGAACAACAACTTAAAATCTGTAATACCATACTTTAAACTATATTTCTGGAATCCTTCCATTATCAATAGCTGCACACAAGATTTCTTTAAACACACGCTTTCTCTCGGCTTCCGTGTCATATTGCGCTATTACTTTTTCGCGGATTTGTCCCATGTATTCGTTCAGCTCACCAAGAAACGGAGTAAGAATCTCCTGCTCTTTGCCTTTCAGATACTGAGTCAGCACAGGGCTGTTTCCTCCGCTCGAAAATGCCGCAACAAGATTCTTTTCCTTTATGTATGACGGAAAAATAAAGCTGCAATCAGCCTTCTGATCGACCGCATTTACCATGATGCCATTAGCTTTGCAATACTCTGCAATCTCATGATTTAAAGCATTGTCATCAGTGGCAGCGATAACCATTTCCATGCCATCACAGTCTTTTCGTTCAAACCTTCTCTTTATGAACGTAATTCTATCTGCTGCATCCGAGTCCGTCTGATTGTTTTCTTTATTTGCCGTATATGAGCCCGTTTTATCCTCGCTTGCTATATCATCAATTGTAAGCTTTCTCAGCTCATCACATATATCCTCTGCCACAACCGTGACCTTCGCGCCAAAATCCAGCATTACACTCACCTTGCGGTATGCCACATTTCCACCGCCGACGATCAGACACTCTCTTTCCGTCATATCCACAAACATCGGAAAATACGCCATTTTTATCTCCCTGTAATACCATATCCATACTTTATTTCATACATTATTTCATGCCTTATTTTATACTTTATTATACGCTTTATGCTTTATTTTTTGCCTTATGCTTCACACTGTATCCATTGAGCATTCCTTCAAAAACAGGACGAAGCTTGGCAGAAAACACTGCTGCCGATACGCATAATATAAAGTCCGGTGCAACCGTTATCAGACAGTAATCTACTATTACGATGCCCCAGCTGACAGGTGTTGCCGCATAGAAATTCTTCATGCAGTAAAAGTATATCGCTCCAACTGTATAATATGCCACCAGTCCGACCGTTGCCGGAAGAATGAGTGTAAACGCATTGGTCTTTTTAAGCTTTTCCGTGATAGCTCCGATTAAAAATGCTGCAAGCACAAAGCCTAAGAGGAATCCAAATCCCGGTCTTAAAATGTATGTAGGACCACCGCCTGCCGCAAATACAGGCACTCCCACCAGTCCTATGCACAGATACACTATCACGCTAATCGGTGCAAGCTTTGCCCCGAGCAGAAATCCCGCCATCAACACAAAAAACCACTGTAATGTAAAATGCATGGTGTACATAGGAAGCGGAATATCAATCTTGATAAATGCTCCAACTGCTATAAGCGCCGCAAAAAGTGCACATGTTGTAAGTTCCTTTGTTTTTAATTTCATTTTCGCACGCTCTTTCGTTTTATTAAATATACATGCTATAATAACATCTTTCTTTAAAAAAGAAAAGCCATCTTCGATGAAGCTGACTTTTCTTTGCAGCTTTCGCTGCGACTCAAAACATTAACATATGATTTAGAAGTAATATTCATCAGAATATATTCGTAAATCCTCTTTCGTGACCTGTCCACCCTCGATATGAAACGAGTTGATTACAGGATTTTCTGCCATAAGCGACATTATCATGTAGCTCGCATTCGGATCATATGCAAGCTTTATATCCTCATCCGATGGCCTTGAAGGGCTAGACGGGTGTGAATGCCAGTTGCCAAGCGGCTTAAGACCGTTTGCTCTCATGTCCTTTATGGCTGCCAGCTGCTCTTTTGGATCCATTGTGAAATGGTCCTCGGCATGGTCTGTATTCGTCAGGTAATATACCTTTGTGATGAGACGACCGTTTTCGTCCTCACTGCCTGCTATCAGACCGCACGCTTCCTCCGGCAGATGCTCTTTAGCATATTTTGCTATTTCATCCAGAAACGGATATTTCATTCTTATGATACTCATATCGTTCCTTTCCTTACTGTCTTTTTATTCCTGTGTACGAGATGCATCAAATCTGCCCGCTGTCTCCTCGCAGACCTCCTGCTCGTAGTCGATTGGCTCGAGAATGGTCGGATGGTCGCCACAGACTGCACAGTTGTGTGTATCCTTTGGAAGCTTAATCTTGTGGAACTCCATGGTGAGTGCATCATATGTAAGCAGATATCCTGTGAGCAGCTCTCCGACACCGATTAAATACTTGATAGCCTCCATAGCCTGAAGCGAACCGATTACTCCGCCCATAGCTCCGATAACGCCTGCCTGCTTACATGTAGGCACTGCATCCTTTGGTGGCGGATTCTTGAATACACATCTGTAGCAAGGTCCCTCTCCCGGCACATATGTCATGAGCTGACCCTTGAAACGGATGATTCCTGCATGTGAAAACGGCTTTTTCTCAAGCACACATGCATCGTTGATTAAGAACTTTGCCGGGAAATTGTCAGTTCCATCGATGATGAAATCATATTCCCTGATAAGTTCTCTGATATTTGACGCATCTACAAACATACGGTATGTATTGACCTGAACGTCCGGGTTCATGGCGTTCATTGTCTCTTTTGCTGACTTTACCTTGGCTTTTCCCACATCGGCTGTTCCGTGGATAATCTGTCTCTGCAGGTTGGATAAATCTACCTCATCCGCATCCACAATACCGATTGTGCCAACTCCCGCTGCTGCAAGATACATTGCTGCCGGAGCTCCAAGTCCGCCGGCACCGATAATAAGCACCTTGCCCTTTAATAATTTCTTCTGACCTTTAACGCCCACCTCATTAAGGATAATGTGGCGTGAATAGCGCTCGATCTGCTCATCAGTCATTGCCATTAGCATCCACCTCCCATGAAGTAAAGGAACTCTACATTGTCGCCATCCTTAAGCACTGTCTTTGGCTTATCCTCTGTGGCAACAAATTCCTCATTTATTGAAACTGTTACATACTCAGGCATATCTACATTCTCAAGCTCGATAAGCTCCGGTAATGTAAGTCCATCCTTATATTCTTTCTTCTCTCCTGCTACTGTGATAGTCATTTTATTTCCTCCTGTGTCACAGATTGTGGTATCTGTATGTGTTATTATCCTGTATCAGACTGCTTTATATAATAATCTAAAAACTATAATAATTCTTCAACCCACGCCTTCAAATCGGCAGGCTTTTGTGCGCCGACCTTTCTGTCTAAGACCTCTGCGTCTTTTACGAAAAGCAGTGTCGGATTCGCAGTCACCTCATACTCATCAGCGAGCTCTCCGTCAAAGTTTGTGTTGACCTTGTATACGTGAAGCTTATCCTCATAATCATCCTCGATATCTCCGAGAACCGGTGCCAGCTTCTTGCAGGCCACACATGAATCCGAGTAAAAATCAACAATTACCGGAAGCTTGCTTTTTAATACTTTTTCATCGAAATCCGCCTTTGAAATTCTTGCTGCCATGATTAGTCCTCAACCTTTCTGACGTAAAGAGTGTATGTTCCATCCTCGTTGTCCTCGAGCTTAAGTATCTTGTGTCCCTCTTCCTTCATGCTTCTTGGAACGTTCTGTACCGGCTCTCCATCATTCATACGGATTGCAAGCACCTCACCGTCATCTAATTCCTCTATTGCTACCTTTGCCTTTACAAATGTAAGAGGGCAAACCTTGTCAGTTATATCTACCTGATCGTCGAATGCTATATCTGCCATTTTGCATCTCCCTTCATATACTCATATTTATTATATTTTTGCCGTAACCGTTGTTGTTTATGCATGCCGGATATTTCCTGCTATACATGGGGATTATTTACCCTCGTATGCTGCCTGAATCTCTTTTTTGAACCCTTCCTCGCCCACTCTCTGAAGAGTAAGTCTGAAACGCTCACCACCGTTTGCATGCTTCTCGAAGAAACTAATTGCTGCATCTGTCACTCTGAAAAGAGTTTCCTTGTCGCGGATAATCGGAACAAGCTGCTCTCCTTTATAGATGTGGTTTCCGAAAAGTCCTCCAAACGATACGATATATCCCGGAGTTCCCTTCCATGCATCTGTCGGACAGCTCTTTACGCAGCGCGCACAGTTGTTACATTTGTCTCTGTCGATGACAATCCTGCCATCCTCCATGCTAAGTGCATCCTCGCGGCATGCCTTCACACATACACCACACTGGATACAATCGTCATGGCTGCACTCCACTGTCATGCCACCCTTGATTCCGACATCGTTTTCCTCAGCCTTTAAGCAGTTGTTCTGACAGCCTGTGACACCAAACTTGAACTTGTGAGGAAGCTCTCTTCCGAAGTATCTTTCATCAAGTTCCTTAGCCAGAGTGTATGTATCGATACATCCGCTAGGACAGATTTCTGAGCCCTGACACGCTGTGACAGTACGTACTCTTGGTCCGCAGACACCTGTTCCTACACCGCCCTTTGCCAGTTCCTCTTTTACCACATTGATATCCTCAACCTTGATAAAAGGAATCTCAATACCCTGACGCGATGTCATATGAACATATCCGTGTCCGTATTTCTCAGCAACCTACTGCTAACTGTTTTGATATTTTCTGCTGTAAGATTTCCTCCTACAACCGCAATTCTAAGCGAGAAACAGTCCCTTTTGCTTCTGT
>ENA-OQIU01000118-OQIU01000118.1-human-gut-metagenome-genome-assembly--contig:-NODE-118-length-15770-cov-2.879563_pt1 | contig 15770 bp, 23 predicted proteins | sample MGYA00242590_ERZ504755 | MGnify/ENA primary metagenome ERZ504755 (study PRJEB26092, sample SAMD00036359) | human gut metagenome | host: Homo sapiens | study: EMG produced TPA metagenomics assembly of...
TAGAAGGATTTATTTTTCTAATAGGAAATGAAGAAGGCTCCAGGAGATTTTAAGAGATCTTCTGGGGCCGTTTATTTATGTGTGGTATACTGGAATATATCTATATGAAAATTTGATTCAAAGCCTTATCCAAGTAAGATATGGAAAATCAGATGCTAAACATATATTGCAGAAGGAGAACATTGTAATGATAGATATATATACGGAGAGGAAAGATTCAAAAGACTGGATTTTTTACAATGACTTGTACTTCAACTTGAATACAGGCAATGAAGATATGTCACAAAAAGAAATTGATTTGATTCAACAAGTGGATGAAGCGAAGCTGACACCAGACAAGCATATAGAAACAAAATATGGCTTAGGTACGATCCGAAATTTATCATCAGGCTGCAAGACATTGCTTAATATTGTGAAGCATCCCGATAAGGTGGTAAATGTTGAGGAATGTGGACCGAATGTTCTTAGAATCATTTTTACTATGGATAATATTAAGATTTATATGTCAAGACCAACGCTTTTTGATATTCCGGATGATGCCAAAATCAGATTTAATGATTCTGATATAGTTACCGGTGGCAGAGGATATAATGCTTGGTGGAGTAAGGAGTATCAAAGGAGAGAAGCAGATGATTTATAAGAATGTAACATTTAAAGCAGCTCCATTTTCATATGATTTGACATTTGATGACAGGATTACTCTTGTTGGTGGAGATAGCGGTACAGGTAAAACAGTACTTTATGAAATGCTGGAAGATATAAGATTGACAGACGAATACAAGGCTATCAAGCTGTTTAATTATAAATCAGATGATTTTTTAGAAGCAATCAAACAGTGCAGAGATAGTTTTATTGTGATAGATAATGCAGATTGTTTGATTAATGATGATGTTAGGAGATTTATTAATTTTGAGTTGTCTAATCAGTATATGCTCTTTCTACGAAATTGTGACGGACTCAATGTATCTGATAAGAGCTTTAAGGTGCTGAAGTTTGATAATAACAGGATAACGCTGGAAGAGGAACTGTGATATGAAATATTTATTGACAGAGGATACCGGTGCAGGACTTCACTTCTAGAAATTAGTTAATCAGCTTTTTTTTGACAATGAACTTGTAGTTGAGAGTAAATGGAGCAATCAGGGCTTACTGGATGCATTAATAGACTTGGAGACTGAAGATGGAGATGAATACTTCGTTGCGTTTGATTATGTGGTTGATAATCAGGACATGCTGTCAAATGTAAATGGGGCAAATATATAATAGGTGATTTGTTTGAAGGATAGAGACAGCAAAGCTTCCTTATAAAGCAGATGAATTGCCAAAGAAGACGCTTTCTAAAGCGTGAGAGACGCTTAAAGAGTTTTCTGAAAAACGAATATTTCAAAGTTAGTCTCAACGAAGTCTCACGAGATTTGAGACTAAGTGAGACTCTATGATATAGCAAAACGCGATAAAACCGGGATTTGCAGGTAAATTATAAAGTTGTAGTCTCAAGACAGTTTCATTTTTGAAATCGTTTGTTGAGACTAACATGAGACTGAGGAGGTTCAAAATCATGGACATAAGCAAAAAGGATTGGAAATTATTTCGAGAAAGATTATCAGGCTGGCAGGAAAATTATATGGAAGGTCTTGTTAAAGAGTATGCAAATTTTCTGAATGATGATAAAAAGCCTGCATCAGAGAGATTCTGGGAACTTGAAAAACGGATAAAAGAAGATAAACGTCATCCGGGAGTTGTCATGGAACTGAAAAAATCAGAGGTAATATGGGATATTGTTCGTCTCATTAGACTGAAAGTAATTACATATAATGATTTATCAGACTTTAGTGATGAATTACAGAATGAAGTAAAAAGAATACTTGAGATGAGCAGGTGATACATATGGAGATTGGTGCAACAAAAGCAGTTCAAGATCGACTAAAAACAACAAAGATTGAAGAAAGCAAAGGTGCTTCACTTGTGTTCTGTTGGGACACACATTTGACGAAAATAAAAGGAAGAAATGTCTTGTTTATTGTGAATGCCAGTAATCGTTATACAATAGCAATGACTGATATTGAACCAAGAAACTTGAATTACTATACAATGTATATCCGCAGTGTGATTCATGGCGTGATGCAGGAAATGGGATATTCCGAGGAACAGATAGGGCAGTATTTTAAAATGTCAGGCGATACAACTGTAACAAAAACTCATGGTAGGAAATCGGTTGGTGGCATTAACAGAATGGTAATGGATGTCTATATTAAAAACGGAAGGTGATAATCATGTTTGCACAGCAGGAAGTAATTAGATCATCTGCAGATTTACGAAATACACTATAACGAAATAATCCAGACAATGTCGTGAAGATAATGAGGCTGTTATCATTACGGTAAATGGAAGAGGAGACACAGTTTCCATTTCCTATGAGGAGTATAAGAGGATGAAGGCGAGAATTGAACTTTTGGAAATTCTTGCAGAAGCTGATGAGGATGTTAAGTACGGAAGAGTTGCACCTATGAAGAACACATTTGATGACTTAAGAAGTCTTCTTAAGGAGGGGAAAGCTTGAAGTACGAAGTTATACGAACAGATACGGCTGATTCCTTAATCCGAAAGATCATTCTCCATGTTGCAGAAAACTTTGGGGACTATGTGGCATTGGAAAAGTTGGATAATTTATCAGTATTGAGAAAGCAATAGCTGACACAAAAAATAGCTATTGATGGATAGCTGTTTTATCTAAGGAAGGATTGTAGTTATGCAATATGCAAGAAAATTAAGAAATAAATAAAACTGGGAGGTATGTCAATATGCGTGATTCAATAGAAAATATATCACAACTTCAGAAAAAGTTGAATGACTTGCAACTGGAAAATCAGATATTAAAAAACATATTGGACAGGGCAGGATTGGCATACAATAAGGAACTATCGGCATTTAGACAAAATGATAGTAAAGAAGATTATGATTCAAAACAGGGCAAAAGAATCATTCATCCGCAGTCAATAACAGAAAATATGGCAAATAAGTTCTTTTATATGTTCTGGGGAAGGCAAGATGTTTATGCAAAGCGTAGTGTTAATAAAGAAACTGGAAAAGCAGCGTACTATCCACAGTGTAATAATTTCTGGACAAGTGTGTGTCATAAGAAGATAAAAGATGGCATCAATTGCAAGGACTGTAAGAATCGTTCTTATAAGAAAATAACAAAATACGATATATTAAATCATTTGCAGGGAAATGCTTATAATTCATCTGATGTGATAGGTGTTTATCCTCTTCTTAATAATGGAACGTGCAGGTTTATGGTATTTGATTTTGATAATCATGATAAAGGAGCAGAAGAAAAAGATTTTGCCAATGATGACGATACATGGATTGAAGAAGTTGAAGCAATGAGGAAAATCTGTGTGATGAATGGAATAGATCCGTTAGTGGAACGCTCAAGATCTGGAAGGGGAGCACATGTATGGATATTCTTTGATAAGCCGATAGCTGCTTCATTGGTAAGAAAGTTTGGATTTGCTTTGCTTGATAAAGGTGCGGAACAGGTTAATTTAAAATCATTTAAATATTATGACAGAATGCTGCCTGCGCAGGATTCATTACCGGATAACAGTGCGCTTGGTAATCTGATTGCATTGCCATTGCAGGGGAAAGCTTTACAGGAGGGAAATAGTGCATTTGTTGATGGCAACTGGAATGCATATCCTGATCAATGGAAGATATTATTTAGCAAGCCAAGATTGTCACAGGAATTTCTAGAAGAAAAAATAAAAGAATGGTCAAATCACATTGAAGATATTGTTGCAGATGCTGATGAGAATGATAGGGAAAAACCATGGAACAGAATACATTATTTTAATAAAAATGATGTAGACGGGAATCTACATATTACATTATCAAATGGAATATATGTTGATAATACAAACTTGAAAGCTTCTATGCAGAATAAAATCCGCAGAATGGCGGCGTTCAGTAATCCGGTTTTCTATAAACATCAGATTATTGGCACGTCCAATTATGATACGCCAAGATGGATATATCTTGGAAAAGACCATCTGAGTGGGTACATACAGATACCGAGAGGATTGCAGGATAACCTTCTGGAAAGGGCAAGGCAGGCAGATGTTGATTATGAAATTAACGACGAGCGTCAGCGTGGAAAACATATTAATGTGGATTTCAAAGGAGAATTGCGCCAGGAACAGGATAAGGCGCTAAAAGAACTGACGAAATACGATAACGGAATACTTCATGCTGCAACTGCATTTGGAAAAACTGTTGTCAGTAGTGCAATAATTGCACAAAAGAAAGTCAATACATTAATTATATTGGAATCATCGGCTTTAATAGAGCAGTGGAAAGATGCATTGGAGAAATTTTTAAATATTGATGAGGAACTTCCATCATATGAAACTAAGACAGGAAGAGTACGGAAAAGAAAAAGTCTGATTGGAACATTGCAAGGAGTTCACGATTCAATGACTGGAATCATAGATATTGCAATGGCAGGTTCACTATGCAAAAAGGGAGAGTTTCATAAGCTATTGAATGAATATGGACTCGTGCTGATTGATGAATGCCATCATTCTGCTTCTGAAACAATAGCAAATGTTTTGAAAGAATTGAAAGCAAAGTATGTATACGGTGTGACAGCGACTCCGAAAAGAGCAGATGGACTGGAAAAAATCAATTACATGCTAATTGGTCCTATAAGGTATAGCTATACGGCTAAAGAAAAAGCTAAGGAGCAGGGAATACAGCATCTTGTTTACCCACGTTTTACCAGGACTGTGCCGCCTAGAGGCGTGATTACAGGTAAGATGCATCCCAATGAAGCATATGATATCATTCATAATAATGATTTAAGGGATGAGCAGATTGTTGATGATGTGAAGAATTGTGTATCGGAAGGTCGTACTCCGGTAGTTTTGTCACGGTACAAAGATCACTCTGAAAAATTGTATAAGCGTTTAAAAAGCTATGCTGATTATGTGTTTCTTATGACTGGTAATAATTCTAAAAAAGAACATAGGAAAATTTTTGAGCAGATGCGCCAGGTTGGCAATGATGAATCTATGATATTAGTAGCAACAGGATCTCTGGTAGGAGAAGGCTTCGATTTTCCAAGATTGGATACACTTTTTATGGCAACACCTGTATCATTCCGCGGTGTAGTTGAACAGTATGCTGGACGACTGAATCGTGATTATGTAGGTAAAGAAAATGTGATAATATATGATTATGTAGACAATCATATTCCAATGTTTGATAATATGTATATGAAGCGGCTTAAAGCATATAAACAGATTGGATACCAGATTTCGGGTGGATTGAAAGCTTGTAAACAGACAGTTAATGCAATATATGATGGGGATGATTATAGAGAGACTTTCAATAAGGATCTGTTTGATGCCGATAAAAATATAATCATTTCCAGCCCTGCAATCAGTGGACCAAAAGTATATGAATTAATCAGGATGCTAAAGGAAAAACAGGAGGAAGGAGTTCAGATTACAATAGTTACATGGACTCCGGATTCATATGGATTTGGTGATGCATCGTACTGGATGCAGTTGCATGAAGATATGCGTAAAGCAGGGTTTTACATTAAAACAGTAGAAGAATACTGCGACCGGTTTGCCGTTATTGATCAGGAAGTCGTCTGGTATGGAAATATTAATCTGCTTGCAAAAGATAAGATTGATGACAGTATTATGAGAGTCATGAGTAAAGAAATAGCAGGTGAATTGATGGAAATTACATTTGGAAAGAAACAAAACAAATAACGAAAGCAGGTGAACAGATGTCGATGAAGACATATTTATGGATAGAAGATCGCATAGGAAAAGCAAGCTATAAGTTTTGGACGGCATTTATGCACGAAACATGTCCGCAAGTAATTGTAGAAAGTAAAATGAATAACCGAGAATTGGTAAAAGCGGTTAAGGGGTTAACAGATAAAGAAAATAGATATATAATTGCATTGGACAATTCTTTTGATAATGTACAGATTTACATGGAACAGAAAATTTTGAAAGAAGCAGCCGATAAAAGGAATAATGTATTTCTGCTAAATTTTATATGCTTTGAATATACATTGTTGGAATTTGATAAACTGATTGACTGGATTTATGCACCTGAGGATGAGTTTATAGAAAAACGTGCGGGTGCTATTGCTGCAAGAGAAAAGCTGGTTCAAATTATAAGTTCAAACGATATGAACTATAAAGCAATACAGGAAATACTGGATTATGACAGCAATTTGCATAATCATAATATTGAGCAGTTATCTGCAAAGCTATTATTTGACCTTACAAGGAATACAGGCTTTGAGGTTTCAAAGGGAAATCTGGGAGAATGCTGGAGACAGAATTGTTGTGAGTGGGCAGATAGACAAGAAGATGATATATGCGGATTGGATCAGACAAAGCTTTCGCTAAAGGAAAAAATGAAGAGCATTTATTGGGGAACATCTCTACATAGGGAATTTCAAAATATTGGTTTGGAGGTGCTGGTATGATTACCATATTGAAAAATAAGAAAGATATACCAAGTGATAAGGATTACGTTGAGCTTAACGATGTTTTCTTTAACCAGAATACCGTTTCCAAGATAGATGATAGGGCAAATGCCATTGTCGAGAAAATAGATGCCTCCAAGCTGATTGGAAAATATAAGATGGAATCAAAGTTCAATGGCGTTACATTAGATATTCGATTGTTTATCGACAGGCTGTAAAACCGTGTTGAATGTACTGTATTTTCCTGATAAGGTATTTTGCATGAAAGAATGTGGCGATAATGCCTTGGAAGTATTGTATGGACTAGAAACTGGAACGGTATATAGTGATTATGCAGTAATACCGTTTGATATGAACAAAGTAAAAGTATTTGATGAAAACGGAACTAGAGTGATAGAGGATTACGAAGAGTTGAAGGAGTGGTGGAATAATGAAGAGTAAGCCAATTGTTATGGAACATTTTTCAACGGTTCATACATCGTATATACTTAATTTTGACTTCACAAATAATATTACAATTCTTACTGGTTTATCGGCAAGCGGAAAAACAGCTTCTTTTTCATTTATGAGGGAGTGTATGGCGGTGAATCCCAATATAGTATGTATCAATTACCAGGATTATCAGAGGGATATAAAGAAGCTTATTGCCGGTGAGACAGGCAAACTTATTGTGATTGATAATGCTGACATATTGTTAGATGATGATACAAGAAAGTATATTTCGCTGGATGATAAGAATCAGTATTTGATTATAGGGAGAAATCCAAAGAATTTATTTACAACAAGTGATAATTTGTTTGAACTTGTGAGTGAGAAAAAGGGGGAGCAGACAGAATTTAGCCTGAGAAAATATTTGTGAGCTATATTAGTATTTTCCGAAACCTGGTATGTTTAACAGGAGTGTAGAAAGAGATTGATTTTGAAACTGTAAGCAATGTGGCAGTTCGTGAAATTCAGCAAGTAATTCAACAAATTATTTTATTCATGAGATGAAAATGAATAATGATTATCAGATAAAAGAGCGATGTAGTTTATATACACCGCTCTTTTTGATTAGCATGGTATTTTATTTTTCTAGCAGCTTGCGTGCATATGTAAGTATTCTGCCTTCTACATTGCTGTCCTGCTTGATCATTTTGATGAGTGAATAAAGCTCAGGGTCATTGGATGAAGAAACAATAATGTAATCAGGATCTGTCTTATCAGATGTTCCGTAAAGATAATCTATGTTGCAATTAAATGTCTGCGCAATGAAACCGACTGTGGGATAAGAGGGTTCACGTTGTCCATTTTCATAGCGACCATATACCATTGGCGAGATATTAAGGCGACGTGCGGCCTCTGCTTTATTTATATTTAGAGTATTTCTGAGTTGGATTAATCTTTCAGGTTGAAATTTCATAGGTAAGCTCCTTCTTAAAAATCGATATTCAAGTGCTTGAATGTAATCATAAAAGATTATAAATTATAATTTGTTTTTTTCAATGTTTACGTTGACAATAACCATTGGATATGATATGGTATCAGGCAGATGGCTGTCACAGGATTTTGTCAAAAAATATGCAGAAAAATATGAAGCATGTTGCACAAAATCTACCAAAGGCTGTGTATGAGGATTGCGTGAAGGAAGAATTGGAGATTTTAAAGAAAGCCGGTGAGTTTGGAGGCAAACTTTGCAGTAAGGTGACAATGGAAATTATTAAAGATAAATTGAAGATAGGTTGACTTTTTTGGCTGGAATTGTTAGGATATAAATGAAAGTTTACCACTGACCGATATGTGGTATATAAATGGTCGGGTTGAAAAAGTCTTTTGCCGTAGTGCAAGAGACTTTTTTTGTGGAGATTAACAAATGATAAGGAATGGTTTTTATATAATCCCAAAATGGTTTAATAACGTTTGCTAACAATGCATATTGTAAATAAAAAATATCATTATTACAATAGAGATTAGAAATGCTTCGAACAATATGAAAGGCATAAAACCAATATGAAAAGACACACAAATATAATAATCACAGCCGTGGCATCGCTGCTTATCGTCACACTTACGGGCAGAGAATTCATTAAAAATCATAAGAAAGAGTCTAATGATAAATCGTCTACGAATGTATCAGAAAATACATGTGAAGATATACCTGACATAAGTATACCTGACACAAGTATATCTGATACGTGTGTAGCTGATACGAATACACCTGACACGAGTACATCTGAAGCAGATATTCTGGATACGACCTATGAGAATAATAAAGAGCAATTTTATATATCCAAAATTCCGGATGATATTTTTGAAAAAATGCAGGGCAAATCATACAAGGCAGATTGTACACTCCCAAGAGAAAAATCTGCGATATATACATGTACTACACGTAGGCTTTGACAATCAGGTACATGAAGGTGAGCTGGTTGTAAATAAAGATATCGCAGATGATGTACTTGAAATATTTAAGGAGCTTTATGAGTCCGGATATCAAATAGAAAAAGTCAGACTCGTTGATGAATATGATGCAGATGATGAGGCATCTATGAGCGACAATAATTCATCGGCCTTCAATTTCAGATTTATCTCCCACACTACAAAGATATCGAAGCATGGAATGGGAATGGCGGTGGATATCAACACTCTATATAATCCTTATGTCAAAACAGTTGATGGGGAGCTTTCGATTGAGCCTGCAAATGCCGCAGATTATGTTGACCGGAGCAATGATTTTTCGCACAAGATTGACCATGATGATTTATGCTATAAGCTGTTTACGGAGCATGGTTTTGAGTGGGGAGGCGATTGGACGCATTCCAAGGATTATCAGCACTTTGAAAAATAGTGCTGATAATTTCTACGGAAGCAGGTGACCTGCAGCCAGGTACAGCTCATACCATTCCTCGCGAGTCAGAGTAATATCGCATGCCGCGATAATTTCCTTCAGGCGGCTTTCACTTGCAGTTCCGGTAACAATCTGCATATTTGCCGGATGGCGTAAAATCCATGCGGCCGCAATAGTAGTATCGCTGACATTGTATTTTTCGGCTATCACATGAAGTTTTTTATTCAGTTCCGGGTATTCGTCGCTTCCGAGAAAACAGCCTTTCCATGCCGGCATCTGAAACGGAGACCATGCCTGAAGAGTAATGTTGTGGAGGCGGCAGTAGTCGAGCAGACTTCCGTCGTGATCAATTGAACCGGGTGTTTCCATATTGACTTCCATACCATTTGCAACGAGATTGGAAACAGGAATGCTGAACTGAACCTGATTGACAACGAGTGGTTGGCGGACATATTTCTGTAGCAGTTCAATCTGCATCGGCTTATGGTTTGAAACACCAAAATGACGAACCTTTCCGCTTTCAAAAAGAACATCAAATGCAGCGGCAACCTCTTCCGGTTCTACGAGTGCATCTGGACGATGAAGCAGCAGAAGATCAAGATAATCTGTATGAAGCCTTTTTAAAATACCATCGACAGATTTCAGAATATGCTCCTTTGAGAAATCATAGAAGCCTTGGCGGATGCCACATTTTGACTGCAGGTAAATATCTTCACGCTTTATGGATGGATCGTCTGCAATTGCTTCGCCGAATACGCTCTCGCTCATACCGCCACCGTAGATATCTGCGTGATCAAAGAAATATGCGCCCTGTTCCAGAGCTGCATGAATAAAATGATTCATCTCATCCTTTGATTTTTCAGAAAGGCGCATGCATCCAACTGCAACTGAAGGAACCTTTCGTATGTGATTGCCTAAAATTGTTTCTCTCATAGTAAAAATCTCCTTTGTAATTATTTTCTAATTCCCATAATGAGTGCGGCGTAGCCCCAATCCCATATGAGCTTTGCAAAGCTGTTTTCAAGATATTCGCGTATGTCATCATCATCATATCCTGTCATGCGTGAGATGATGACAATATGCTCTCTGATGGTTTCATATGTCAACGGACTATTGGCATTGTGACTGTACCACAAGAAAAGACTTTGACGTATAGCAGTGTATTCAATCATAATCCACTGCAGTTTGATAATCATGTGTTCAATAATCTTTTTAGTGGATGCTGCTTCAGGCGATATCAGATCGGAAAACAGCTCGTTTGCCAGATAATTGCGAAAAACAATGTCATAATCTGTGAGCATTGAGCAAAATTGTTTCTGCGATGTTTGCAAGGTGCGGCTTATGGAATTATTGTCTGACTGTGAATAAATATTGGAGTATTTACAAGCCTCGGTCAGTACAGGCTGAAGAAAGGCTGTGTATAAACCCTCTTTACGATAATTTACTGATAAATCCTGAAGCAGCTCATTGCATTCGATAAATGTATCTTCGTCCGGGATATGGATATCTTCCATGGCGGTATTCAGTTCATTAAGTGTATGTCCGGAAAAATATTCCTGTATATGTGCATTGGAGACCGGCTGGTTTTTATATAATTCCAATAAAATGTAAAGCCCGTCAAGCAAAGCAAGCTCTACTGAAAGCCTTTGGTCAGATATCAGCTTAATCAGATTATCACGGATTAAAAATGCCGTAGATAAATTATTCCGGGTCTCGGATATTACAGGAAATGTGACAGGTTTTTCACACCACAGGTCGATAACTGCCGGACAGTACGGCATGAGTGTTCGTTCTTCATGTGTTGAAAACCGGTGAATTTCTCTGGGAAACAATGCACATGTCTCTGAAAGCACTTCATCTGAGTATGTCATTACAAGATGACATAGCTTATCCTTTGAAAGAAACGGACACCGGTGTTTTTCGTCCAGTTTAATAACCAGACTGCCATCCTTATGACATGTGTAAGAGCTTAGATTGTCACTTTTTCCAGACACTTTATCAGCAGAAAAAGGGGCTGCAGATAAAGTATCCGGAGGGGAAAGCTTCTTCCATTTGCGGTTTGTAGCGTCATCTACTGCAATTTTCCACTCCTGACAGCAAGTGATACTGCATTTGTCAGCAATACATTTGAAATTGTTGTAATAGTCCGGTTGATAGTTTTTCATGTTTTTCCTTTACTTATATTATACAGATTTGTGAATAGAGCATAGTATAGCTTGTTATTATCAATCAATCACATGATGATTCAGCCATTTTCTTGAGTGGAATCTGGCAGTAAATATAATAGAACGAAGCATCCAGTCACAAGCCATGCCAATCCACACTGCAATCGGACCAAAGCCCCATACACGGCAGAGGTATATGCACAGACTTACACGGCAAAGCCACATTGTGCAGCAGGATACAATCATGGAGAATTTCACATCGCCTGCGGCACGTAGTCCATATGGCGGGATGAAGGATGGTACCCAGCAGATTGGCTTGGTAATTGTGATAAAGGTAACCATCTCAAAGCAGAGCCGTGCACTGGCAGGTTCCATTCCGGCAAGCATTGTAATGGGCTTTGTGAGTATGAAAATAATCAGACAGCTGGCGATGATTACAACCTCAGACACCAGTGACAGTTTTTTTGATATAGTAGACAGCTTCATCCTTTCTGCCGGCACCCAGACACTGTCCTACAACAGTCATAAGACCTATTCCTATTCCGATAGCGGCAATACCATTTAAGTTTTCGAGGATATTGGTCATGGCCTGGGCAGCGATGGCCACGGTTCCAAGAGTGGATACAGTAGACTGGATAGCCAGCTTTCCAAACTGGAACATGCTGTTTTCGATTCCTGATGGGATACCGATGAGCAGGATTTTTTTAATCAGGCCCCATTCAGGGCGTATAGACATATAGTTCTTTATGAAAATCGGTTCATTTTCCCTTCGAAGCTGTATGATAACGACAATCGCGCAGAATATTCGGGATACGAGAGTGGAAATAGCAGCTCCCTCAACACCCATGCCGAAGCCGAAAATCAGAATAGCGTTGCCGCCGATATTCATAAAGTTTGAAATAACAGATATGACCATAGGATTTCGACTGTTATTCTGTGCGCGCATAATGGACGCGCCGGCATCATAGAGACCTATAAAAGGAAATGACAGCAATGTAAAAAAGAAATAAACTTGTGAGTTTCTCATTACATCAGCCTCAACAGCGCCAAATATGGCACGAAGCAGCGACTTTCTTGTTATCAGACAAAAAGCAGATAAAAGTACAGACAGAAATGCCATGACAAAAAATACCTGTCTTGCAGCATGGCGGGCACCTTTTGTATTGTGACTTCCCAAATACTGTGAACAGAGAATCGCACCACCGGCGGCAAGCGCTGAAAGTGCCTGTATGACAAGGATATTGATTGAGTCTACAAGCGAGACCGCTGAGATAGCGGCAGAACCTACATTGCTGACCATCATGGTATCCACAGTTCCCATAAGAGAGGCCAATAGCTGCTCTATTATAATCGGAACCAAAAGCTTTCGAAGTTTAGTATTTGTATAAATATGATTGGTTGTAGTATGCAGGTTTGTGTTTTCTATTTTATCTGAATGTAAATTTGTCATATCTGATTTCCTTTATAACTATATGATTAAAGGGTCAAAAGGTATCATCGATGTATACCTTATATATTTTACGTGTTTAGGTTAGTACGATAAATTCGTAATGTCAATAAGGAATATTTAAAGTGCCGGCAAAGTGTTAGTAATAAAATTATTTAAAATGTCAGTAACTTCTGTTTTTTGAACAATATTGCACAATCCTCTTTTATTTTGAACCAAAAAGTTATACAATAGTACCATAGTAAAAGGCATCAAAACTAATTCCAAAATTAAATCACGAGAGGTATCAACATGAAAAAAGCAAAGAAACCACCTCTGTACAAAAGCTTCGGCTATGCCTTCGAGGGCATATTTACATGCATCAGAAATGAGCGAAATATCAAGATACACTGCACTGTCGCGATACTTGTAGTGATAGCAGGAGCGGTACTTGGGATAACACCGACTGAGTGGTGCATCTGCCTGACGCTGTTTGGATTGGTGATAGCCCTGGAGCTGGTCAACACTGCGATTGAGTCAGTTGTAGATTTGGTAACGACAGAGCGAAAGCCGCTTGCCAAGACAGCTAAGGACACGGCAGCAGGAGCAGTGCTTGTGGCAGCAATAATGGCTGCGATAGTTGGACTTATCATTTTTGTGCCAAGGATCGCTTCTCTATTATGATGAATAAAGGGTCAAAAGGTATCATCGATATGAGCAGCGAATATTTTTGATGTTCTTTATAAGGCGCTTATTCAGAGCAATCAATTTTAAATAACAGGAAACGGAGGATTTTACCATGGAAAGACTTACAGACGGATTAAAGAAGATTTTACTTGCAGGAATAGGAACAGTGGCAGTGACTGCTGAGAAATCAAAGGAAGTGCTTGATGAGATGGTCAAGAGAGGTGAGCTGACTGTCGAGCAGGGCAAGGTGCTCAATCAGGAGCTTAAGCACAATATCAAGGACACAGTAAAGAAAAATGTAAATGTATCTGTTAAGCCACAGTCACCGGAGGAGCTCGAGGAGCTTTTGGACAAGATGACACCTGAACAGATACAGGCTTTAAAGAGCAAGCTTGCACAGATGGATGAGGCTGACGTGGATCAAGAAGCTGATGAAAGCGTTTTCGAGGATGAGGACATTGTAACAGATACTTCTGCCGATGGAAAAAGTGCTTCCGGTGGAGAATCACAGACAGTGGATATAAAAATAGAAGCTGAGGACGATAAAGAGGAAAGCGTGAACTAGTATGGATAGCCGCCTGAAGGAGATGACAGCGGTACTGAAGAAGTACAAGCTCACGCATGGACTTACACCCGAAAAATTCAGACTTATATTGCAGGAGCTGGGACCTACCTATATTAAGCTTGGACAGATAATGTCGCTTCACTCGGATATTCTGCCAAAGGAATATTGTGAGGAGCTTATGAAGCTATGCTCAGATGTGGAGCCGATGCCGTTTGAGCAGGTGGAGGCTGTCATAGATGCTTCATTTGGCTATTCATGGAAGGAGGTTTTTGCTTCAATAGATAAAAAGCCTCTTGGGGCAGCTTCTATAGCGCAGGTGCACAGGGCCACACTTAAAACCGGTGAGCAGGTGGTTGTGAAGGTGCAAAGGAAGGGCATTCACGAGGTGATGTACAAAGGACATGGCGCTGCTTCACAAGGCGGTTAAGCTTGTGCCGCCCATCTCTATAAAGGGCATTGTGGATTTTGATATGGTGCTTGATGAGATGTGGGCGGTGGCACAGGAGGAGATGAATTTCCTGCTTGAGGCATCCAATATTGAGGAGTTTGCCAGCAATAACAGGGATGTTGCATTTGTAGCCACACCAAAGCTTTACCGCAAGTATACCACATCACATGTACTTGTCATGGAGTATATAAAGGGCTTTAATATCGATGACAAGGAGGGGCTTTTAAAGGATGGCTATGACCTTGAGGAGATAGGCAGTAAGCTGATTGACAACTATATCAGGCAGGTGATAGAGGATGGCTTCTTCCATGCGGACCCGCATCCGGGCAATGTAAAGATAAGGGATGGCAAAATTGTCTGGATTGATATGGGCATGATGGGAAGGCGTTTCTGAGCATGACAAAAAGGAACTGAGCAATGCTGTTTACGGCATCGCCATGAACGATATCGGCATGATAGAGGATGCGGTGCTTGCAATTGGTGACTTTAAGGGTGAGCCTGACAGGGCAAAGCTGTACAAGGATATCAAAATAATCATAAATAAATATGGCAGTCTGGATATGGGACAGGTAGATGTCGCAGAGTTTATTCAGGAACTTTTGGAGGTAATGAAGAACAACCGCATTGTTATGCCGCACGGTTTTACAATGCTTGCGAGGGGCATCACTCAGATAGAGGGCGTGCTTGCGGATATTGCACCGGGCATCAACATGGTTGGGATTGCTTCTGCAAGGATAAAGCAGGAGATGCTTAAGAATTTTGATTTGAAGGGCGAGCTTAAAAAAGCCGGGAAGACAGCATACAAATCAGCTCACCGCATGGTGGAGCTGCCGGAGAGAATGGCGCAGATACTCGAGGAATATCAAAGAGGGCAGACACGCATAAATCTTGACATGCATGCTTCTGATGAGCTTGCGAGGCTTTTACACAGGCTGGTGAGAAATATCGTCATGGGCTTATGGGTTATGGCACTTCTAATCAGCTCAAGCATAGTGTGTACCACAGATATGACACCTAAGATACTTGGCATACCGGCGCTTGGTGTGATGGGATATGTGTTTGCATGCATCATAGTGCTTTATACGATTGTGAAGCATTTCATATCCAGACGATGATAAAAAAGCAGGATTCTGAA
>ENA-OQIU01000119-OQIU01000119.1-human-gut-metagenome-genome-assembly--contig:-NODE-119-length-15628-cov-2.414747_pt1 | contig 15628 bp, 15 predicted proteins | sample MGYA00242590_ERZ504755 | MGnify/ENA primary metagenome ERZ504755 (study PRJEB26092, sample SAMD00036359) | human gut metagenome | host: Homo sapiens | study: EMG produced TPA metagenomics assembly of...
CGAATATACGTCCATAAGCATTTGCATATAGTATTCTTCACATGGATACTCATCTATTATCAGCTCACGGCACAATGAATATGGAACTATAGAGCTATCTGAATATTTGAAGCACATTTTTGAAAATGTATCGTAATAATCTTTAGGTTTTAAATCCCAATCGTCATTCATATCCAAGAATTTATCGATATCTTCATTAAACATATCTAATTCACTCACTTCGCAACCTCCAATACATACTTGTTATATTTTTCTCTATTTTACCATATCAGACCAATAAATAAAACGTAAAAAAAATAGGGCAATCAGATATTTCTACCTAATATGCCCTATAAAATTAAATACATTAGACTCAATCAGCTATCTCGACTTTCCAATTTAGCATAGCATTATACACGCAATCCTGTACTTTGCCCTTACAACTCTCTGCAAGTTCTTTAATATATTTTTCCTTATATCTTGAGAAACCTTTGTATGCTTCTTCTTTCGTATCAAACGTACCAACATCCATTTTCTTACTTAAAATATCCATCTGAACCTTAAAACCATCTTCTTTCTTTTCGATAGTCTTTTTACACCTCTTCCCTCAAATACAGTATTGAGATAATGTGTCATAAATGCACATGTTTCTGGACTGTAAACATTATTATTCGGTACAAGCAAGTCTTTATCTAAATCAAGTTTTTCATCTGGTATTATATGCTCTCTATACCATATACGGAAATTAGCAAAGTTGCGCCATTCTTCACATACTGATTTATCCTTGTAATACGGCTTATATACATGAACTTTCTTATTGTAGCAACGCTGTATCATATTTTTCCTAACGATTAAATTACGTCAGAATTATAATCAACATCATCAGCCCCAAGATATCCAATACCTTCATATGTTCTTCTAAAATGCCAAGGATTCCAATTATCAGGCTTATATTCTACAGAATTAATGATATCCATAATCTGTGTTTCAGTTACCGCACCATTCTCATCATATATCTGCTTTAATGCTCCATACTGCAATTCTGTGACTGGATATAAGTGTTTATAGTAATTATCCTTTACATCATTGTTTTCATGCCATATACATGTATTGTTTAGCATATCATAATTTACGATAAATGTCTGGATCACAAGGTCACTAGCCTTGACTTCCTTTCTCCTATGTCCCCACTCTTTCTTAGTCTTAAAGTATACATTCTTATCAAGAGTGTAATATAACTCTTCGTCATCGTGTGAACATGAACCTCTCAAGAGCTTGTATCTATCACCATCTTTTACTATACTTCTACCATAGTTAGATATCCATGTATCTTTATAATCAAGCAATCGTACAAATCTCTCGTCTTTAGCAATATGAGCTATTCCCGATACAGCTTTTGTAAGTATTCCTGATTTATGTATAGTCTTATAATTTCTTTTTGTTCTCATGGATTTATCTGTATTATATAATGTCAATCCATTCTCATAGTATTTCTTTGTTCTTGTGTCGATAATACAATCTTTACATGTTACAGACCATGCCTTTCCATATATTTTTGAATACTTACTTAATGGAAGTTCCCTCCCACACTTCTTACATATTTTTGTTTCATTGTTTTTAATTTCACTAATCATAGTCCTCCTTATTATTAAATCAGATGTCAAGAAATAGGCTAGGCATAAATGACGCACCTTAATAAACTGCTATATGCAGCAGTCGTGTTATTCAATTTTTCTTATTGGAAAATGTGCAGAATCGCACTATAGATATTCTTGATCTCTGATACAGGTTTTCTTTTACTTCCTGCCTGTTGGAAAATATCCATACATTTGTTTAGAATCGGTATATGTCTGCCGATTATTTATTTATAATCTCATACTCAATGTTACACGTATCATCTTCTGATACATCCTTATTCTGTTGTAAATGTATACCTAACAGAGTTACCATGCACCCTATATCATCCTTGCATTTCTCTGGCAACTCAAATAAGCATCCTTGATATGTAAAGTATTACTCATTCTCTTCTATTCCTTTACTATTCAGTTTTCTTTTTATCATCTTACTAGGCTTCAAGCGTATTCTTTTTTGAGCAGGTACTTGACTTTCACTATTCTTTGCAATAGTATTAGTAATTTTGTACTCTTAGGATTCTGATGTGTAGAATGTTCCAAAGCAATCTATTTTAATTTTCTCTCCTTGTCGTAGCTCCTCTATAAGAACTTCCTCAAATGCTTTCCAAAACATATATGCTTGATATTTATACAATCCCGCATTTTCAGCTACCTTGTCTAAAAATTCTTTCTTTAACATCATTTACTCCTTTCTGGAGACTCGATAACAGATATAATTTCTGCACAATTCCCCTTATTGTTATGGAATGGTATGAAAAACACGTAATAATCACACTCTATATACTCACCATTTAGCTTTGAATTATGGATAAAGTATGATCTCCCATTGTCACCACTGATAAACCCATATCCTTTATCTTTAAAATATCTCGTTACTGTTCCAAACATTTAATTCCTCCTTGTATTTTTCTAATGAAATGCGTATTTCTTAATTTGATCATATAATGTCTCTGTGACGCTGTAATCGGCTCATACAGGCATTTTAAGACCATCAGTGTATATTTTTATGTCTATCACTTTTAAGGCACTAAAATAAGACCGATACAATCTATTACAATTGATATGGTCTTATTAAGATGTCCTAATCATATGGATTACGTCATTCATTATTCAGTTGTATTTTCAGCTCATATTTGACACCATTTATGAACCACCAAAAACACCATTTTAAACCCACGGCATGAAAAATTATGCCAATTTATGCCAACTTATACCAAGATTTGGTGTTTTTATGTAATTTTAATTTTTCCTAAGAAGCCCCAGAATACCGCTATTTTCCAATTATCTCGCGGTTGTTTATGAACTCGTACGGCACTTCCTGGTACACATAATAATTAAGCCAATTGGAATAAAGTATATTGCCGTGCGATCGCCACTGTAAAAGCGGCTTTTGTGTATCATCATTATCCGGATAGTAGTTCACCGGCATATCTATATCAAGCCCCTTTTTCTTATCCCTCTCGTACTCATTGTGAAGAGTATATCTGTCATACTCAGGATGTCCCATCACAAAAATCTTTTTACCGTCCTGATCCATCAGAAGGAATACTCCGGCATCATCCGACTCCGCAAGTATGGTAAGCTCCTGATGCTTTAATATATCCTCCTTTAAGACCTCGGTATGCCTTGAGTGTGGTGCGTAAAACACGTCATCGAAGCCTCTGACAAGTGGGACTTTTCTGTTCTTTACGTGGTGCGCATACACACCAAACTTCTTCTTTGGAAGCACACGCTTTGGTATGCCGTAGTGATAATACAATCCTGCCTGTGCACCCCAGCACAGATGAAGTGTGGAGAAAGCATGTGTCTTGCTCCACTCCATTATACTGCATATCTCATCCCAGTAGTCTACCTCCTCGTATTCCATAAGCTCAACCGGTGCCCCTGTGATTATCATGCCGTCAAAGTACCTGTCCTTTATATCGTCAAAGGTCTCGTAAAATTTGTTCAGATGACTGAGTGATGTGTGAGTGGCCTCGTGAGTAGATGTGGTCACAAACGTTACATTAACCTGTATAGGGGTATTTGACAGCGAGCGCAGTATCTGAAGCTCTGTGTCCTCCTTTAATGGCATGAGATTTACAATCGCAATCTCCAGCTGTCTGATGTTCTGATGTGATGCCCTGTTTTCGTCCATCACAAATATATTTTCTCTCTCAAGTATTTCCTTTACAGGTAAATCATTTTGTGTCTTTATAGGCATTTTATAACCTCTTTTCTAACGCCCAAACATCTCTATAAATGTATCCTCCGAGATGATAGGTATTCCTAATTCTTTTGCTTTTTTATTTTTTGATGAAGTAGATTCAGTGTCGTTGTTTACCAGATAGTCTGTCTTTTTTGACACGCTTCCTGTCACCTTGCCGCCCTGTGACTCCACATAGGCCTTAAACTCGCTTCTGTTGGCAAAATAATGCACATCGCCTGTGATGACAAAGGTCTTGCCGTTTAAGCTCCCCTCCGACATATCCTTTATATCGACCTGTTCTATGTCAAGCTCCTTAATCAATGCTTCAAACATCGCACTTGTTTTTGGGATTTGCATACCATTCAAGTATGGAGCCTGTATTTTTCCTGGCCTATACCGTCTATATCCACAAAATCTGTGGCATTTCTCATTCTGTCCGCGAAGCCATCAAAACCTATTGCGTTGACAATCTTCTTGCCTGCATCGGTACCTATAAGAGGTATACAGAGTGCAAATATCAGATTGACCGGGTGGACATGTCTGCTTTTTTCGATGGCAGTCTGCATATTCATGCATGATTTTTCTCCAAAGCCCTCCATGCTGCTTATCTTATCAAAATGCTCTGGCAGATGGTATATGTCAGGGAACTGTTTTATGAATCCCTCATTTATAAATTTTAGCATTGTCTGTACCGAAAGTCCATCTATATCCATTCCGCTTTTGCTGACAAATCTTGAAAACTTTTTGACATTCTTGGCTGTACAGTCAGGGTTTGTACAATGCAGCGTCTTCACACCGCTGTTTTTGCTGACAAATATGCGTGTCGGATGATGGCACACCGGACATTCCTTCGGTATCTCAACCGCTCCCACCGCATCCTTTACAGCTATGCATTTCGGAATAATCTTGTTGGCTTTTATCACGGAAAGTATACACTCTTTTCCCACTCCAAGCCTTTCTATCTCAGTCAGATTGCAAAGTGAGGCTCTCGAAACCGTCGTTCCCTCTATCTGCACCGGTTCAAAAACAGCCACAGGCGATATTGTCGAAACCGCACACGACCACTCAATATAACGAAGCCTCGTATCTACTGCCTCATCCTGCCACTTGAAAGCAAAGCCGGCTCTCGTAGCATGATGTCCCGTGATGCTTCCACCTGCAGCGTAGGCAGTGTCATCATAGCATATGACAAGTCCGTCCACAGGCACATCCATCTTTCCGCTCTCAACATCCCTTGTCCAGCGTTTTACAGCCTCATCAAGGCCTGCCGCATCAGTTGCCTCCCTTTTGACAACATTGAATTTCATATCACTAAGATAGCTCATTCTGTCACCCCATGATATGATATCATCATCTATATGCACGAGTGTAAACGCATAAAACACAACATGTCTGCGTTTCACTTCTTCCACATCATCGAGATTTAATGTACCGGAGGCAAGGTTCCTTGGATTGGCATATTTCTCATCATCGTCCTCGATTGTATCATTTAACAGCTTAAAATCCGTGTAGGAAATTGTCGCTTCCCCTCTTACAACCATATGTCCCTTGTATGGTATCTCCTTTGGGAAGCCGCTTATGGCATCCTGCAAAAAGGTGATGTTACTTCCTACAGTTCCATTTCCTCTCGTCAGTATTTTCACAAGCCTGCCACCGTCATATGTGAGCACGAGTGTCAGTCCGTCAAGCTTCCATGAAAGCCAGATTGGCATATCACCTGCCCATTTCTTAAGCTCCTCAATACTCTTTGTCTTTGCAAGTGAAAGCGCCGGATACTCATGCGGCTCACGATTTCCAGCCTCTGCCTCATAGCCTGCATTCTGTGTCGGGCTGTCCTGACGGATATATCCTGTCTCTTTTTCAAGCTGTGTAAGCTCATCAAACAGTGCATCCCACTCGTAATTTGGCATTATTTCATCTGCGCCATTGTAATAGGCTTTTTGATGCGCGGTTAAGACTTTCAACAAGATCATCTATCTTATCTTTTATTTTGTTATTCTCCATGCTGTAATAATCCTCTGTCTGCTTTACTTTGCTCTTCTATCCGGATATTTCTTATCCGTATGTTTCTTATCCGTATGTTTCTTATCCGTATGTTTCTTATCAGAATGATTCTTATTCGTATCAGGCATAACCGGCTGATTTGAGGAATCCGCAATCAGTCTTTTGAGTCCCTTGTATTCAAGTGGTGTTACTGCCCTGTACTTTCCTCTTGGCAGGTCACCAAGCTCAATATTCATGATTCTCACTCTCTCAAGCTTGACCACACGGTAGCCAAAGTATTCACACATCCGTCTTATCTGCCTATTGTAGCCCTGTGTCAGAATAATCTTAAACTGCTTTGAGGACAGCTTTTTCACATGGCACTTTCTGGTTGTCACACCAAGCTCTACAAGCGGTACACCTCCTGCGAGCCCTCTTATGAAGCTGTCAGATATTGTTTTGTTTACTGTGACAATATACTCTTTTTCGTGTCTGTTGCCGGAGCGCATCATCTTATTTACTATCTCGCCATTGTTGGTCAGAAGTAAAAGTCCCTCTGAATCCTTATCCAGCCTGCCAATGGGATAAATGCGCTTTGGGTAATTAAGATAATCTATCACGTTGTTTTTTTCCCTTTTTTCTGCTGTGCAGACTATGCCGGCCGGCTTATTGAGGGCAATCAGTATCATCTCTTCTTCCTTTGATACTACCTGTCCATTATATGTGACAGTCTGTCCCTTTAGAACTCTGTCACCTGTCTTTGCTGTCACGCCGTCTATTCCTACTTTGCCGGCTTCTATCTGCCTGTCTGCCTCACGCCTTGAGCACACGCCCGCTTCACTGAGGAATTTATTTATTCTTACACCATTTTCTTCCATACCATATCCTCTTTTTAGATTGCTTTATCCGATATACATAAACCAAACAGCAGCCTTTTCTACTCTTTACGGCAGCCATTTGCTATGTAGATTAAAACACGGAGACCTTTAAGCCTCCGTGTTGCTTCTTATTATTGTATGCACATCTGTTACTTTGTATTGCTTTTACTGTCCTACTGTCTGGAGATTCTCTGTCTTGATATAAGCTCTGCCATTTGTTCCGGCGCTGTAGGATACTATAGTCCAGTCGCCCTCTGTGCCATATGCTGTAAGTGTTACCTGTTCCTTTAAGAGACCAAGCTCCTTTGCATCTGTGCTTGCACCGTCACGCACCTTTACAACATCCTTTGTCACTACCTGATATTCAGCCGGTGCCTGTGGCTGCTCGGCTGTCTGCTGATTGGCTGCATTTGTATCTGTGGTCTGCTGATCTGTGGTCTGTCCGGCATTTGCATCCGTAGTCTGCTGGTCTGCAGTCTGTCCTGCATTTGCATCTGTAGTCTGCTGGTCACCACTTAGTGATGCATCATCTGCCTGCTGTGTATCTGCCTCTGTAGTCTGTGTGTCTGCATCAGACTTCTTTAAATTGGCAATGCCTGACGATGTGTACCACTGCTTTATAGCACCTGTGAGTGTTGTCTCAAGCATAGTCTTTAAATTAGCATCAGAACCGACCGCCTGCTCATATTCCTTTTGTACCTCCTCATGAAGGTCTGCAAACTCAGATGAAGCAGTATACTTAGAAATAAGCTCCATAATATCGTCATCAAGTTCATTCTCGCAGTATGTTCTGTTGAAATTACTGTATACATTATTTATAAAGAGCTTTCCGTCCTTATCTGTCTCTATATAAAAGAAGTCAAGTGTAGGTGCCTGTGTATCAACTCCCGTAAACTTTATACTGTTTTTAACAGACACAAAGTATGTTCCCTTTTTTAAACCATTCTTGGTATAAGGTGTGATGTCATTGACTGACTCATAGTACTGGCTGACAACACCAATATAGCTCTTCTCGTTGTCGCTCATAGGTGTCGCAAGCTTGCCAAGGGTATCAAGGTCATCACCCACGTATGCCTTATAATAATCAGCAAGTAATGTGCTGATATCGTCCTTTGCGTCATTTGTGTAATCCTTTTCAAACTCAAAATCCTTCACCGAAATCTCTGTCTGTGATCCGGCTTCGGTATTGGATTGTCTGCCATTATTGCCTCCTGCGACAACTACTATAAGTATGAGTATGAGTCCTACAAGTACACCTGCTACTCCAACGTATTTTTTATTTTTCTGCGCAAAACTGCTTTATATTATCCAATGTTTCCTTGTTAAAAAAGTACCTTCATGTGATTCCTCCATTAACCTAACATATCAAAATCAAAGTATGTGACCGACGCGAATCGAACGCGCACTCGCCGGAGTCGGAGTCCGGAATTTTATCCATTAAACTACGGTCACAAAAAAGTTACCAACTATTTATATCACATCTTTTACTTTTTTTCAATGTTACTTTTTTCTTATTATAGCCTTTTAGTGTTTTATTATAACTTTTTATGCATACTATTATAATTGATAAAAATTTGACAATATATTTCATTTATCTTATTATTTAACTGTTTGGGCATTATATATTGGAAATTTTTTCCGATATGCCATAAAAATATACCATTTTAATTAATAAAATTACTATTTATATAAGGAGCACTATTATGAGTTTCACATTTTTAAACCAGCTTCCAACTCCTGCACAGATTAAGGAGGAATATCCTCTGTCAAAGGAGCTTACCGAGCTTAAAGCGAAGCGCGATGCAATGATTTCAGATGTTATCTGTGGAAAAGATGATAGATTTCTCGTCATTATCGGACCGTGTTCAGCCGACAACGAGGATTCAGTCTGTGACTATGTCAGCCGCCTGACAAATATTCAGGAGGATGTAAAGGACCGCGTAATCATCATCCCTCGTGTATATACAAACAAGCCAAGAACAACCGGCGAGGGCTACAAAGGAATTGCCTCACAGCCTGACCCTGAAAAGGCTCCCGACATGGTTGAGGGTCTTATCGCCATGAGAAAAATGCACATCCGTGCCATCGCAGAGAGCGGACTCACCTGTGCAGATGAGATGCTTTACCCTGAGAACTGGGGCTATGTTGAGGATCTTCTCTCATATGTGGCAATCGGCGCTCGTTCTGTTGAGGATCAACAGCATCGTCTCACCGTCAGCGGCTTCGATGTGGCCAGCGGCATGAAAAACCCTACAAGCGGTGATTTTTCCGTCATGCTCAATTCTGTTTACGCAGCACAGCACCCACATCATTTTGTTTACAGAGGCTATGAGGTTGAGACATCAGGAAATCCTCTGACTCACGTTGTTTTAAGAGGTGCTGTCAGCAAGCATGGCAACACTACAACAAACTACCATTACGAGGACTTAATCCGTCTGCACGAAATGTACGACAAGATGGACGTTGTCAACCAGGCGGCTATCATCGATACCAACCATTCCAACTCCGGAAAGAAGTTCAAGGAGCAGATTCGTATCGCCAAGGAAGTTATGCACAACAGACAGCTTTCCTCTGATATCAAATCACTTGTCAAGGGTCTTATGATTGAGAGCTATATTGAGGAGGGCAGCCAGAAGATTGGTGAGCATGTCTACGGAAAATCCATCACCGATCCATGTCTAGGATGGGAGGATTCAAAGAAGCTTATCTACGACATTGCAGAAATGAATTCTTAAATCACAAATTATACACACATTTTTTTACAAAACACAAGCCACAGGAGTATATATCCTGTGGCTTGCATTATTTTGTCGGTTTATTATTTAATCATATTACTATAAGCAAGAACTGCACTGACTGTTTTGGAATCCTGGATTTTCCCGGCATAAATCATGTCGCACAGCTCCTTTAGGGTGTATATTTCTACATCGATTGACTCGGCATCATCTAGATGCTGCTCGCCCTTTTTCAGGTTTTTGGCAAGATAGACATCTACTTCTTCGTCGCAAAAGGCTACTGTTGTGCGAAGTGAAAGTAAAAACGAGATATCATCAGAGCTGTAGCCCGTCTCCTCCTTAAGCTCCCTTTCTGCACACAGTCTGGTATCTTCTCCCACAAAGTCTCTGCAGCCGGCCGGAATCTCTATTGTCTCCCTCTCGAGAGCGTTTCTATACTGACGCACCATGATTATCCTGCCGTCATCAAGCACCGGAAGCACTGCCGCAGCGCCCTTTCTGTGTGAACAAAATCCCATTCCTCAGTCTTACCGTTTGCAAACTGCATTGTATCCTTGTATATATCAAGTATTGAGCCCTTATATACAAGCTCTCTTTTTTGCCGTTTCATTTCATCAATCATTTTTCCTGTTTACCTTCTAAATAATTTAAATTCAGAGTACCGTTTTTATTAGAAATCCACCTCTGTGTCATAATAGCAGCATTTGAGAAGCTTCTCCATCTCCTCCTGGCTTGGCTGGCGAGGATTTGAGCCTGTACAAGCATCAAGGATAGCATTTGCAGCAATCTCAGGAAGTCTCTCAAGGAATACTTCCTCCGGTACAAAGCCCTGCTCTGTTGGATAGCTGTCTGCTCCGTAATTCTTGATGCAGTGTGGGATATTCAGATCATCATTCATGCCACGTAAGTATTTGATAAGAAGCTCAACCTTCTCATCAAGTGTCTCTCCACCCAGTTTCATAAAATCTGCTATTACGCCATAGCGTTCCTTTGCTGTCTCATCCTTTGCATTAAAAGCAATAACCTTTGGCAGATACATGGCATTGGCTGCTCCGTGGATGATATGTGCACCATAATCTGCAAAAGCTGCGCCTGTCTTGTGTGCCATGGAATGAACTATTCCAAGTAGTGCGTTGGAGAATGCCATTCCTGCCAGACACTGCGCATTGTGCATCGCATCTCTCTTTGCCATATCACCATTGTATGAATCAATCAGGTCATGCTGTATCATCTCTATTGCATGGAGTGCAAGCGGATCTGTAAAGTCGCTGTTGGCTGTTGATACATATGCCTCGATGGCATGTGTCATGGCATCCATTCCTGTGTGTGCAACAAGCTTCTGTGGCATTGTCTCTGCAAGCTCAGGGTCTACGATTGCAACATCAGGTGTTATCTCAAAGTCTGCGATTGGATATTTGATACCCTTCTCATAATCTGTGATGATTGAGAACGCAGTAACCTCTGTTGCTGTGCCAGATGTAGATGAAATAGCACAGAAATGTGCCTTCTTTCTAAGCTTTGGAATACCAAATACCTTGCACATATCCTCAAATGTGATATCCGGATACTCATACTTAATCCACATAGCCTTTGCTGCATCTATAGGTGAGCCACCACCAATTGCTACAATCCAGTCCGGTTCAAACTCAGCCATGGCAGCCGCACCTTTCATGACTGTCTCAACTGACGGATCCGGCTCAATTCCCTCAAAAAGCTTTACTTCCATACCTGCTTCCTTCAAATAAGCCTCGGCTTTGTCTAAAAAGCCAAATCTCTTCATTGAGCCTCCGCCCACACAGATAATAGCCTTCTTTCCCTCAAAGCTCTTTAAATGCCTCAAGCGCACCCTTTCCGTGATATAAATCTCTTGGTAATGTAAATCTCTGCATTGTAAAACCCTCCATATGATATTTTAATTATATAGTTTCTCCCTTGTAATATTTATAAAAATCGCAGCCATCAACACTGAATAGTTACTAAATATTACATTTATTATTTTATAACATTTTACTAATTTTGTCACGTACCATTATCTATTTTTGTGAATACAAGATATTTTATACATATATTTTTATGCAATATATACAATTATCTTCAGTAGTAATAAACAGTTACCGATAATTTATTTCATACCAATAAGCACTACATTGTAAAAATCGGCTGCATTTTACGTTTTTATTTTTTGACAAAAAAAGAAAGGCTTCATACGAAGCCTTTTCAAATGTACATGTTATTATGTACAAACCGACAATACGCTAATGCTCTACGTTTGCGTAATCCACTATACGTGACTCACGTATTACATTAACCTTTATCTGACCCGGATACTCTAACTCAGACTCAATCTGCTTAGATATATCTCTGGCCATGATAACCATGTCGGCATCACTGACCTGCTCAGGAACTACCATAATACGAATCTCTCTACCTGCCTGAATAGCAAAAGATTTCTCTACCCCTTTATAACCATTTGTAATGTCCTCTAACTGCTGAAGACGATTTGAATATGTCTCCAAAGTCTCTCTTCTTGCACCCGGACGTGCCGCACTGATTGTATCAGCTGCCTGTACGAGACATGCAATAAGTGACTCCGGTTCAACATCACCGTGATGTGATTCTACTGCATTAATCACAAGTGGTGACTCTTTGTATTTCTTACATAATTCGGCACCGAGCTGGATGTGTGAACCCTCCATCTCGTGATCTACTGCCTTACCTATATCATGTAATAAGCCTGCACGCTTTGCCATTCTGACATCCTCACCAATTTCAGCAGCCAGTAAACCTGCCAGCTGTGCAACCTCGATAGAATGCTTTAACGCATTCTGACCGTAGCTTGTTCTAAACTTCATCTTTCCAAGAAGACGCACAAGCTCCGGGTGAATACCATGTATGCCCACCTCAAGTGTGGCAGCTTCACCCTCTTCACGAATCATATTATCGACTTCTTTTTGAGCCTTCTCAACCATCTCCTCTATACGGGCCGGATGGATTCTTCCGTCAACAATAAGCTTCTCAAGAGCTATTCTTGCAACCTCTCTTCTAATTGGATCAAAGCTTGACAAAATAACTGCCTCAGGTGTGTCATCTATAATCAGATCTACACCTGTCATAGTCTCGAGAGTACGGATATTACGTCCCTCTCTTCCTATGATACGTCCCTTCATCTCATCATTCGGAAGCGATACTACTGAAATAGTAGTCTCAGACACATGGTCTGCTGCACATTTCTGAATAGCTGTAACCACGTAATCCTTAGCCTTACGGTTTGCCTCTTCCTTTGCTTTGTTTTCCATTTCCTTAATCATTTTTGCAGTATCAAGTTTTACATCTTCTTCAATGGTCTTTAAGAGATATTCTTTAGCTTGCTCGGAGGTTAATCCAGAGATTCTTTCAAGTTCCTGTAAACGCTGCTCGTTAAGCTTTGATATTTCAATCTTCTGCTTCTTGAGTTCCTCTTCCTTAACTACAAATCCGGCTTCACGCTTCTCGATAGCTTCGAGCTTCTTGTCGACATTTTCTTCCTTCTGAACGATACGACGCTCATTACGGGAAATCTCGTTTCTACGCTCTTTGATTTCCTTATCCAGATCATTCTTAGCCTTTATAGACTCTTCCTTGATCTCAAGCATAGACTCGCGCTTCTTTTCCTCCGCAGTCTTTACAGCCTCATCAATGATTCCTCTTGCCTTCTCCTCAGCATTTCCGATCTTGGAGTTAGCAGATTTCTTCTGGTATAAAGCGGCTGCAAACCATACAATCAATGCAGTAATAATAATAGAAACTACAGCAGTAATGATATACGGTAGCATTACAGGAGCACCTCCTTTATTAAATTTTCATTGTATTTCACAAATTACAACAATTAAATTCTATTACTTTTTGGTGCAAATTGTCAAGGTAATTGTGATCTCATTGCTGAAAGAATCTGGCTGCTCTTAAAGCCCCTGCGCATAAGAAACTGGTATATCCTGCGAAACTCCTTTTCATCACAGTTATCAGGATCATAGTGTTTCTTTTCTAAGCAGCTTTGCTATATGTTTCTCTTCATCAGCAGTGTATTCGCTGTCTATGGCACAATTTATATCATCTCTGCCTATGCCCTTTGCCATAAGCTTCTGCTCAAGCTGCCTGCGGCTTAAGCTGTCCTGATGATACCTGACATATGTGGAAGCAAATCTGTAATCATCAAGATAATGAAAGCTCTTGACATAATCTATTGCTGCATCCACACAGCAATCCGGATATCCGCCCTGTGTGAGCTTTTCCCTAAGCTTTCTTTCACTCCTGTCCATCTGTTCAAGCAGATGCAGTGCTCTCTTTTTGGCTCTCTTTCCTACCACCTCAGTTATCAGCTTTTCGTAATCCGCTTCACTGATAAAGGCTCCATCCATAATAGAGTACCGCACGGCCTCTGTACGGTACAGCACACATGTCGTGCCATTATCAAAGGTCGTGCGGTATTTGCCTTTACCAATATTCTCATATCCGGTAATCTCTATCATATATAACCCTGCTCACTTATTATTCTTCTGCTTCAGGCTTTTCAGAGTCTTCCTGTACTGCAGCATCTTCGTCCTCAGGCTGTGTAAAGTAAAAATCCCTTACCTTTGCCTCAAGCATATCAAAAAATGCCGGATTCTCATGGATATAAGTCTTTGCATTCTCACGACCCTGTCCTATCTTGTCTCCCTCGTATGCGTACCATGCACCGGATTTGTTGACAATGCCTGCATTTACTGCAAGATCAAGCACATCTCCTTCTCTTGAGATCCCCCTGGCCAAACATGATATCAAACTCTGCCTCCCTGAAAGGAGGAGCTATTTTATTCTTAACAACCTTTACGCGGACATGGTTGCCGACTATCTCACCGGCCTGCTTGAGTGACTCAGTTCTTCTGACATCAAGACGCACTGATGAATAGAACTTTAATGCCCTTCCACCTGTGGTAGTCTCAGGATTTCCAAACATCACACCGACCTTCTCACGAAGCTGATTGATGAATATAACGATACAATTTGACTTGCTGATAACTGCCGTGAGCTTACGGAGCGCCTGGCTCATAAGCCTGGCCTGAAGTCCGACATGGGAATCACCCATATCTCCGTCAATCTCGGCCTTTGGTACGAGTGCCGCAACAGAATCTACAACCACGATATCCACAGCGCCGGAACGTACCATTGTCTCTGTTATCTCAAGTGCCTGCTCACCGCAGTCCGGCTGTGAAATATAGAGATTGTCAATATCAACACCTATATTTCTGGCATATACAGGGTCAAGCGCATGCTCTGCATCTATAAAGCCTGCTATGCCGCCTCGCTTCTGTACCTCTGCAACACAGTGGAGTGCAACCGTTGTCTTACCTGATGACTCCGGTCCGTACACCTCAATAATCCTGCCCTTTGGAAGGCCTCCGAGTCCTAATGCAATATCAAGGCTTAATGAGCCTGTAGGTACTGTCTCTACATTCATATTGGCTGAATTGTCACCAAGCTTCATGACAGAGCCCTTTCCGTATTGTTTCTCAATCTGCGCGATGGCAGCGTCTAATGCTTTTAATTTATCTTCCTTTGCCATAATAATCTCCTATTCTCTCGCGAACAAACGTTCGTTCTGTTATTATAATAATACACTTCTATTCAATTGTCAACAAATAAATTGGAATAATTACAGAATCATATAGCTGCCCGTGATGCTGTTTGTGCCTCACGCTATACTCTAAAACAGCTATAGCTAAAATACTCAAAAATATACAAATAAAACATAATTAAAAAGACAGTTGCTTTCACAACTGTCTTCATTATACACATAATCTCTCTCTAACGTCAAGTCCAAATTCAACCTTGAAATCCTTACCTAGTTTCTTCCAAACTCAGTAAGCACGAGTCCGTCATTTCTATCGAGTGTCATGCCGATGCTCCACTCATTGATGAACAGAAGAAGCGGATTTCCCTTCATGTCGACAACCTTCTTCATATCGCTTGTTCCGTTAATTGTATCTACATTGACCTCATCCTTGTTCTCAATCCATCTGATATGCTCATATGGCAGATTCTCAAGTCTGATCTGCACATTGTACTCATTTTCAAGTCTGAATTTAAGCACGTCAAACTGAAGCACACCGACCACGCCGACTATGATTTCTTCCATGCCGCCCTTGTACTCCTGGAACATCTGGATAGCACCCTCCTGCGCTATCTGTGTGACGCCCTTCACAAACTGCTTTCTCT
>ENA-OQIU01000120-OQIU01000120.1-human-gut-metagenome-genome-assembly--contig:-NODE-120-length-15622-cov-4.964311_pt1 | contig 15622 bp, 10 predicted proteins | sample MGYA00242590_ERZ504755 | MGnify/ENA primary metagenome ERZ504755 (study PRJEB26092, sample SAMD00036359) | human gut metagenome | host: Homo sapiens | study: EMG produced TPA metagenomics assembly of...
GAAAAAAAAGAAAAAACAAAGAGAATTCACAGGTATAGCAGAAGGTTTGCAGAATATCAGAATGAAAATACTGAGAACAGGATCAGTAACAGCAGGAAACATAACAGTAAGTTCAAGAAAGGAATGAAGTGATCATGGCGAAGAAGTTGGATTTTGATAAAGAAAAGAAATAACAGAAATGACAATGCGATAGAGGAAATCATGCAGGCAGAGTTTCCATTGCCAAAGCAGGCAGAAGATGCAAAAAACGAAGCATTTTCCAGAATCAGAGAAATGGCAGCAGCTTCTGGACATACGGAAAATACAGAGAATATGGTGCAAAGATTACAGGAGAAATCAACAGAAAAATCAACAGAAAAATCAACAGGAAGTTCCGGAAAGAAATCCACAGGAACAGCAAAATCGCACAAGAAATTCAAAACAGTATACAAAACAGCTTTGGGACTGACTGCAGCTGCAGCTGTATTTTCAACAGTATGTATCACAAATCCGGCATTTGCAGAGAACATCCCTCTGGTTGGAAATGTATTTAAGCAGCTCGGTAATTCCATGGGATTTTATGGTGATTATTCGAAATATGCAAAGCAGTTGACAGATTCTGCAGAAGATGCAGAGTTGGCAGATACTAATGAAAGTCAGGAGGACGGAGGTAATCCTCAAAGTGCTCAGGCTGAGGATCAGAATACAACAGAAAATAACAATGCAGATAAAACGAAAGACAATGAATCATACAGTAAAACAGTAGATGGAACAACTGTCACGCTTTCAGAAGTATACTGTAATGAAATGGCTCTGTACCTGTCCATGACAATCCATACAGAGGATAAATTCCCGGATACATTCATTACATCTGATGGAAAACCCAATATTAAGCTCAGCGAGAATTCTACAGTGAAATATGATTACATGGATGAAAAAAGTAATCTGTTCAATGCTTATCTGGATGGAAAAATGCTGGATGATAACACCTATGCAGGAGTTTTGCGTATTCCTGTAGAAGATATGACAGTGGATGATGCAGGATGGACAAAATTTTATGAGGTGCGTAACGCATTTTTCAAAGAAAAAGGGATTGATGTAGATTCTGAGGACTTTAGTTTTGACAAGTTAGCCCAGACACTGGGAATGGATGAATACAGTGATGAGAACCTTCCTCAGGTGGGAGGTCCGGCAATCAGCGATTATGTCAAAGACATCAAGGTACCTGACAGGTTTGCCATGGAGCTGGATCTGAAAGATATTGTGGGTACTCTTCCGGATGACCAGGATACTACCCCGGATATCCCTCAGGATCTGCGGGATGAATATAATCAGAAAATGGCAGAGCATGGAATCAGCACAGATGATGCAGATTATGAGAGCCTGACAGAAGAACAGAAGGATCTGGAACATCAGTTTTTCACTGAGATGTGGAATGAGTATTTTGAACGGTATCCTGAGGCAATTGAAGGTAATAACAGATATAACTCATGGACACTGAAGGGTGACTGGAAGTTCAACGTAGATGTAGAGAAAAATACTTCCGATACGGTTAAAAAGGATGTAAATGTGGTAGATGAAAATGGAGATGGTGTTCTCTCCATTACGAAAACACCATTTGAGATCACTATGAAAATGCAGGATCCGGAAGCAAAGTATTTTGCAGTTATGCTGGATGCCAATGGAGATATCATGCCATATGGAGGCGTGTCAAACAGCAATAACACATATGCGATACAGGACAGAGACATTTCCACTGTATATATTTATCTTTGTGACTACTATGAGTATATGGACGAGCTGAAAGGCTACTACTGGTCCGATGACTACGAAGAAAAAGCAAAAGACCAAGACTTTCAAACAACTCCTGGATGAGCGTGCAGTTGCCAGCGCAGAAGTGCATTTTGATACAGATAAATAATGATGTTAGGGTCAAAAGGTATTTTGCCCCTAACCTGATATCAAAAAATAAAGTATCATAACTGAGACAGCATCTTTCCAATTTTCTACAGAAAGATGCTGTTTTAATTATTTTGAGAAAAAAGGTCAGAAAAACAGTAGAATCTGAGCCAAGTTAATGTTACAATGTAGGCGTCTCAAAAAAAGAGTGCAGAAGGGAGCCAAAACAAAATGGACTACGCAAAAGAATCTTTAAAAATGCATTATGACTTAAAAGGTAAAATTGAGGTTGTATCAAGAGCCAAAGTAGATTCCAAAGATGCTTTAAGCCTTGCTTACACACCGGGTGTTGCTCAGCCTTGTCTGGAGATCCAGAAGGATGTAAACAAGAGTTATGATCTGACAAGACGCTGGAATACAGTTGCTGTTGTAACAGACGGAACTGCGGTACTTGGACTGGGAGATATCGGACCGGAAGCTGGTATGCCTGTTATGGAAGGTAAATGTGTACTCTTTAAAGAATTTGGCGGTGTAGATGCGATTCCGCTCTGCGTCCGCAGTAAAGATGTTGATGAGATCGTTAAGACAGTAAGCCTCCTGGCAGGATCCTTTGGAGGAATCAATCTTGAGGATATTTCCGCACCAAGATGCTTTGAAATCGAAAAGAAACTGAAAGAATGCTGTGATATTCCGATCTTCCATGACGATCAGCACGGAACAGCAGTTATCACACTTGCAGGTGTTATTAATGCGCTGAAACTGGTTGGCAAGAAGCTTGATGAAGTGAAGATCGTTACTTCCGGAGCAGGTGCTGCAGGTATCGCTATCATCAAACTGTTAATGTCCATGGGACTTAAAAACGTAATCATGACAGACAGAAAGGGTGCAATCTACGAAGGCAGAGAAGGATTAAACCCGATTAAAGAAGAGATGGCTAAGATTACAAACTTCAACAAAGAGAAAGGTACTCTTGCAGAAGTGATCAAAGGCGCAGACATCTTCATCGGTGTATCCGCACCTGGAACACTGACACAGGATATGGTCCGCTCAATGGCAAAAGATCCTATCATCTTTGCATGTGCAAATCCGGTACCTGAAATCTTCCCTGACGAAGCAAAAGCAGCAGGCGCAGCAGTGGTATCCACAGGACGTTCTGATTACCCGAACCAGGTAAACAACGTACTCTGCTTCCCGGGACTTTTCCGTGGTGTACTGGACGCAAGAGCATCAGATGTTAACGATGAAATGAAAGTTGCAGCAGCATATGCAATTGCAGGTCTGGTAAGTGACGAAGAATTAACAGCGGAATATATTCTTCCGGCAGCATTTGACCCACGCGTAAAAGACGCTGTAGCTAAAGCTGTAGCAGAAGCAGCAAGAAAATCAGGCGTAGCAAGAATCTAAGCAAATAGAATAATGAAGCCCTCTGTTTTCATGTGAGCAGCATGCAGACGGAGGGCTTTTTTGTGTTATAGGAAATTACTCCGTAATGTTCCTATAACACAAAAAGGCCCTCCGGGCAGGATCGCACTGCGACGGAGAGGAATTATGTCGCTGAAGCGACCCGCCGCAGGCGGAGAATCCTGCAAGCAGGATTCTTTTACAGAATATTCAATCTGACCTCTAAAAAATTCAAAAAATTGGTCATTGAAATAATGACACATTTCGCGTATGATAACTTCAACATATTGATGCGTCAATATATAAAAATCTGATAGTGAGAATCAAACAGGCAATCTGGCTTATTGATATGGGCCTTCTATCAGATCATATGAGAGGGGACAGTTATTATGAATACTCAGAACAGCACAATTACAAACTTGCAGAGACAGCTCTTATGGCTGCGTTATGCTATGTATCTTTTACATTCCTGCAGATTAAGATCCCTGTACCGGGCGGTGATGCAACATCCATCCATATCGGAAATGCATTCTGCGTACTGGCAGCACTTCTGATCGGCGGTGTATACGGCGGATTATCCGGTGCCATCGGAATGGGAATCGCAGACCTGATGGATCCTGTATATATCACAGGCGCACCAAAGACATTTGTACTGAAATTCTGTATTGGCCTGATTACAGGTCTGGTAGCACATAAGATTGCAAAGATTAATGAAAGTACAGATAAGAAGTATGTTTTCAAATGGAGTGTGATTGCCTCTGTAGCAGGTCTTGCGTTTAATGTTGTGGCAGATCCGATCGTAGGATATTTCTACAAACAGTATATTCTCGGACAGCCTCAGGAACTGGCACAGGCACTTGCAAAAATGAGTGCTGTAGCGACATTATTCAATGCAGTTGTTTCGGTGATTCTGGTAGCAGTGATCTACAATGCAGTACGTCCGGTACTGATCAAGAGCCATCTGCTTACAATCACCGGTAGAAAAAAGAACAGGCAGCATAAACGGAAACAAAATGAATAAGACATAATAAAACAGCATTTCGGGTGCAGAACCTGAAATGCTGTTTTATTATGTTACAGGAAATTATTCCGTAATGTTCTGCGCAGAAGTTTTTACTTGTCTGACGAAGGAAAAACAGGCACAAGCCATAGGATACAATTCAAAGAGTATGCACTTTTTTGACCTCAAAGTAGCACTTTTTTGGACATAGTGTAATAAGATAGAAAAAAGAAATTGTGCATATTTAACAAATGACGAAAAAGAAAGATAAAAAAATTCAAACTTATGCGAAAAAGGTCTTGCTATTTCAGAAACAAAGTGGTATTATACAACTATCAAAAAACCTTATGCGCAAAAGGTAAAAAGAAACAGTTAAAAAAATGACGAGGTGACGAAAATGAAGAAAAAAGTATTTGCAACACTTTTAGCAGTATCTATGATCGCATCAATGGTTCCGGCAGCAGTATCCGTACAGGCAGCAGACGGTGACAGTATTCGTCTTGTAAACGGTAAGATCGAAGTTGACGCTCAGCTGAAGAAATTAGCTGAAATGTATGAGAAAGAAACAGGAACTAAAGTAGAAATCGAATCCATGGGCGGCGGAATCGATATCCAGGGTACTCTGAAAGGATACTACCAGTCAGATAACATGCCTGACATCTTCGTAAACGGTAGTGGAGCAGACTTTGCTAACTGGACAGATATGTTAGTAGATATGAGCGATCAGGAATGGGCTTCTGATACAGATGCAGCTTATGTTGATGAGAGCCAGGGTACAATCGGTTTCCCATATACAACAGAAGCAATCGGTCTTGCATATAACAAAGACATCCTTGATAAAGCGGGAATTGATCCTTCCACATTAACAAGTCCGGATGCAATCAAAGAAGCATTTGAGACAATTGATTCCAAGAAAGATGAACTTGGACTGACAGCAGTTGTAGGTTATGCAGCAGAACCAGTTAACCTTTACTGGTCAACAGGTAACCATTTATTTGGTACATATCTGGATGAAGGTCTTGACAGAGATGACACTACTTACATTGACATGCTCAATGATGGCGGTAAACTTGACGAAGGCCGTTTCACAGATTTCGCTAACTTTGTAGGTCTTCTGAACCAGTATTCAGATCCTGCGCTCCTTGTTTCCGGTACATATGATCAGCAGATTCTGAACTTCTCATCCGGTAAATATGCATTTGTTACACAGGGATCTTGGATCGGTGCAACAATGGTTGGTGATGACGCTGACGCTTACAAAGAAGCTGGTAACTTCGAAGTTGGTATGATCCCGTACGCATTCGAAGATGGACAGGATACAATCCTTACAAGCTCCCCATCCTGGTGGTCCGTATACAAAGATGGTAATGTAGAAGCAGCAGAAGCATTCCTTCAGTGGCTGACAACAGACGAAGCTCAGGAAGTCCTCGTAAAAGAAGCTGGATTCGTAAGTCCATTCAAATCCTGCACAATCGTAGGCGACGATCCGTTTGCTCAGACAATTACTGATTATCAGAAAGCAGAAAAGACATCCGCATGGCACTGGTCAATTCCAGGTTTCAAAGAAGGTATCGCACAGAACTATACAGGTCAGGTATTTGCTGACTATGCATCTGGAAGCCTTGATGAAGCTGGATTTGTAAAGACAATGCAGCAGGTTCTTGAAAGTGCATATGCAAACTAATAATTGAAACTTATGGGCGGCGCTTATGTTGCCGCCCACTTTTATTTGCGCTGCATACCTGAGTAAAGGTCCGGCAGACCTTTACCCAGGTACGCAAAAAGTTTAAGACGCATTGATTTTTGCTTTGAAATAAGAAATAGGAAGGATGAAGGCAAAATGAATACAAACAGTGCTAGTAAAAAAGCAATTTCCATGGTATGCCTGATAGCCGGTATTATTTTACTGGCAGCAGCATTGATTCAGGATATTTCCGGAAGCGGAGCTGGCTGGAGAGGTCCGGCGCTGATCATCGGTGCAATTGGCATCTTACTGGGAATGTATTTATTCCCAACATTAAAACATCACAGAAGCATCGTTAACTTTATATTTGTATTTCCGTTGTTATTTACATTTGTAGTAACAGTTATTATTCCATTATGCCTTGGTGTATTCTATTCCTTTACAGACTGGAATGGAATCAAGATGACAGGATTTATAGGATTTGCAAACTATAAGGCAATGTTCAGTGAACCAAGTTTCCTCTGGTCACTGATCATCACAATTCTGTTTGTAGTTCTGAATATGGTTCTGGTAAATGTAGTAGCGTTTATGCTTGCATTACTCTGTACCTCTAAGATTAAGGGACTCTCATTCTTCAGAGCTTCCTATTTCCTGCCAAACCTGATCGGCGGTATCGTACTTGGTTATGTATGGCAGTTCGTATTTAACAACGTACTGATCAAGATGACAAATAATATTTCACTTCTGTCAAAGACAAACACAGCTATGATGGCTATCATCGTTGTTTATATCTGGCAGTATGCAGGTTATATCATGCTGATCTATGTAACAGGTCTGACACAGGTACCTAAAGATGTACTGGAAGCATCTCAGATCGATGGCGCAAATGCAGTTACAACATTATTTAAGATTAAGATTCCGATGATCGCAGCTACAATTACAATCTGTACATTCCTTACCTTAACATCAGCATTCAAACAGTTCGATGTTAACATGGCTTTGACAAATGGTACAGGTTCTGTCGCAAGTTTCTTCGGAAACTATCTGACAAACGGTACTCAGATGCTGGCTCTGAATATTTACAATACAGCAATCTCCAAGAACAATTATGCACTTGGTCAGGCGAAAGCTATTCTGTTCTTCATTATCCTGGCTGCTGTATCTATTATTCAGGTTAGAATTTCCAATAAGAAGGAGGTTGAAATGTAATGGTTACGAAGAAAACTCCAAAGGTAGTGCTTACAGCTGTTGCGATTGTTATCGCAGCGTACATATTATCTCCTTTCTATCTGGTACTTATTAATACATTTAAGAATGCAAACGGTATTGTTGCCAACCCTGTAAGCTTTGCAGGTGCAAGCTTTGCACAGTTTAAGACAAATATTTCAAACGTTGTCAACAACTCTAACTTCAGTTTCTGGAGTGCATTTGGAACATCTGCGACCATTACAGTTGTTTCCCTTGTATTACTTGCTTTATTCGGTGGTATGGCTGCATGGGTTATCTGCCGTAACAAGACAAAATGGTCTACAGCTATTTATATGACATTCATTGCATCTATGACAATTCCTTTCCAGGTAGTTATGCTTCCTCTGGTTTCTACATTCCGTGATGTAGGTAAATTCCTTGGAATCAACATGCTTCAGTCTATTCCTGGTATTGTATTTGCATACTGTGGATTCGGTGGTGCTATGACAGTATTTATCTTAACTGGTTTTATTAAAGGTATTCCATATGAACTGGAAGAAGCTGCAGCGATTGACGGATGTTCTCCTGAGGGAACTTTCTTCCGCATTATCCTTCCGCTTCTGAAACCGGTTATTGTTACTGTTACTATTCTGAATGGTATGTGGATCTGGAACGATTACCTTCTTCCTTCTCTGATGTTAGGACAGAATGGTAAGGTTAAGACTCTTCCAGTTGCTGTACAGGCGTTTGTTGGTTCTTATGTTAAGCAGTGGGATCTGATCCTTACTGCAGCACTCCTGGCAATGATTCCGATGATCATCGTATTCCTGCTTGCTCAGAAGCAGATTATGAATGGTATGGTTGAGGGTGCTATTAAATAGGCTTGCAAATACTTTTTGAAAAGCTGTCGTTTTCCTCATTATTGGGGAACGGCAGTTTTTTAATGGTTTCAAAGGGGACGCGAAGAAAAATAAATGTTTTGAACCACGGCTGCGGGGGCAGGAACTCTAAGCCTTTGGAAATTTGCTAAAACCATGCCAGAAAAATTCAAACTTGCTTCGCTCAGACAGTGAATTTTTCTGACATAACGCAAATTCCCAAAGACTAAGAGTTGCTACACCCCCTGTAGATGTGGTTCAAAACATTTATTTTTCTTCGCTGTGAACTGGCTGGTACTGTGAATGATAGTATGGAAGTGCGTTATCGGATATGGAGTGAAGAAAAAACGGAATAGAAAATGATAGTATGAATTTATTGATATGGGGTTGAAATGTTGTTTTTTTATAGTAATGTAGGTGATACAACGCTTAAGGCGAGGGCTGTCTCAGGACAGTCTGTTTTTGTGAAGAAGGATGAGGAAAAGTTTTATGGAAAGGACAAAAGAAAGGTCATCGTTTCATAAGAAGTTTATCGGTGACAGGAAGTTTTATATGATGGTTCTGGCTGTGGCTGTTCCGATTATGATCCAGAATGGAATTACGAATTTCGTGAGTCTGCTGGATAATATTATGATCGGACGGATCGGTACGGAGCAGATGTCGGGGGCTTCCATTGTGAATCAGCTGATTTTTGTCTATAATCTGTGTATTTTCGGAGGGGTATCCGGAGCGGGTATTTTCACGGCGCAGTATTTTGGACAGAAGGATCACGAGGGTGTGAGGCAGACATTCAGGTATAAGTTCTGGATGGCTGTGATTCTGACGATTGGGACAATTTTACTGTTTCTGACTGTTGGAGAGAATCTGATCAGTATGTATCTTCAGGGAGAGGGTACTGCGCAGCAGATCGCAGATACGCTTAAGTATGGAAAGCAGTATCTGGATATTATGCTGTTGGGATTGCCGCCGTTTATGATGGTGCAGATTTATTCCAGTACTCTGAGAGAGTGCGGAGAGACTGTTCTGCCAATGAAAGCCGGGGTTGTGGCAATCTGTGTGAATCTGTTGTTTAATTATCTGTTGATCTATGGTGTATTTTTCTTCCCTAGACTGGGTGTGAGAGGTGCGGCAATCGCAACTGTGCTGTCACGTTATGTGGAGGCGGCAATTGTAATAGGCTGGACACACAGGCATACGGAGAAGAATGCATTTGCAAAGGGGCTGTACAGCACGCTTAAGGTTCCTGCGAATCTGACAAAGAAGATTCTGGTCAAGGGTACACCGCTGTTGTTTAATGAGACTTTATGGGCTTCTGCCATGGCGATGCTGACTCAGTGTTATTCGATTCGAGGGCTGAATGTGGTTGCTTCGCTGAATATTTCCAATACCATCAACAATGTGTTTAATATTGTATTTATTGCGCTGGGAGATTCTGTTGCGATTATTGTGGGACAGCTTCTGGGTGCGGGAGATATGAAGAAAGCGAGAGATACAGATAACAAGATGATCGCGTTCTCAGTGATGTGCTGTACCTGTGTGGCAATGGTGATGTTTGTTATGGCGCCGCTGTTTCCAATGCTTTATAATACCAATGATGAGGCAAGGGAGCTGGCGAAGTATCTGATTATGATCACTGCATTCTTTATGCCGCAGAATGCGTTTTTGCATGCAACCTATTTTACTCTGCGTTCCGGTGGAAAGACGATTATTACGTTCCTGTTTGACAGTGTGTTTATCTGGTGCGTCAGTGTGCCGATCGCGTTTGTGCTGAGTCGTTATACAGGGATTCATGTGCTTGTGATTTATGCATGTGTGCAGCTTGCGGATTTGATTAAGTGTGTGATTGGATTTGTGCTGGTTAAGAAGGGTGTGTGGCTGCAGAATATTGTTTCATCATGATAAAAAATTTCAATAACATTTGGCTTGACTAACCGATATACTATAGTGTATTATCAAGAAAAAATATTTATATTCTCTTTGCACTGCATTACATTCAACAGAATGCGAGATCAACAGTACAAACTGAGCAGGCGATGCCCGAGATGCTCGAGGGCGTGGGGCCGGGCCGCGCGAAGCGGCAGCAGATATGAAAATTTTCAGACATATCTGTGGGACAGTGTATGTTCCGCAGGTGTGTCTTTTTGTTTTCTGAAAAGTATGTTTTGGAAAGATTTTCTTTTAGAGGGATTTTTTAGGAGGATTTTCTGAGACAGGTGCAGTTCCGAAATACAAAAAGACCCCTGTAAGACCGCACTTTGATAAGTCACAGAAAGGAAATATGTTTTCTGACTGTGGCGCAATGTATGTGACATAAGAAGAACCTGTAAACTCAAATATAGGAAAGTACAAAAGCTTATATATTTGAAAAGAAAATTTAGGAGGTCCTGGTTATGGAACAGACAAAAAAATTAAACATGACAGCAATGTCAGACAAGACAAACAGTAACACGATAGCTAAGAAGGAAGAGCCTGCATGGGAACATAAGGTGGCAATGAAGGTATCAGGTGTGAGTATTGCAGTAAACCTGTTACTTTCCTTATTTAAATTACTTGCCGGAATTCTGGCACATTCAGGTGCCATGATCTCAGATGCGATTCATTCAGCATCTGATGTGGGAAGTACTTTCGTAGTAATAGTCGGTGTGAATTTATCCAGCAAAAAATCCGATAAGGAGCATCAGTATGGACATGAGCGGATGGAATGTGTATCTTCCATTATTTTGTCCGGACTGCTTCTGGCAACCGGTATCGGAATCGGCATGAGTGGAATTGAGAACATTATTAAGAGTACTTCAGGGGCAAGCATTGCAATTCCCGGAACATTGGCACTGATTGCGGCAGTTGTTTCTATTGTAGTGAAGGAGTGGATGTTCTGGTATACCAGAAGTGCTGCGAAGAAAATAAATTCCGGTGCATTAATGGCAGATGCATGGCATCACCGTTCAGATGCAATGTCTTCTGTTGGTGCATTTATCGGTATCCTGGGTGCGAGACTTGGCTTCCCGATCCTGGATCCAATTGCCAGTGTGGCAATCTGTGTACTGATCGTGAAAGCATCTGTAGATATTTTCAGAGATGCCATTGATAAGATGGTTGACCATTCCTGCGATGAGGCAACAGAAGAGAGCATGAGAGAAGTGATCATGGGAGTGAAAGGAGTGAAGGGAATCGACCTTCTCCAGACACGATTATTTGGTTCTAAGATGTATGTGGATATTGAAATCTCAGCAGATGGTGAGATTCCACTGAATGAGGCACATGACGTTGCAGAGAATGTTCATCATACTATAGAGAAAAATTTTAAAGACGTGAAACACTGTATGGTTCATGTGAATCCGGTGAATGAGTAAATAAAAAGCGAGACTGTCCGAAGTATAATCTGGGCAGTCTTGTTTTTTATTGGATAATCATCTATGCTATAAGCGAAACTCGTATTATCTGTTCTTTGTATGGCAGTAAGTCTGGGAAGCATACAGAAAATACAGGTAGCGAAAGGACTGCTATAGAATAGCAGAAATCACTTTTTTATTGAGAAACAGATAAATTTATTTGTTTGACTGGAAATTTTACGTAAATATAACATGGACATTCCATGGAATTGATATTCAAAGTTTATAATTCTAAACGTTATGGGATGTCAGAGTCAAAAGGTTTGATAAATTTTGCCACTGATATCACGAATAAAAAGAGTGAGGAATTATCCGAATGAAAAAACAACAGAAAAAAAGCAAAGAAATTACAGCACCTGTATATATGATGAACAGAGAACTGTCCTGGCTGAAGTTTAATGAGAGAGTTTTAAATGAGGCGGGAAATCCAAGAGTTCCGCTTGCAGAGAGACTGACATTTGCTGCTATTTATCAGTCAAATCTGGATGAATTTTACAGAGTCAGAGTCGGAACTCTGATGGATCAGATGGAAGCATCTGAAGTAATACGTGAGAACAAAACCAATATGACCAGTGAAGAACAGGTAACTGCAATCTTTCAGGCCACCAGAAATCTGGATCAGAAAAAGGCAGCTATCTATGAACAGCTGATGGGAGAACTGGAGCCTTACGGAGTGCGTCTGATCAATTTTAACAGATTATCTGCAGAGGAAGGCAAGCTTCTGGAAACATATTTTGATCAGGAGATCGCACCGTATCTGTCTGCAAATATTGTGAGCAAACAGCAGCCATTTCCATTCCTGAAAAATAAAAATATTTATGCAGTGGCATCACTGATGAGCAAGGGTGGAAAAACAAAAACAGCTATTATCCCTTGCAGTAATACTGTATTCAGACGTTTGATCGATATTCCTACAAGAAAAGGGACTTTCATGCTTTCAGAGGAGCTGATTCTTCATTTTCTGCCGAAAATGTTTAAGAACTATGAGATCAGGGAAAAAGCGCTGCTCCGTATTACCAGAAATGCAGATATTGATACAGAAACCATTTATGATGAGGATTTGGATTACAGGGATGCAATGGAGAATCTGATCAAGCAGAGAAGACGAATGAATCCTGTGAGAATGGAGTTATCCAGAGAATTAAATAAAAAAATGATAAGTTCACTCTGTAAGGAGCTTCATGTGGATAAAGAACACGTATTTTTGACCAGAGTTCCGCTTGATATGTCCTTTGTATTCGGACTTCAGGGATATCTGAGAAATACTGCCCAGGACAAACTTTTCTATCAGAGAAGAGCTCCCAGAATGACACCGGAGCTGGATGATAAGAGCCTTTTGATTCCACAGATTATGAAGAAAGATGTACTGTTATCCTATCCATTTGAAAATATCAGATCTTTTATTAATCTTCTGAATGAGGCTGCAAAGGATGATTCTGTTGTATCCATCAAGATGACATTATATCGTCTGGCGGACAAGAGCCAGATTGTAGATGCTCTGGTGGAAGCAGCAGAAAACGGAAAAGAAGTTGTTGTACTTGTAGAGCTGAGAGCCAGATTTGATGAGGAAAGCAATATTGAATATTCCAGAAAACTGGAAGAAGCTGGCTGCAGAGTAATCTATGGACTGAATGGATATAAAGTACATTCCAAGCTGTGCCTGATCTCCAGAAAAACAGATAAGGGTGTGTCCTATATTACACAGATTGGTACAGGTAATTATAATGAAAAAACATCTGCACTTTATACAGACCTGTCGCTGATCACAGCAAACCAGGAAATCGGAAAAGAAGCAGCAGAAGTGTTTGCGGCACTTCTGAAAGGGGAAGTTGTTGAGAAATCCAATCTTCTTCTGGTTGCACCGAAATGTCTGCAGAACAGAGTTCTGGATATGATACAGGAAGAAATCGACCAGGTGAAACAGGGAAAGGAAGGCTATATTGGAATCAAGATCAATTCCCTGACAGATAAGGTGATCATCAATAAACTGGTAGAAGCATCTCAGGCAGGAGTAAAGATAGAGATGGTTGTCAGAGGTATCTGTTGTCTGATTCCGGAGATAAAAGGATACACAGAGAATATCAAGGTTATAAGTATTGTAGGACGTTATCTGGAGCATTCCAGAATCTACCGTTTCGGTACAAAAGAAAGAGAAAAAATATATATTGCATCTGCTGACTTTATGACAAGAAATACAGTCCGTCGTGTGGAGGTGGCTGCTCCGGTTCTTAATGAGAAATTAAAGGAACGTCTGGACTGGATGTTCGAGACAATGATGAATGATGATGAAAAAGGAAAGAGACTGACAGAAACCGGAAATTATGCAGACAGAAGCCTGAATGATGTCAAACTCAATTCCCAGGAAATCTTTTATGCCATGGCATACAGCAATGCGGAGAAGACCCAGAAAAAAAGAGAAGATTGAAAAGTAGAAGATTAAGAAGAAATATTTGTTGACAATATTGTAGATTGCCTGAAAAAGATACTATGTGGATCAGTATAATAGATTCATATAGTATCTTTTTGATTACTTCTATGATTACTTTTGATCATCCGAGATAAAACGAAAACGCCCGAAACCCAGTAAATACAAGGCTTTCGAGCGTTTTTAAGAGCAGGGGATGAGAGAATCGAACTCCCACCAAAGGTTTTGGAGACCCCTATCATACCATTTGACCAATCCCCTATCAAAACCAACTTGTAAAATTTCTTTTACTGTTGCAATTATACATATAAAAGCAACGATTGTCAAGCTTATTGTGCATTTTTATTATAAAGAATTTTACAAAGAAAGAGCGGAGATGGAGGGATTTGAACCCTCGCACCGGTTGCCCGGCCTGCCGCATTTCGAGTGCGGTCCCTTCAGCCTCTTGGGTACATCTCCATATTAAGATTAGAAACAGTTCTGAAGTGTAACTGGAACTGTTTTTTATTATATAAGGAATCTACGGAAAGGTCAATTCTTTTTTTATTGACGAATTGGTTTTGCTGTAATAAGATAATAACAAAATGCGGTTGTGTACCCTTTGGATTGCTATTGTCTGGGGATAATAAGCAGCTGCGAGGAAAGCAGATAGGTGACGATTATGACAGATAAGAAGAAAACAATTCTGGAGGCTGTGGAGAAGCTGACAGATACTTACCGTAAAGAAGAACTCTTTCTGGGAAAGGACAGAGAACGTCTTCCAAATAAGAAAGAGATTATTAACTTCATTAAAGATATGAGGTCTATTATTTTTCCCGGATATTTCAGTGTGGATTCCAGTGCCAGCGTGTTTCCGGAGCATTATGTGGCATATCGCCTGAATGATCTGTATGACTGCTTGCAGGAGCAGATTGAGATTGCATTTTTATATCAGGGTGAAGAAGAACAGAAGGCCAAAGAACATGCAGAGCAGATCACAGAGCGATTTTTTGCAAATGTTCCGGAAATTCAGCGTATGCTGCTGACTGACCTGCAGGCAGGTTTTGACGGTGACCCGGCTGCCAAGAGTAAAGAGGAGATCATTTTCTCTTATCCTGGATTTTATGCAATTTATGTATACAGACTTGCACATGTTCTGTATCTGGAAAATGTGCCGTTTATTCCAAGAATTATGTCTGAATATGCACATGGTTATACAGGTATCGATATCAATCCGGGTGCTACGATTGGAGAATATTTCTTCATTGACCATGGAACCGGTGTTGTAATCGGTGAGACTACGGAGATTGGAAAGAATGTGAAGCTGTATCAGGGCGTGACTCTTGGCGCACTTTCCACCCGTCAGGGACAGCTGCTTGCCAATGTGAAGAGACATCCGACGATCAGAGATAATGTGACGATTTATTCTAACTCTTCTGTGCTGGGCGGTGAGACTGTGATAGGAGAGAATACGATCATCGGAGGTAATACCTTTATTACAGCATCTATTCCGGCAAACACCAAGGTCAGTGCGAAGAGTCCTGAACTTGTGATTAAGAAACCAAGAAGTTCAGTGGAAGCTACGAATGTATGGGATTGGGAGAACTGATCTCTGGTTAACACTGTAAAATTTTGTTTTCCTGACAGGTTCCATCATATACAGTAAGTCCAGGCTTTCAGCGTGGAAAGTAATAAGTAGCAGGTGGAAATTTGCTTATATCAGGAGGAGTGAAAGCTCCTTCTGATAAACTGCATAGCAATTATTCGGTATAGAGCTGAGCAGCGAAACGGATGATTTTA
>ENA-OQIU01000127-OQIU01000127.1-human-gut-metagenome-genome-assembly--contig:-NODE-127-length-15304-cov-2.297226_pt1 | contig 15304 bp, 11 predicted proteins | sample MGYA00242590_ERZ504755 | MGnify/ENA primary metagenome ERZ504755 (study PRJEB26092, sample SAMD00036359) | human gut metagenome | host: Homo sapiens | study: EMG produced TPA metagenomics assembly of...
AGATCATTCTCTGCTGCGGCTTCGGAATGTTCGGCGTATTCTTACCCTCGGTGATGGATGCGCAGTGCTGCTTCTTCTGCTGCGCGAGGCATCCGGAAGAAAACAGATTGAACATGGCTTAAAAGAGATTGCTGCGGGCGATCTGGATTACAAGATTGACCTGACGGAGCTGCAGGGGGAAGGACAACCTTCAGCTTGCCGGAATTGTCAATTCGCTCGGAGAGGGGAATGAAAGCGGCAGTGCAGGAGCAGATGAAGAGCGAGCGCTTAAAAGCGGATCTGATCACCAACGTATCCCACGATATCAAGACACCGCTTACTTCTATTATTAATTATGTCGATCTGCTGAAACGGGAAAATATTGAAAACGAGAAAGCGAAAGATTATATCCGCGTACTCGACGAAAAATCACAGCGCCTGAAACAGCTGACGGAGGACCTTGTCGAGGCATCGAAGATCAGCTCCGGAAATATTAAACTGGAATTCATGAACCTGAACCTGAATGAACTGGTACAGCAGGTGAACGGAGAATTTGCGGAGCGGTTCGAAGGCCGCAATCTCGACCTGATCTGTATTCTCCAGCCGGAACCGCTTCTGATCCGTGCGGACAGCCGCCGCATCTGGCGCGTGCTTGAGAACCTGTACGTAAATGTCTGCAAATATGCCATGCCGGGAACACGGGTTTATGTGGATGCCATCAAAAAAGACGGAAAGATTCAGCTCTCGATTAAGAACATTTCCGAGAACCCGCTGAACTTCCAGGCAGATGAACTGACGGAGCGTTTTATCCGCGGCGATGTCAGCCGGAGCACCGAGGGCAGCGGCCTGGGTCTTTCAATCGCAAAGAACCTAACGGTATTGCAGCATGGAAGCTTCAACATTTATCTGGACGGCGACCTGTTCAAGGTTACGATTACGTTTGATGAAGCTGTAAAGGAGAAAAAACCGATGCCTCCGATGATCGTACCGGAAGCGGTACAGGAGGAAGCACAGCAGGATGCCTGAGAAGTGTTGAAAAAATAAAAGAGAATAGAAAAACGACAACTCCCCGCGGGAAACACGCAGCAGATGCGGTTCCCGGCGGGGAGTTGTTTTATTGAAATGCAGTTTATTTTATTCGTTTGTTTTCGTCTGTTTCTTGTCTGTTCAGCCGGGCTTGCAGATTCCTCTTCCGAAGCAGTTTCTGCAGCATCGGTAGTTTCAGCCGGAGCAGCGTCATCGGAACGTTCAGTCAGCGGGCTTGGTCTGTCCATTGCTTCGAGTGCCCGTAAGGATTCTTCTTCCGGTGTCAGAACCTCGTTTTCTTCCTCAGGCATATAGAATGGGAAGATTTTGTTTACGAAGAACCAGGAGCATCCAAGCGCTACCGTGGAAAAGCCCAGAAGGAACATCAGAAGAATCAGATAGCTGACAATCTTTGTCGTGGAGAATACATAGATCAGCAGCGGACAGAGATTGACGAGCAGGATCATGATGGTCCACGGCAGGTGGCGGATTGCCATCAGGATGGAGTTCTTGATCGTGTTTTTTACAGTATTGTCAAAGCGGCTCAGTACCGGAAATACATAGGAAAGTACCATGGCCTCGAAAAAGATCAGTACCAGGAAAACAAAACGCAGGTAGGTGATGGTACCCGGCATTCTCATGACCAGCAGAAGATCAAGAATCAGAACAATCAGAACCGCCAGCAGGATGAGCCAGATGGCAGTTGCCTGCTTGAAGTTTTCGCGGAAGGATTTCCAGTAGGTACGGAAGATATACGTCTCCTCATTTTTGATCATCTTCAGCGTGACGTAGTACATTGCTGTGAAATTGGCGCCGATTGTCACAATCGGGATACACATAATAAGGAAAATAATGTTCAGCATCATCAGGTCGAAGACACGGCCCATAATCTGCGAGAACTTACTGTCCAGGCTGAAAAAACTCATAATTTGTTCCTCTTTTCTGTTGAATTAAGTGTGCCGCCGATTAACGTTCCGGCTGGCAGATATCATAGAAAAGTATAGCGAATTTTTCAGAAAAATGCAATGAAGAGAATATAAACTTTTCGTTTCGTCATTTTGTATAAGAGTGAACATTTTGTTTGTGCAAAGTGGACAGAAGAGAACGGTTCGAGAAAATCCGAAAGCAGAATTGCCAATCTGCCGGAGGAAAGTTTGTGTAATTGTGGCATGGTCGAATGCGGGTAGAAAAGGTATACTAGTCCCATAAGCAAGAGAGATGCAAATGCAAAACTCATAATAAAACGCATGATGTTCATTTAGGGAGGATTCAAAAATGGCAAGTTTATCTTTACAGCACATTACAAAAAGATATCCGAACGGTTTTGAAGCAGTAAAAGACTTCAACCTGGAAATCGCTGACAAAGAGTTTATCATCTTCGTAGGACCATCTGGATGTGGTAAATCTACAACACTTCGTATGATCGCAGGTCTTGAGGAGATCTCCGATGGTACTCTGAAAATTGACGATAAAGTAGTAAACGATGTAGAGCCGAAAGACCGTGATATCGCAATGGTATTCCAGAACTACGCTCTGTATCCGCACATGACCGTATATGATAACATGGCATTCGGTCTGAAACTGAGAAAAGTTCCGAAAGATCAGATCGACAAACAGGTTAAAGAAGCAGCTAAAATCCTTGACCTGGAGAAACTGCTTGACCGTAAACCGAAAGCTCTTTCCGGTGGTCAGAGACAGCGTGTTGCTATGGGACGTGCAATCGTACGTGATCCTAAAGTATTCCTTATGGACGAGCCTCTGTCAAACCTGGATGCAAAACTTCGTGTACAGATGCGTACCGAGATTTCTAAACTGCATGAGAGACTGGGCGCTACCATCATCTACGTAACACATGACCAGACCGAGGCTATGACACTTGGTACCAGAATCGTTGTTATGAAAGACGGAGTTGTTCAGCAGGTAGATACCCCGCAGAACCTGTACAACGCACCGGGCAACCTGTTCGTTGCAGGATTCATCGGATCTCCGCAGATGAACTTCCTGGATGCAAAAGTAAAAGTTAACGGAAACGACGTTACTCTTACTGTTGGTAAATACAACATGAAACTGCCGGCTTCCAAAGCAAAAGCTGTTATCGACGGCGGATATGACGGAAAGACCGTTGTTATGGGTATCCGTCCTGAGAACGTACATGATTCTCAGATGTTCATCGAAACTTCCAAAGACAGCGTAGTTGAGTGCAAGATCAACGTATACGAGCTGTTAGGTGCAGAAGTTTACCTGTACTTCGATTGCGAAGGCTTCCCAATGACAGCCCGCGTAGATCCTCGTACAACTGCAAGAAGCGGTGATACCGTTAAATTTGCTCTGGATATGGAGAAAGTTCATCTGTTCGACAAAGAGACAGAGATCACCATTACCAACTAATCCATATGAACATCAGCGCGTATGCGCAAACATAGAGAAAAGGATCGACATCCGTTCGGATGCCGGTCCTTTTTGCATATGCACCGCCCTCCTTTTGCGAAGCAAAAAATAGTTGCCAATGAGAAAAAAATAAGCTATAGTTATAGATAAGATGCACCCTGGAGTAAAATACGCCAGGAGAAAGGAAGTGGCAGATTTGGTATCAAGTCAGGTATTACAGAAAACCCTTGATGAATTAAGAAATATTACGAGAATTGATTTATGTGTGACGAATACGGATGGTGTTCTGCTGGTGACCACATTCCCGGAAACCGCGATTGATGCAGAAAGCATCCGTTCTTTGTATTATCCGCTGCGGACAGCCAGATTGTACAGGAATATCATTATTTTAAAGTATATGACAACCAGAATGTGGAGTATATTCTGATTTCTAAAGGAAGCAGCGACGATGCATATATGATCGGAAAGGTTGCCGTATGTGAGATTCAGAATCTTATCATTGCATACAAAGAGCGTCTGGACAAAAACAACTTTATCCAGAACCTTCTTCTCGACAATCTTCTTCTGGTGGATGTCTACAACCGCGCGAAAAAGCTTCGCATCGACACAGATGTACGCCGCGTTGTTTACATGGTAGAGACGAAGCTGGAAAAAGACATCAGCGCACAGGAGACAGTAAAGAGCCTCTTTGCTTCAAGACCGAGAGATTTCATCACCGCAGTCGATGAGAAGAGCATTATCATTGTAAAAGAACTGAAGGATACCGACACCTTCGAGGATATGAACCAGACCGCAAGAATGCTGGTGGATATGCTGAATGCGGAGGCCATGTCCCAGGTGCGCGTTTCCTACGGAAATCCGGTCAACGAGATCAAGAGTGTATCGCGTTCTTACAAAGAGGCGAAGATGGCACTCGAAGTAGGAAAAATTTTCTACGCAGACAAAAACGTGGTACCGTACAACAACCTCGGCATCGGCCGTCTGATCTATCAGCTCCCGATTCCGCTGTGCGAAATGTTTATGACCGAAGTCTTCGGCGAAAATCTGCCGGATACGTTCGATGAGGAAACACTGACCACAATCAATAAATTTTTTGAAAATAACCTGAATGTGTCCGAGACATCCCGTCAGCTCTATGTACACAGAAATACTCTGGTGTACCGTCTGGAGAAGCTCGAGAAGAGCACAGGACTCGACATTCGTAAATTTGACGATGCGCTGACCTTTAAAATTGCCATGATGGTCGTAAGCTACATGACGTATATGAACAACAGCGAAAATCTGTAAAACCGTTCAGAGCCGTACAGGATTGCGGGAGTGCAAAGCACGGAGCAATCCGGGTATCGAAGGGGTCAAAAGACTTTTTGACCCTGACATTTTATCAACAACAAGAGGAGAGGAACGACATGATTGAATTACTGAACACAGGTGCATACCTTGTCAACGGAATCGATATCATCCCAGATACAGAAGAAGGCCGCGCGGAACTCAAAGCGCGTACCGGCGCTGTGCCGTGTCCGGCGGATGCTGCAAAAGAAACCATTGCCTATGGAATCTTAAAAGACCACAATGTTTCCGGCAACATGGAAAATCTGCAGATCAAATTTGACAAACTTACATCGCATGACATTACTTTTGTTGGAATCATTCAGACCGCGCGCGCGTCAGGACTGGAAAAATTCCCGGTACCGTACGTGCTGACCAACTGCCACAACTCCCTTTGCGCAGTCGGCGGAACCATCAACGAAGATGACCACATGTTTGGTCTTACCTGTGCGAAAAAGTACGGCGGCGTCTATGTACCGCCTCATCAGGCAGTAATTCATCAGTTTGCCCGCGAGATGCTTGCCGGCGGCGGAAAAATGATCCTCGGATCCGACTCCCACACCCGTTACGGTGCACTCGGAACCATGGCCATGGGCGAGGGCGGACCGGAGCTGGTAAAACAGCTTCTCTCCAAAACATATGATATCGCTATGCCGGGAGTGATCGCAATTTACATGACAGGCGCACCGCAGCCGGGCGTAGGACCGCAGGATATTGCACTTGCCATCATCGGCGCAGTCTTTGCAAATGGTTACGTAAAGAACAAAGTTATGGAGTTCGTAGGACCTGGCGTATCTTCCTTAAGCGCAGATTACCGGATCGGTGTGGACGTTATGACAACCGAGACAACGTGTCTGTCCTCCATCTGGAGAACCGATGAGAAGATCAGCGAGTTCTATCAGATCCACGGCAGAAGCGCAGATTACAAAGAGCTGAATCCTGGCGCGGTTGCTTACTATGACGGCGTTGTAAAAGTAGAACTCGACAAGATCAAACCGATGATCGCGATGCCGTTCCATCCGAGCAATGTTTATACCATTGAAGAGCTGAAAGCAAACCTCGATGACATCCTGAACGATGTAGAGAAGAAAGCAGCCATCAGCCTCGACGGAAAAGTTCCGTTCACTCTGAAAAATAAAGTACACGACGGAAAACTCCTGGTAGACCAGGGAATCATCGCAGGATGCGCCGGCGGCGGATTTGAGAACATCTGCGACGCAGCCGATATCCTGAAAGGCCACAGCATTGGCGACGATGCGTTCACCTTAAGTGTTTACCCGGCAAGTACCCCGATCTATATGGAGCTGGCAAGAAACGGAAAACTGGCAGACCTTTTGGAAACCGGTGCGATCGTAAAAACCGCATTCTGCGGACCGTGCTTCGGCGCAGGCGATACTCCGGCAAACAATGCGTTCTCAATCCGTCACTCCACCAGAAACTTCCCGAACCGCGAGGGATCCAAGATCCAGAACGGTCAGATTTCTTCCGTTGCCCTGATGGATGCACGTTCCATTGCAGCAACCGCAGCAAACAAGGGATTCCTGACCGCAGCAGACGAGTTCACCGGAACATACACGAAACCGGCATACCACTTCGACAAGAAGATTTACGAGAACCGTGTCTTCGACAGCAAGGGTGTGGCAGATCCGTCTGTAGAAATCCAGTTCGGACCGAACATCAAAGACTGGCCGGCTATGCCGCAGCTTGCCGAGAACCTGATTCTGAAGGTTGTTTCCGAGATCCACGATCCGGTTACGACAACCGACGAGCTGATTCCATCCGGCGAGACTTCTTCCTTCCGTTCCAACCCGCTCGGACTGGCAGAGTTCACCCTGTCCAGAAAAGATCCGGCTTACGTGGGACGTGCAAAAGAAGTACAGGTCGCAGAGAAAGCCATCCAGGAAGGAAACTGCCCGGCAGAGGCACTTCCGGAACTGAAACCGGTCTTCGCAGCCATCCATACCCAGTACCCGGATATCGACAAGACAAACGTCGGTGTCGGATCCACCATCTTCGCTGTAAAACCGGGCGACGGCTCTGCGCGTGAGCAGGCAGCTTCCTGCCAGAAGGTATTAGGCGGCTGGGCAAACATCGCCAACGAGTATGCAACGAAGCGCTACCGCTCCAACCTGATCAACTGGGGCATGCTTCCATTCCTGATCCCGGAGAGAGATCTGCCGTTTACAAACGGAGATTACATCTTTGTACCGGAGATCCGCAAGGCAGTGGAAGAGAAAGCCGATGTGATCAAAGCGTACGTTGTAAAAGACGGAGCACTTGTTCCGTTCGAGATGACGTTAGGCGCGCTGACCGATGATGAGAGAGAAATCATCCGCAAGGGATGCCTGATCAACTATTATAGAGGATAAGTATTTGAGAAAGAGCTGTGTGGCAGGAGAAAAAGTCTGTTTCATAGCTCTTTTTCTGCGCACTTATTTGAAACAAAATATCAGAAAACAATATAAAATTCAGAAAATAAACACAATAATTAAGAAAAGGAAAAGCGATATAAAAAAACAGTAAAAATATTTTAAAAATGTATTGACAAATACTGGTGGATCTGTTATATTAAAATCACAAAGAAACAAGAAAACAAAAACCTAACCAAGAGGTACAAAGAGAAAGACTTGGGACCCCCTTTTCAAGAGAACAAACCATTTTTCATAGAAAGAGACGAGAAATCTTCTATAGAAGAATGGAAAAAAAGGGAAAAGGAAGATGTTCTTAAGATGAGAGACTTCCGAAAGGAAAGAAAACCTGAGATAAAGATCCATACAAAAGAAGTTCGAAAGAAAACCTTTTGATAAACATGAGATCAGAGCAGATCTTAGGAAATCCTAAGGAAAAGATTTTCGGAGTGGAAATCTTAACCGCAAAGGAAAAGCCTCTGAAAAAGAACATCTTCCCGAAAAAAAGAAAATCTACAACAGGGAAATGGAAGAGAAACGATCTTTGAAATATCAAACGAAAGCGAAAACAAAGATCACAGATCGGTAAAGAAAGAAAACCAGTGAAAATCCTTGAAAGTAGAGAAAAAACTGAATATGGAAAATAAAGAAAAAGCGGTCGCTGTATCAGAAAAAATGATTGGTATGGCGATCGCTTTCTGTGTTGTGTAATTCGTCCGCCGGGCATGTTTTTCTTGACAGATGCGGCGGAAATGGTGCATACTTCTTAAAGCATAACAGCGGAGAAATCCGTGTATCGAAAATAAGAAGTCAGAACAGGAGAAGAAAGTGGCTGGATTTTGCAGAGAAGATATTTTAATGGAAGATAACGATATTCTTGTTGTTCACAAGCACGCGGGTATGGCAGTGCAGAATGCGCGGATGGGACAGATGGATCTGGAGCATGCGCTGCTGAATTATTTGGCGAAGCAGACAAGGGCGGAAACACCGGGTCAGGCGCGGACTCAGATTCCATATCTGGCGGTCGTTCACCGGCTCGATCAGCCGGTTGAGGGCGTGCTGGTGTTTGCGAAAAACAAAGACGCCGCAGGAAAACTGGGACGGCAGGTGAAGGACGGGACGATGAAGAAAGAGTATCTCGCCGTCTGTGAGGGAAAAATCGAAAAACAGGGCGTGCAGAAGTTTGAGGATTTCCTTGTAAAAGACGGACGGAGCAACACATCCTGCGTTGTACAGCCAGGCACCGCCGGAGCGAAAAAAGCGGTGCTGGAATATGAAGTGATAAGGACACAGGAGAACCGAACCCTGGTGCAGATCCACCTCGGAACGGGCCGCCACCACCAGATCCGCGTCCAGTTTTCCCATGCGGGATATCCGCTGGCGGGGGATGCAAAATATGGGGCGAAAGAGAAAGGATCTCTGGCGCTGTGCGCGCATCATCTCGAGCTGAAGCATCCGCGGACAGGCAAACGCTTTCGTTTACCGTAAAACCAGAAGGTGAAATCTTCCACAGCTTTGTGTAACTATTCAGAGCTATGTGAAATTGCAAAAAAGTTCAGAAAATTATAAGAAAACAGGACTGGACTATTTTTTACGGTTTGTGTATAATAGAGAAAGGTTATGTAACAAAACTGTAAAAAGTAATGGAAAATGATTCATCAGGCAAAGCAGAAAGGGAGAATTATGAAACGCAGAATGATTGCAGTACTGCTTTCCGGAATCCTGCTGTGCTCGGCAGCTGGATGCGGAAAAGAAGCAGTGACAGACAAGAGCACCGCAGCATCGTCGTCTCAGGAAGTGACAGAAACTCCGGCGGCAGAAGAAAGCCCGGAGGCCTCATCGTCCAGCGCAGATTCTACAGCAGAGTCAGCCAGTGCATCCACATCTTCTGAAAGCTCTGGAGATGAAGGAAAAGAAGCAGACAAAAAACGAATAGAAATCACCGTTCCGCACAAAGACGGCATGGAAGCATTGTACGACACCGTGGATGGACTTACCGTTGAGAAAGGCTCTTACATCGCCGTGGTTGCAAAAGACTTAAGTGCCGGTTTTTGGAAAGCCGTAAAAGCCGGTGCGCAGCAGGCACTTGACGATCTGAACGCCTCGCTTGGCTACACCGGAAACGACAAAGTTTATATGACATTTGAAGGCCCGGAAAATGAAAGTGACACCAACTCTCAGATCAATATCATCGACTCTGTCATTTCGGAAAATCCGGACGCGCTGATCCTTGGCATCATTGACCAGCAGTCGGGACAGGCACAGATGGAAGAGGCTTCCGACAGCCAGATTCCGGTCGTCATCGCGGATTCCGGTATCGAGAGTGATCTGATCACCTCGACATGTGCGACTGATCACGCAGCGGCAGCAAAGCTTGCGGCAGATCATCTCTGCGAGGCCATCGGCAACAGCGGAGAGGTTGCGATTGTTGCACATCAGTACAACACCGAGAGCAGCGTAGAGCGCGTGGAAGCATTTAAAAAAGAGATCGAAGAAAAATATACCGATGTGAAAGTGGTTCAGGTGAATTACGGAGATGGAGAAGAATCCATCGCGGACATGCTGAAAAATACACTTGAAACCTACCCGGCTCTGAAGGGCATCTTCTGTACGAACGAAGACATGGCAGACCAGACGCTGGATGCGCTGGCAGATATGGAAAATACTGAGCAGATTCAGATTGTCGGTTTTGATTCCGGTGAAAAACAGCAGAAAGCGATCCAGGAGGGACGCGAGTACGGTACCGTAACGCAGAATCCGTACGGTCTTGGCTATGCGGCAATCGTGGCGGCCGTCCGCGCGATTCAGGGACTTCCGGTAGATCAGAAGATCGATACGGGATATCAGTGGCTCGACAAAGACACGATCGATCTGGAGACAAATCAGAAGTATCTTTATAACTGAAAATCAGGATAAAAAATGAACCCGGCAGACAAGGGAATGTTCCTTTGCCTGCCGGGTTTTTCTGCGCTGCAGTGCGGATTACGAGTTCTGATCGTCTTCGTAAATTCTCTGTACCTCTTCGGAAATCTGCTGCCGGATCGCGGAGAGATCGACATCCGGGATGCCGTCCTCGGTGATCTGCGGTTTGGAAGGAGAGGTATACGGCTTCGTGTCGCCCATGGAAGCTTTTGGGGATGTTTCTTCTTCGTCAAACTCCTCCGGAGCGGCCGGTTTTGCGGATGGCCGGCGGCGGATGATTTTCGGAAGATCTTTCTCATCGTCGTCATCGTCAGGTTCTTCCGGAACAAAACGGAAATCGTACATGGTGTTCTGCGAAACACGGGTACGGTTCGACGGTTTCTGATAGCTGCGGTACGGATCTCTTGCGTTGCCGGAAGAAGAGGAAGAGGAGCCGCGGCGTTTCTTTTTCTTCTTTCTGGATGGAAGAGGATCGAAACCGGATCTGCGTTTCCGTCTGGCGCGCGCTTTTGCACGGTGTTCGCGTTCTTCTTCGTCGTCATCCTCCCAGTAGTCCGCCTCTTTCCACGGTTTAAACTGGAAGAGCATGCCTGCTGCGGCGAGAATGGCAGAGACAATCCAGAACATCATGTTCAGATCGAGGTCCTTGAAGAAATATGCCATGCGGATCGTCGTGAGGGCGCCGCAGATGGAGGTGACCAGGATTACGGAAATGCGTTCGAACGGAACGCAGATCAGGCCGATCACGAAAGCGACGAGGGCGACGAGTCCATAACCTGTGGTATCGTTTGGATTAACGAGATGCCAGAGGCAAAAGCCGACGAGCCCGCAGATCAGAAGAAAAAGTCCGATCCGGTAGAGGACGAAGGCAATGATTGCGGTCAGAAGACCGGTGCCGACGGCAAGCGCCAGGGTGATCGTCGTGGTCTGATTCGTGTAGGTACCCGCTGCATAACCAGCGGCCGCGCCGAGAAAAAATCCGGGAATGACGCTCCAGAGTTTGCGGAGCGCATAGCCGAAGAAACAGTTCAGCAGGGCAAAAACAATCACAATCAGAAGAAGCTGCTGCTGGTAAACACCCATGACGTCCCGGACTTTATCGAGACCGCCAAGCAGCGTGTTGATGTTAAAAGCTTGCATATTCAGATTCATGATATTCACTCCTATATGATGTATCGGAAAAATAGATACAGGTTGTATTTTAGTACGGAACGGCGGTTTTGGCAAGTGAAATTGTGTTTGAGATCTGGAAAACGGCAGAATGGCGGCGGTGTGCATATGGTATAAGGAAGAGCAAAAAGGAAATAAAACAGGCATGAATCAGGATAGAGTGTATGAAAATAGAAGAAATTCCTATCAGGGAAATCCGATGGAGCGGCCGGAGCCGTTTTTTGCGGCACAGCCCTTATGGGGAAGAAGTATGGAGGAGCAGCAGGAAGCGCGGGAACGGCAGCGGATGCAGTCGTATTATTCCCGGACGGCATCTGATCTGCAGCGGCTGGTGGAGGCAGAGTGTGACCGCATGGATTACCGCGGCAGCATGATGTACGACGAATTCCCGGACCGGCTCATGATGGAGCACACCTGCCGGAATATCGCACGTCAGTACGGCAGGGAAAACGGCGGGAAGGACGAGAAAACGGCAGAAGAGGAACTGCTCGATTTGATCGGCGTTCTTTTTTATAATGAAATGTTCCGGAGGCGGAGCAGGAGGAAACATTATTACAATCTGTGGATTTAAACCGCGCCATAAAGTAATAAGAGGGTAACACATTTTTAATAATTTTTTTGTTTGTGGTTTTGCGGAAAACAGATTACAATATTAGCGGGGTTGTAAGGGGCTTTATTACACATGTTTACAAACGATTCAGGAAGTTTGGAGAGTATAAATGGAATTACAGAAATTATTACAGGATGAAATCCGGGAAGGGCTGTATCGTATCACGATCAGCGGCCCAAGAGGGGACAGTGAAGTGTCCAAAGTGAGAATACGCCCGGTTGAAATAAAAGGAAAAACTGCTCTTTCAGTGCCAGGAGACCGTCGGCACGAAGGAGTTTCATAAAAATATGACAAAAGACGACGTGATCACCCGGATCAGCGACTGGATGAACGGAACCTTCAAACAGATGCAGCTTGAAGCCGACACCTGCACAGCATCCGTTCTGGTCAGCAAAAAGGGAACGATGACGATCAAAAAGAAACCGCATATGAAAGGAACCGGCAAACCCGTCAATCTGGCGCACAACCGGAAGAAACGGTATATTCTGGAAGAAGGAATCCCGGTTCCTTTTTTACAGGATCTCGGTGTTATGACAAAAGAAGGCAAAATCGTGCGGACCCGCTACGACAAGTTCCGCCAGATCAACCGCTTCCTAGAGTTCATCGAAGATATCCTGCCGCAGCTCCCATCGGACCGCGAGATCACGATTCTCGATTTCGGCTGCGGAAAATCGTATCTGACGTTTGCGATGTATTATTACTTCCGCGAACTGAAAAAACTGGATGTCAATATCATCGGACTTGACTTGAAAGAGGATGTCATCGCAATCTGCAACGGACTGGCAGAGAAATATGGCTATGAAAAGCTGCATTTCTATCAGGGTGACATCGCTTCTTATACCGGCCGCGACGAGGTCGATATGGTGGTGACGCTGCACGCGTGCGACACGGCGACTGACTATGCGCTGGAAAAGGCCGTCAAATGGAATGCAAAAGTTATTCTTTCTGTTCCGTGCTACCAGCATGAGCTGAACCGCCAGATTGCAAACAAAGAACTGTATCCGATCATGGATTACGGCATCTTAAAAGAGCGCATGGCGGCGCTTCTGACCGACGGAATCCGGGCAAAGCTTCTGGAGAATGCAGGCTATGAGACACAGATTCTCGAATTCATCGACATGGAGCACACGCCGAAGAACCTTCTCATCCGCGCGGTAAAACGCCAGGAAAGGACTCGAAAAAAACTGCCGGAAGAACTGAAAGCGTGCATGGAAGCGTACCATGTGAAGCCGACACTGGCAGACCTCCTCACAGAAAAGGAGGAGCCGTGATGAATAAAAGAGCAGCAAGGATTCTGATCCTTTTTCTTGTTTTTGCCGCATCAGTCGGTGTGTTCACACACCTGATGAGCCACGAGACGACGGAGAATGCGACCGATCTGGACGCAGCGAGTCTTCCGGTGCTGTACATGAAGACCGCGGACACGACAGTGAACCGCATGTACGGATACTGCCAGGAGATGAACGGCGTAACGACAAGAGAAAACCTGACACCGCTGCCGATGGACCGTTCGCTTACGCTGGAAATTGATGCGAAGGGACAGAAAATTAAAAACGTGACCTATACGGTGGAAAGCACAGACGGCGGAGCGCTGATTGAAAACTCGGTGCTGAAATCGTTTGACGAGGACGGAAGCTATCTGAAAGCAGACTTCCAGTTAGAGACCGCGATTCTGATGAATCAGGAATATACGCTGAAGCTCGAGGTTGCCTACGGAAACGGCCAGTCTGCCTGGTATTACACCCGCATTGTACAGCGCAACGGCGTGGAGGTCGGCGATTATCTGGCCTACACGCAGATGTTTGCGCAGACATGCCTGGATAAAACGCAGGCGGAAGCGCTCGTTCCGCAGCTTGAGCCGGATGAGACGGGGGATAATTCTTCGTTCCTCAATGTCAACATTCATTCCAGCCTCGACCAGATTTCCTGGGGAAGCCTCGCACCGACGATCGTACAGCAGCCGGTGCAGCAGATCAAAGAAGCGAATGAGACGACGACCAGCATCACACAGGAGTACATGATCAGTGCGCAGGATGAGAACGGACAGACGGAGTATTATACCGTAAGCGAGTTCTACCGGATGCGAGAGTCCGACGGAGAGATTATTCTGCTGGACTTCGAGCGGAGCGCACAGCAGATCTTTGATCCGGAGCTTGGTGTTCTGACGAAATCCGGCATTAACCTCGGTGTGACCGGCGAGGATACCAAGTATGTGACGAATACGGCAGGTGATATTGTCGCATTTGTAGTAAACGGTGATCTCTGGTGCTACAACCGCAGCGCCAACAAGACGATCCGCGTTTTCAGCTTCCGTGAGAACGGCAGTATGGATGACCGGGAACAGCACGGAGAGCATGATGTCAACATTGTACGTGTGGATGATGCGGGCGATGTGACGTTTGTTGTTTATGGCTATATGAACCGCGGAAACCATGAGGGGGAAGTGGGAATTGAGGTCAATCATTATGACAGTCTTTCAAACACAAATGAGGAACTTGCATTCATATCTTCGGATAAGGCATACGAGGTCATGAAATCCGAACTTGGTCAGATGATGTATGTGACTGAGGGCGAGAATTATATCTGATGGTCGATGGCAGTGTGTATGGAATCGATCTTAGTACATTGGAAATGAAAGAGCTGATCAAGGGACTGGATAAAGAAATATATGCGGTTTCAGAATCCGACCGTTATTTTGCATGGACGAAAGACAGCCAGAACGGACAGAGTGATACGATTTCGCTCATCAACTTTTCCAGTGAAAAAACATTTACCATAACAGAAGGCAGTGGAAAGTATGTAAAACCGCTTGGATTTATGGGAGACGATTTTGTATATGGCGTAGCGAATGCGGCAGATGTATCAACGGAGGCTGCGGGAAATGTAATCTTCCCGATGTATCAGATTAAAATTTTAGATGTTTCATCCGATACGCCGTCCGTTTTAAAGACATACGAAAAAAATGGATATTATGTTTCCGGGGTTGATATTGAAGATTACACTATGTACTTAAACCGTATTCAGTATAATGGTACGGCGTATGTGGACGCAGATCAGGATATGATCATGAACCGGGAGGGAGATGGAAATAAAATAGTTTCCATTGTAAGCAGCAGTTCTGACAGTAAAGAGACCCGGTTTGAAATATCTTTGCCGGAAAATGTGGGGGAAAAGGCTCCAAGACTGCTGACTCCGAGAGAAACCATATTAGAGCAGGATCGCACGCTCACACTTGAAGATAAGGGTGGTAACGGAAAATATTATGTTTATGTAAAAGGTGATGTGGTTTATACCACAGATCAGGTGGCAGGTGCGATCACAAAGGCAAATGAAAAGATGGGAGTCGTAGTAGGCGAGGATCAGGAGTATATCTGGAAACGTTCCAGAGATGCAATCAAACCGGCACTCTCTGATATCGCAGTCGGCGCGGAAGATGCTTCTTCCGGCAGCATTGCTCAGTGTATCAATGCAATGC
>ENA-OQIU01000128-OQIU01000128.1-human-gut-metagenome-genome-assembly--contig:-NODE-128-length-15288-cov-2.504386_pt1 | contig 15288 bp, 10 predicted proteins | sample MGYA00242590_ERZ504755 | MGnify/ENA primary metagenome ERZ504755 (study PRJEB26092, sample SAMD00036359) | human gut metagenome | host: Homo sapiens | study: EMG produced TPA metagenomics assembly of...
ATAATGGATGCCATGAAAATCGCTGCTACTTTCTTTTTCATTCTTTCGTCCTCGCTTTTTATCTTTTTGTCTTGCTGCTTTATTTCGTTTCTGAGTTTCGGCCGTGACTCATTTGATGATCTTATTATATCTGCTTTCTTACCTCCAAAAAAGAACAATCCTGCGATGAATTTGCACTTTTTCTGCGGTTTCTTTCCGCATTTTGTATAGTTTATGATCACTTTTTCAGTTTTTTCATGCATTCTGCTATCAGCACCCAGTCTCCCGCCGCCGGTTTCTTTGGCATAATGCACGACTTTCCACGCACTTCCACCTGGATTTCTGTCTTTTTCTGTCTGTCCCGTTCTCGGATCAAACCAGGAAATTGCATAGATTCCGTCGCAAAGGCCCGCGAGCGGTGTACTCATGCCATCCATCTCTCCGTAATAAATCAGTGCTCTCGTTTTATCCCGGCTGATCGTGGCAGCCGCAAGCTTATTGGCAAACGGGCTGATACTCTCCTCTGCTTCTGCCGGATCGTAAGGCACCATCTCCTCAAAATGATGTTCTTCATAGAAATGTTTCAGATATCCCATCTGTGCGCCTCCGGGGCCGTCAATGGCTTTCGCCCAGGTGATGCCAAATTTGTTGAATGCATTAAAATCCGGGTTGATGTCGCTTACCTCCCAGATATTATCCCAGATTCCCTGCGCACCGTACGTATAACCGCAGCCGCCGGTCTGGACTGCCATATATGCCACGCGGCGCAGCATTGCATCGGTGCAGAGCCGGGTTCCGTTTTCTTCCAGTGTGGAACAGTATTCATACAGAGACTCGCCTTCAATGAACGGTTTTGTTCCGTGTTCCTTCCGATAGGTACGGTACCAGGACGGATTGATCGGAAAATCGCCGTGTCCGGCCTGATTCAGCACAAAATCAAACCACGATTCATCATAATAGTAATCTGCAAACGGACGCTCATTCGTATAATGTGCGGTCTGCAGTGTTCCATAGCCGTCCATTTCTTCCACATACTTTGCGACCTCACGCCAGCCTTTGATGGCTGTTTCCCGCGGCTTTCCCGGGAAATAGCCTGCCACTTCGCCTGCCAGCGTCCACACAACCGGAAGGGCGCCATAGCGGGCAATGATATAGCGCGCCAGATGTTTCTGGTGCTCCACGCCCTGCTCGATCGAGCCGGACCAGGCAAAACCGAGCGCGTTGATAAAGCCGAGGTCAGCGAGATACTGCATGCGGCGGTCGAGTTCGTTCTGGTAAAATGCCACATCCGGCGCATCATCTGCGGCATCCGTTTTCCAGTAACGGCTCTTGTGCTCCTTCCAGCTGTCGCTTCGAAGGTTTGTCTGATAAACGTTATAACCCTGTTCCTTCCTGCGGTCCGCCATGCCGCGAAACATGCTCGTCATCTGTGGATGGTTCGATTCGTCCCACCGCTCACCAAAGGCAAATTCCCAGTGCGTATCACCGAGCCAGAAAAACGGTGTTCCGTCTGCATATGTCAGATATCTTCCTGATGGATGCACTTTCAGGAATCCGTGCCGATAAATGGCAAGATCTCCTTCGTATGGAATACATTCGATCGTTCCCTGCACTCCGGAAAGTCCCGTCTCCTCCGGTGCTTCCAGCCTATAACTCCACATTCCTGTTTCGGTGCGCAAAGGCAATCCGATAGGTACTTCCACCGTCCCAGTACGCTTCTCTTCTGATCCTTCTTCCCGACGGTCCCGTAAAAACAACTCCAGATGGAAACATCGAGGAATTGGATTGTTGTTATGTTTTCTTTGCTCTCAAATGATAAAATAATTTGTCGCCACTGTTCTGCTTTCATCCCCATTTTATTTTCTCCTTTATCTGCGCAGAGCGCGCCCGGTTTTTTTCGGGCACGCTCCTCGAATCTGATTTTACCGTAACTGTTTATTGTTTATTGTTTTTTTATTCCAGTCCGCGTTTCTTTGCAAGCTGCACGGCAATCTCAACCAGCTCCGCCGCATCCTCGCGGCAGACAAAGCCTTTCGTTACCTGCTCTTTCGTGTTTTTCTCCGCCATTTCCCGGTAATGTGCCAATGTTCCGTACAGCTCTTTTATCATTTCTTTCGAAAACGCCTGCTGATAACCGAACAATCCTTCCTTTTCCGATTCCGGATCCAGGAAATTCTGGCCTTTTTCAATGTCGCTGGTATTGCTGTATCTTCCGGTTGGGTAGTCAAGGAGGCAGGTACGCAGTCCACCGATCGTATTTCCGAACGCATCCTTTTTGTTTTCTCCGTCGCTGTCAACCGCAATCCGGTCACAGTGCGCCGGAGCTGCGCCTGTCCGTACCCAGGTAAAGAGATTCCGAAATGCTGCCGCAAAAAGAATCTGGGACGGATAGTCGTTTCCTTCCTCATTTTTTCCCATATAGAATGGCAGATGGTTGATCCGCACCAGATCCGGATCGTTCTGATAGTAATTCACGTAGCTATAGGAAGTGTCATGGCTTGCACCCGTCACATCATACTGGCGGAACAGGAACTCCGGATCATCGCTGTCCTGCTGGGCAATGCGCCATGCTTCCATTCTTCCGTTTTCACTCTCCGTCTGTACAGCGATAAACGGCTCGCGCGCCTTTTCCACACGTGTCAGACTGTAATGGTACGGAGTCATGGTTTCATACTGGTTGACCGGAATACCAAGGGAATGGACTCCTCCTCCGGAAAGGTAACCATTAAATACACACGCACCGCGTGCCACCTCCGGACGATACGCAAAGCTGTTCAGATAGCGGAACAGATACGAACCCGACTGTGACCAGCCCGTCAAATAGACGTATTCTCTCTTATATTCCCGAATCGGATTCTGCTCCTCATCGCCGCGCAGCAGCCACGCCAGGTCTGTCAGCATATCCCAGAAAAGACCCGTTTCGTAATCATGATTCAGATCGCCGAGTCCGCCTGTGACCTGCAGTCGCTCCGAGAACGGCACATCCGGCGTCGGGTTAGCCCAGGAAAGACAGCCGTAACGCTTTTCATCAAACTCTACCATTTTTGCGATCGTATTCGGTTTGCTTGTGATTCCCACATAGATATCTCCGTCCCGCACAAATTTCTTCCAGCCGAGAATCCACATGCGGTCAATCTCCATAAAACTCGTTGGATTGATGATCTCCACTACAACGTTTCCGCTGCATTTTGCAGTGTCCTGCGGTGCGCGGACAATGATGCGGTTTGTATACGGCGCATCCGCAGTGCGCACACGGACGCCGCCGCGCTCGTCGGCTGTCTCGTAGACATTTGCCGTTCCATACATATAATATTCCTTCTCCACATAGCCGCGCTCCGACAGCTTCAGGTAACGCTCCGCACTGGCAAACGGATAGCTTTCTTTCGTTACCGGAATCTCCTCTAGTCTTGTAATCATCTCATAAAACCTCCCTTTTTCCTTGTATGATTTTATTATTCCATACGGCTCCAATACGAAAAACAACGATTCTGCTGTTTTTTGACACTTTTCTGCTGTTTCTGTTTCGATCAGACTTTTTCCGTTCCGGAAACAAAAACACAGAAAAAGCATCTCCGTGCAAATTTATCTCTGATTTGTTACTTTTTCTTTCGGAATGTCTGTAGTAGACTGGTATTGTAGGGCAAGAAAAAATCTATCATTCCCAATACCGTTCTTTTCTGCCCATGCAAACAACTGTACTCTCAAGTCTTTTTCTGTACCTGTATTTTGTGAGATGTATTTTTTGTCAGTCGCAAAAGCAAGTGCAGAAAGACTCTGAGCGTACATTCCGTACCAAAGGAGGGTTTTTACAAATGAACGGAACTTATTATACCATTACCGAAGTTTTTGATTTCGGTCCGCATATTTCGAAAGTAATTCTGGATTATGGCAAAAGCATGAAGGGTGCGGTCCCATCTCCGGAGCAGTTTACGGTACACGTTACCCGCACTTCCACCGAGGGTGAGGACTTTGTCTGGCCGAATTTTTATGGGCGACAAACCGGATGACTCGATGGACGGAACCCGCCGCGTTTCGAACGTTTACGTTTCTGACAAAACCGGTGCACCGTGCGAGGACGGCACCTGCCTGACGCTGGAGCTGCCGTGTTTTATCATGGAAGGAATCGGCTCGATCATCAAATTCAATGGTAATTTTAATGTATTTGTCAAAGTCGCTTACGATGTGACACAAGTCTCTGAAATTGCAACAGACGATGGTGCCATTTCTCCGCAGATGTTCGACGTAGACGGCGGAAACCGCGTCATCTACGGTGAATGGCTCAAAGAAGACCGCTACGAGGATCCGCAGATTCCGCTCTCTTACGTTTACTACGAGCCGGAAATGGATGCGGATGAGAAAATCCCGCTGATCATCTGGCTGCACGGCGCAGGTGAGGGCGGACAGGAACCGCCGATTGCAGCAATCGGAAATAAAGTTGTAAACCTAATTTCCCCAAAGGTTCAGAAAATTTTCGGCGGCAAGACCTACCTGCTCGCTCCACAGGCGCCAACCATGTGGATGGATGACGGAAGCGGAGAATATACCAAAGACGGTTCTTCCAAATATACCGAAGTTCTCGATGCCCTGATCGGTGCTTTCGTGGATGCCCATCCGCAGATCGACCGCTCCCGCATTTACATCGGCGGCTGCTCCAACGGCGGCTTTATGACCATGAAACAGATCATTTTCAACCCGTCCCGCTACGCTGCCGCATATCCGGTCTGCGAGGCTCTGGCGGATGCATTTATCTCCGATGAAGACATCCTGAAGCTCAAAGATCTGCCGATCTGGTTTACACACGCAAAAACCGACCCGGTTGTCGTTCCGGATGATTTTGTCGTTCCGACCTATGAACGTCTGGCAAAGGTCAATCCGAATGCACACTTCACCTACTGGGACAAGGTACTCGATCACACTGGAACACAGAAAAACGCGGATGGCACCCCATTCGAATACATCGGCCACTGGTCCTGGATTCCGATGCTGAACGATGAGTGTGTCCTCGATTACGACGGAAAACCGGTTATAACAGACGGAAAAGAGACTCCGATTCTGGAGTGGATGGCTGCACAGAAAAAAGCATAACACAGCACTTGCCGGATTCTCCGCCTACGGCGGATTGTTGCAGTGAAAAAAACAGATGGTATGAAATCGGACTTCAAAGCTGATTTCATACCATCTGTTTTTGTCTGTTCTTGTCTTTTTTTCTCTGTTCCGTTTGATATCATCAACCGTGCAAGTCGGCTGATCTTTTTGAAAAGCTCTTGCCCCTACTGTTCTTTTCTTTTCAGCTCTTCATAAAATTTCTGCAACACATAAAATGCCGGTTTGCGGTACTTTTTGTCCTCAGAGAGCAGCCCCTTCCGGTTATAATATTTCTGGATCAGGCTTGTTCTGCGCGGGCAGCGGAAATCGTAGAGAATCCAGGGGGTCATGCCCTTGATGTAGTCAATGTTCCGCAGCGTTGCAATCTGTTTTTCGTACACATCCGCCTGGCACTCCTCGGTTCCTTTGTCCGAGATGGTTCCATGGTGATGCGGCAGCGCGTCTGCGCCGAACTCCGTTACGATAACCGGCTTGTCCGGCTGGCTGTTTTCCATCAGTGCCGGCAGCATCGCAAAATCCGGGGTGTACCAGCCGCAGTACTCGTTGATGCCGATGATGTCAAGGTATTCCATCAGACGGTCCTCAATCTTATTTTTCGCAGCATTAACCAGGCAGGCCGCAGACACCATTCGCGTCTCATCTTCCCGATGCGCGCATTCTGCCAGTGCGCTCATGAATTTCAGCCGTTCATCCGTATCGGCATTCTCATTTCCGACAGACCAGATGATCACGCTCGCGCGGTTCCAGTCACGGTTGATGAGTTCGCGGAGCTGATTCTGGGCATCCTCATATGTTTTTTCACGTTCAAAACGAATTGCCCAGTAAACCGGAATTTCCTCCCACAAAAGAAGCCCAAGCTCGTCGGCGAGTTTTGCCATTTCTTCGTTATGCGGGTAATGTGCAAGGCGCATGAAGTTGCATCCCAGTTCTTTCGCAATGCGGATATTTTCGATCCGTTCCTCTCTTGTCAGGCCTTTTCCGTTTTCCACGCTGTCTTCGTGGCAACTGATACCACGCAGGAAAACGGGCTCTCCGTTCAGCAGAATGTCTCTGCCGTTCACGCGAATTTCACGAAAGCCGACCCGGTCGCTGACGGTATCGGTTCCACAGGTTACTTTTACATCATACAGCTTCGGTTTTTCCGGTGTCCAAAGCTCCGGTTTTGCATCAAAAACAACTTCTCCGGCTCCGTTTTCCAGCTGGATTTTCCGGCTCACGCCAAGCTCCTCGATGACAAGCTCTGCCTTGGCTGTGATTTTTTCCGACAGTGTCACTTTCGCCATAACATGTCCAAATGTTCCGTCCGGCACAAGCGCAATTTTAAAAGTTTTGATATGGCATTTCGGAACACGGATCAGTGCGATATCGCGGTATACGCCGCAGTAGTTGAACCAGTCGGTATTCTCGGTCGGCACCTGCTCCGGCCGTCTCGTTCCGTCAACAGCAAGCACGATGCGATTCTCCGCTTTCAGGTATTCTGTGATATTCCAGAACGCCGGTGTCGATCCGCCGCGATGCATACCGACGTATTTTCCGTTTAAGAAAACACGGCACAGATAATTGGCTGCGCCCACCTTCAGAAAGACTGTTTCCTCTCTTTCTGCGATATAGGAAAATTTTCTCGTAAAGACCATGCTTCCCTCATACAGGAGATACATCGGATCGATGGTATTCCAGCTGCACGGAAGCTGCATCACCGGCCACTCGTCAAAGGATAGTCGATTGGCACAGTGAAGCCTTTTTCGTCGCGGTATCTCTCTTTGTACCATTTCTGGCGCAGACAGGTATCGTACTGATCGACTGCATAATGCCAGCCGCCGTTCAGCAGCTCCTCTCTTCTTCCCCCTTCAAATATCATCGTGTCCACTGTGGCAAATCCCGTTTCGTACTGTTCGGTATAATCCTCGAGATGGATATCCGACATATACTTTTTCTCTTTTTTTGCTTCCATAAACTTTTCCCTCACTTCTCCAAACGATCCGAAACACGCTCTGCGAGTTTCTCAGGGTATCGCGGCAGTCGCCGGGTCTCGTGCAGACACGGACTTTGGCGCGGCACTACCCATTCCTTGTTTTTATTATAACGCTTTCACAGGAAAAATCTATGGTCAAAACTGTTGAGGATATTGCAAAAATTGCGGTACCGCTTATTTTTCTTCGTTTTCGTTCTTTCCTTCCGCCGCCATCTGCCGCTTCCTCCGTGTCACAAGGCCACCGATCCGTCCCGTTTCTTTTGCCGTGAGTGATCGCCAGCCGTCATTCAGCACGCGTTCTAAAAGCCCCAGCTCACCTGCGATTTCGTATTTCATTTTCTCCTTCTCCGTCATATGTTCCAGATCAATTTTCTTCTGCCTTGCCATTTTTTCTACACTCCTTTTCTCTGCATTTTTGCTTTATCCAGAGTGTAGACACTTTTTTCCGGCCTTATACCTCCTGTTGTCAAACGGATATTCGCAATCCGCTTCGCTGCTTGCTCATAGCCGAAGAGCTGCTTCGCAGCTTATCTTTTCATCCCTGCTTTCGAAATCCCCCCCCGAACGGCAGGAATCTTTTATCTGCCGCCACACAAAAACCTCGCTTTTTGAAATACGGTCCGGTTTCCCATTCCGTTTTTTCAAAAAGCGAGGTCCTTTTCTTTATTTCTATTCTATGTTCCTATCTCCTCACTCCGGCGTCTCTCCGAGCCCGCTTTTAATTGCGGCAACAGCCGCCCGAAGTGCCTCCTCTTCATCCTCCCCGCTGCTGCAGATCTCAATGGTTTCTCCCTGCTTGATTCCTGCAGCTACGATACTCAAAATACTCTTTAAATTAACCGTTCCCTGCATCCCGTTGTTTTCATAGGTAAACGACATGGAAGATTTGTACCGGCTTACACTGTTTGACAAATTTACCGCGTTTAAAAGATGCAGACCTGACGGATTGACAATCGTTACTTTTTCACTTACCATCTTACGTTCCACCTGTCTTTCCTTTGTAATCCGCTCATTTTTCTTTGAAAAATGGCTACTTACTCATTTTTTGCCGTGTCCCGAGTTCAAAAATCCTCCTGCATCGGTTTTTTGACCTTTTGACACTGATATTTTCATGATAGCACAGTTTTGTTAATACAGTTTGAACATTCTGTTAGATACTCCTCAATTCTTTCCTCTTACTCAGCTGACTGAAGAACAGGTAATAAATAAAGTATGCAATCGTTGTGATTACCCACGACAGCGGATAGCAGAAGGCAGCTCCTTTTAAGGAGTGGAAATGCGGCAGAACCGCCGTCATCCACACGATACGTACTCCACAGATTCCTATTCCGGTGATAAACATCGGAATCCATGCATCTCCGACACCGCGGAGTGCACCGGAAAGGATTTCGATGGAAATGTAGGTAAAGAAGGTCGGAACCAGGAAATGGATCAGTCCGTGACAGATTTCACGCACCGCCGTATCTGTGGTAAACAGAGAAATCAGTGTATCACCGATAAACCACATAAACACAACCATCAGACCCGTCATCAGGAATGCCATGATCATGCTGGTGCGCACACCGCGGTGTACACGATCCATCTTTTTCGCACCGTAGTTCTGACCGACAAAGGTTGTCGCCGCAATACCGAGCGCATTGATCATCATCCAGAAAAGACCGTCCACCTTTCCGTAAGCCGCCCACGCAGCCACATTGTTGGTTCCCAGCGAGTTGACAGCAGACTGAATAATCACGTTCGATACCGAGTACAGAATTGACTGTACGCCTGCCGGAAAACCAATGCGGATAATCCGTTTGAGCATAATCCAGTCAATGCTGATTTTCCGCAGATGAAGCCGGTAAATGTCTCTGGTCCGCATCAGAGAGCCCATAACAAGAACCGCACTGATGATCTGAGACAGAATGGTCGCAAGCGCCGCGCCCATAACACCCATCTGCAAACCGACAACAAATAAAAAGTCAAGCGCGATATTGGTCATACAGCAGATGATCAGATACAGCAGCGGACGTTTCGAATCGCCGACCGCACGCAGAATACCGGAACCCATGTTGTAAATCAGGTTTCCGATGGTTCCAAGAAAATAAACACGCATATAAATCAGCGCATGATTTACAACATCATCCGGCGTGTTCATCAGATCGAGCATCCATCTCGAACAGCCAATGCCGACTACTGTCAGCACAATACCTCCGAGAATGGAAAAGGCAATGGAAGTGTGCACTGCCCACTGCACCTTGTCCTCTTTATTGGCTCCGTAATGCTGTGAAATAACAACCGTCGCACCACTCGAAAGGCCGACAAAAAATCCGACCAGCAGATTGATCAGCGTACCTGTCGTTCCGCCGACCGCCGCAAGTGCCTGTTTTCCGAGAAAGTGTCCGACAATCATGGCATCTGCCGTGTTGTAAAGCTGTTGGAAAAACGTTCCGAACAGAATCGGCAGGAAAAAGATCAGAATCTGCTGCCAGATAACACCTTCCGTAATCTGATTTACCTTTACTACTTCTTTCTTCTCTTTGTTCATACCCAAATACCTTCTAAAACTGCCGCCGGATCTCATGGCTGATTCCGACGGCAGTCCCCCTTTAAAATTTTCTTCTGCTCCTCTGCAGATACTCTTCTTCTGTTTTATATTTTCAGCTGCTTCATCCCTCTTGGCAAGCGGATATTTGCAATCCGCTTCGCTACTTGCTTGATTCGGTTAAGTAATCTTTCAAAAAAATCAAACAGCGTCTGCATTTCTTCCCGCGTGCCAATCGTAATACGCAAATAATTGTCAATGCGGGGTTTCTCAAAATACCGCACATAAATATGGCGTTCCCGGAGTGCCTGAAAAATCTTCCCGGCCGGTACGCTTTTGTGCGTTGCGAAAATAAAGTTCGATTTCGAATCTTCGAAAGAAAATCCCAGCTTTTTCAGCTCCTCCTTCGACCACTCTCTCGTTTCCATCACTTTTTTCACCGTCTTGCGGAAATATTCCACATCGCGGATCGCTGCGGCTCCGGCTGCGATCGTGGTCTGATTCATGGTATACGAATTGAAGGAATATTTCACATCATTCAGATACGAAATCATCTTCTCATTTCCGATTGCATAGCCGATGCGCATGCCGGCAAGCGAACGAGATTTTGATGTTGTCTGCACAACCAGCAGGTTTTCATATTTTTCCAGCAGCGGCTGCGCAGTGGCTGCTCCGAAATCCACATATGCCTCATCCACAATTACAACCACATCCGGGTTGTTCTGTAATATCGATTCGATCGCAGAAAGCGAAAGCTCCACACCCGTCGGTGCATTCGGGTTCGGGAACACGATTCCGCCATTTGGATGATTCTCTGCAAAATACTGCTCCGGCACAATGCAGAAATTTTCATCGAGCGGGATCTGCTCGTACGGAATGCGGAATTCCTCCGCCCAGACATCGTAGAAGGAATACGTAATGTCCGGGAAAAGAATCGGTTTGTCAGAGTTAAAATACGTCATAAACGCCATCGCCAGAACATCATCCGAACCGACGCCGACAAAAACCTGCTTCGGGCTTACGTGGTAGACATCCGCGATCGCCTGCACCAGTTCTGCCGCGGTCGGATCCGGATAGAGACGGAGGGTATCCTCTTCTGCTACCCGTCTGATCGCCTCTGCGGCTTTTGGTGACGGCGGATACGGATTCTCATTCGTATTCAGCTTGATCATATCAGCCTCATGCGGCTGCTCGCCCGGTACATACGGCACAACTTTTCTTACATTCTTTTCCCAGTTACTCATAAGTTCCTTCCTTTCTGCCTGTGGTCAGGAAATGCACCCTGACTTTATTCCGTCTTTCTGTTTTTTTGGAAAACCCTGTGAATCGTAACCATTTTTTCTTTTCCTTCTGCTCCGGCAGTTTCCCGCCGACGCAAAGTCCCTCTTTTTCCCGGTGAACCGCTTTATCCTCTCTTCTTCCAGGTAGACGGATAGAAAAGAATCAGCATCGGAAACAGTTCCAGACGGCCTGCCAGCATATCAAAAATCAGAATCAGCTTGGAAACCGGACCGTATCCAAAGAAATTGCTGGTCGGTCCTACCTGGTCAAGACCAGGTCCGATGTTGTTCAGCGTTGCGGCAACTGCCGTGAAGTTTGTCTCGAAGGAAAATCCATCCACACTGATGATCAGCATGGAAAAGCTGTAGATCACAAGATAAACAATCAAAAATACGTTGATCGCCCGCAGAACCTCATGCTCTACCGGGTGATCATCGAAACGGATGCGTTTGATACTGCGCGGATGTACGATTGAACCAAGCTCTTTTTTCACGGTTTTTAAGAGGATCAGGATTCGCGAAACCTTGATTCCGCCTCCCGTTGAACCGGCGCAGGCTCCGATGAACATCAGCATCACCAGAATACATTTTGACAGCTCCGGCCAGAGATCAAAGTCCGTCGTGGAATAACCCGTTGTCGTGATAATCGATCCGACCTGGAAAAAGGCGGTCCGTACTGTCTCACCGATGGAATGGTACATCGGATAGATATTCCAGGAAATCACGCCTCCTGCCAGAAGAATAATCAGGATATACGCTCTTACCTCCTGGGACGAAATGGCGGCCTTTCCCTTTTTGCAAAGCATCAGATAATAAAAGTTAAAATTCACACCGAACGCAATCATGGCGATTGTCAGAATCCACTGCTGCAGTGGTGTGTACACTGCACAGCCGCTGTTCAACACGGCAAAGCCTCCTGTTCCAGCAGCTCCCATGGCGAGTGTGACAGAATCAAATGTCTTCATGCCGGAAAGCAGCAGGGCAGCAATGGTAAAAAGTGTCATGCCAAGATAAATCTGATACAGAATTTTAGCGGTTCCGCGCACTCTCGGAACAAATTTGGAAACAGTCGGTCCCGGGCTCTCTGCCTTCATCAGGTTCATGACGGAACCGCCCTTCATCGGAAGCAATGCAAGAATGAACACAAGAACGCCCATACCGCCAATCCAGTGGGAAAAGCTTCTCCAGAACAGGCTGGCGTGTGAAAGGGCTTCCACATCACTCAAAATGCTGGCTCCTGTCGTTAGTAAAACCGGAAACGATCTCAAACAGCGCATTGATATAAAACGGAATTTCCCCCGTAATTACAAACGGCACCGCTCCGAAAACACCAAGGACAACCCAGCTTAACGAAACGCAGACAAATCCGTCGCGGGAATAGATTTCCATATTGGACGGTTTTCTGAAGCAGAGGATCAGACCGGCCGCAATGCAGAGCAGTCCCCAGATAAGATACGCAAAGCCTGTCTTTTCCTGATACATGGCTCCGACCAGCGCCGGAAACAGCATCAGCATACCTTCCACTTTCAGCACCCAGCTGATGACAAAACGAATCATTTTATAGTTCATAATCCGCTTCCCCCGTTACTCTGCCAGAATCTCATGGATATCCTGAAGACCGGTTTCCGTTGTTACGATAATGACGGAATCTCCTGCCTCAAAGGAATCCTGTCCACCCGGAATGATGACCTTTCCCTGTCTGTTAATCGCTGCTACCAGAAGGTTTGGCCGTGTTTTCATATCCTGCAGACGGATGCCGATCATACGGCAATTCTGGTTCACGATAAACTCAAGAGCCTCCACACGGTCTTCCATCAGCTTATACAGCGTCTCAACGTTGCTTCCGATGGAGTTTTTCATTGCCCGGACATACTGCAGAATGTACTCTGCGGTGATGTGTTTCGGGTAGATCAGGCTGTCCAGGTTCAGGCTGTGGATAACATCATTAAATTCCAGATGGTTGATTTTCGTTACAACCTTTGAGGATACCTTCTCTTTCGCATACAGCGACAGAATGATGTTTTCCTCATCCATATCGGTGCAGGCCACAAAGGAATCCATATCCTGGATGCGCTCCTCTTTTAAGAGCTCCTGGTCACTTCCGTCACCGTAAATAACGGTTGCATCTGGCAGTGCTTCGCTTAAAACCTCACAGCGATCCTTATTTTTCTCGATAATCTTGACATCGACGTTCATATTTGCCAGTGATTTTGCGAGATAATACGTAATTTCACCGCCGCCGACGATCATCGTATTGTGTACCTTGTTTGTATGAACACCAATTTTCTTAAACAGGCTCTCTGCGTTCTGCGGTGTGGTAATGATGGAAAGGCTGTCTTTTGCCTGAACCACAAAATTTCCATCCGGTATGTAAACCTCGCCGTTTCGCTCAACAGCACAGACCAGCAGACTGTACTGAAGCGCTCCGGCCAGCTCACGCAGCGACATATGGACAATTTTCGATGTTTCCGGCACTTTAAAGCGCAGCATTTCGATTCTTCCGCGGGAAAAGCTGTCGATCTCAATCGCAGATGGGAACCGCAGCAGTCTTGCCATTTCCATGGCGGCCGCGTGCTCCGGGTTGATGATCATGGACAGACCCAGCTTTTTACGGATAAATTCTCTCTCCTCCCGATACATCGGGTTTCGGACTCTTGCGATGGTGTGACAGTCTGCTGCCTGTTTGGCGATGACACAGCAAAGCAGGTTCATTTCATCACTTTTGGTTACGGCAATCATCAGATCCGCATGCTCAATATCCGCCTCCTGAAGCACCTGATAGCTTGCTCCGTTTCCTACAATTCCCATAACGTCGTAGGTGTTGGAGACGTTGCGGACGACAATACTGTCTGTGTCGATGACCGTCACAAGGTTGTCCTCGCGGCTCAGCTGGGCGGTCAGTGCGGCTCCGACTTTTCCGCAGCCCACAATGATAATTTTCATGTTCTCTCCCTTCAATGCAAAAGCATTTCGCGTAAAATAGTAAAGACCCGCCAGGCGGCATCGTAAAACCATTTTTCGATGCACTCCAAAAAGCAGATCTGTACCCCTATTGTACGATGGCGATTATATCATATTTCCAGGAAAAGCGGAATAGATTTTAACAACATTTTGGACGGAGTTTTTGTAATGACTGATCAAAAAAGGGAAAACCTGTTGAACCTTGCACTGGCCGCAACGGAAGTCGAACGGCGGCGTGTGCCGGAGCTTTCGGCAGGTTATAACTCTTACAGCAAAACATGGGAAGTAATTGTACAATATCAGGGAGATCTGGCCTTTCTGGAGGAGCAGGGGGTACGTGTAACGCTTCTGCTGTTTTCGTATGCCATTCTTCTGGTACCGGAGTCTCTGATGGATTACGTGACGGGACTGCCGCAGATTACGTATCTGGAAAAGCCAAAACCTTTGTTTTTCGCGGATGCGTTTATGCGGAGCATATCCTGTATTACACCTGTGCAGGAGGGGATTTCAGGTCTGTATGGGAATGGGGTGCTACTTGCATGCATTGATTCCGGCGTGGACTATGCGCATCCGGATTTCTGCGCACCGGACGGGACAAGCCGAATTGCAATTTTATGGGATCAGACGATTCCGGGGAATCCTCCGATGGGGTATGCTCTTGGGTCGGTATATACACGGCAGCAGATCAATGAGGCACTTGCATCTTCTACGCCGGAAGAACGGTTTGCCCTCGTGCCGTCCCGCGATGTGACAGGGCATGGGACAGCGGTGCTCGGAATCGCAGCGGGAAATGGGAGATCCTCGGCAGATGCGGCCATGCGGGGCGTGGCACCGGAAGCAACACTCGTGGTCGTAAAGCTTGGGAATCCTGATCCGGCGGATCTGCCGCGGACATCGCAATTGCTGCAGGCGGTGGATTTCTGCGTAAGATATGCACTTCTGGTGGAGCGGCCGCTTGTGATTAATTTGAGCTTCGGGAATAATTACGGTTCGCACAGCGGGGATTCCTTACTTGAAACGTATTTGAATGCAGTGTCAAATTTAGGGCAGAACGTGATCTGTATCGGGGCAGGAAATGAAGGGGATACCGGACGCCATTATACCGGGAACCTAAAGTCGGACCGCAAGTCGTCCGGTCAGACGCAAACAGTCCGTCCGACATCTGATCCGGCTGCGACGTCTGCGGTCTCGGCAACGGCTGACCGCGCTGTCTCCGTTGAATTTCAGGTCGGTGCTTATGAATCCTCGTTCAGTCTCCAGATCTGGAAGGTTTATGGGGATGAAATCTCGATCGAACTGATTTCCCCCGGCGGCATCCGCTCCGGCACGCTCTCTCCTGTCCTCGGCACGGCGCGTCTGACGCTTGGTCCGACAGAACTTCTCCTGTTTTATGGCATGCCATCCCCCTACAGCCAGGCGCAGGAAATTTACCTGACCTTTCAGGGCGCAGGAAACCATCTGTCCGT
>ENA-OQIU01000129-OQIU01000129.1-human-gut-metagenome-genome-assembly--contig:-NODE-129-length-15257-cov-2.267878_pt1 | contig 15257 bp, 18 predicted proteins | sample MGYA00242590_ERZ504755 | MGnify/ENA primary metagenome ERZ504755 (study PRJEB26092, sample SAMD00036359) | human gut metagenome | host: Homo sapiens | study: EMG produced TPA metagenomics assembly of...
TGACATAGAAATACACCAATATTTCCGATTCAGATGAGGATGCGAAATAGGATAATACATAACAGGCATGAGAGTATGCTCATGGCTGCCTTAAGCAGTATGTATCTGTAAAGCCTAAAGCCTGTATCCCGGAATATTGATTTGGTCTGGACCATGCATGATACACCGCCAAATGACAGAAGTGCAATGCACAGCACTATTGACAGGGTGCGTGGAATGCATAGACCGCAGACTATGCCGATACCGTTTGTGGTTTCAAAAAAGGCACCTATTATGTCTGCCGACAGTGGCATGCTGCAGTCAGCCTTTTGGGCTATGGTCTGTGGGATACGTGAGACTATAGAGAACAATACAATATATCCACAGAGTTTTATAAGGGTTTCAAACCCTTTCATTATTCCGGCATCAACGATTTGCATGTTAAGCTTAAATCCTTGAGCCGGGATTTTTTGTGTTAAGCTTCTGTTTTTGTTAATCGAAAGCATAGCTATCATTCCTATAGCAGATGGCAGATAAAGTGACACAAGATAAATGCTGTAGTGGCTGCATATGTTAAGTTGCTCGGACAGTGCATAGGTAATGATAAAGGGAAGGCTGAAATGGTTTGCCAGTGCACTCAGTATTTCCCTGTGATTTTTATCTATGTATCCTTTCGAACAAAAATCTGCTGTGAGCTTTGCTCCTATCGGAAATCCAAATATTATGCCTATTATGTATGTAAAAAGCATGATATGCTTTTGGGGAATGTTTTGCAGTACATTTGTTGAGATAATCAGGTTAGATAAAATCGTAAATATAAACAGAAGCGGAAATATCTGGTTGAACCATAGCATTATGCCTGCTTTAGCGCACGTACTTACCTGTGCCGGAAACAATATGTAATAAATACAAAATAGCAGTATAAAAGCGATAAACAGTAATTTTTTAAGTTTGTTTTTACTCATGTGACAGTATATGTGGAGAGAAATATCAATATGATTCGATTAGATAAATTTTTATCAGAGATGGGGCTTGGCACACGCTCTGAGGTAAAAAAGCTTATAAAGACCGGACAGATAGCCATAAATGGCACGGTGGCCGCAAAGCCTGAGACAAAGGTAGATACTGATGCCGACGAGGTATCAGTTAACGGCAGAATAGTTAAGTATCAAAGGTATGAATATTACCTGTTTAATAAGCCCTCAGGCTGTGTTTCTGCGACCTGTGATAATGTGCATGATACAGTCATGGACTATATCACGGATGCTGTGCATGATGATCTGTTTCCTGTCGGAAGGCTTGATATAGACACGGAGGGGCTTTTACTTATCACAAATGATGGAGCGCTTTCGCACGAGCTCTTAAGCCCTTCAAAGCACGTGGCAAAGACTTACTACGCACGTATTGATGGTGAGGTGACTTGGGATGATATCATCAGGTTTAAAGAGGGCATTGATATAGGCGAGGAAAGACCTACAAAGCCTGCGGAGCTTGTTATTAAAAAAAGTGGCAGCGTATCTGAGATTGAGCTTACGATAACAGAAGGAAAGTTCCATCAGGTCAAGCGGATGTTTGAGGCGCTTGGAAAGAGGGTAATCTATTTAAAGAGAATATCCATGGGACCGCTTAAGCTGCCAGATGACCTTAAAACAGGGACTTACAGAGCTTTGACACAGGCTGAAACGGATATGCTTATGCAGATAAAATCCGGCAAATAAAATAATTTTTAATTATGAGGTATGATATGAGTAATGGTTTTTTTACCAATTTCAAAACAGGATATGATAGATGAGGGCATTGAGCAGCTTGATTTTGTGTATGTCTGCGGTGATGCATATGTGGATCATCCGTCCTTTGGACATGCAATAATTGCAAGGCTGCTGCAGGCACATGGCTATACGGTCGGCATCATTTCACAGCCAGACTGGAAGGATGATGAGTCTATATCATACTCGGGGTGCCGCGCCTTGGCTTTTTGGTTTCGGCAGGTAATATGGACTCCATGGTAAACCATTATTCGGTTTCAAAGAAAAGAAGAGCAAAGGATTCCTTTACACCGGGTGGCGTGATGGGAAAGAGACCTGATTATGCGACCGTTGTGTACTGTAACCTGATACGCCATACTTATAAAAAAATCCCTATCATAATAGGCGGCATCGAGGCGAGCCTTAGGCGCATGGCACATTATGATTACTGGTCAAATAAAGTCAAGCGTTCAATTCTTTTAGATTCCGGTGCGGATCTCATTTCATATGGCATGGGAGAAAGAAGCATCATCGAGATAGCGGATGCGCTTGCCAGTGGTATGGATGTAAAGGATATTACGTTTATAGATGGTACCGTGTTCAAGACAAAGGACAGGGATATCATATATGATGCGATTGAGCTTCCGGATTATGACGTTATAAAAGAGGACAAGAGGGAGTTTGCAAGAAGCTTTTACATACAGTACTGCAATACTGATCCTTTCTGTGCAAAGAGGCTCGTAGAGCCATATGACAACTCTACGCTTGTGGTGCAGAATCCACCGCAGAAGCCGTTGTCGCAGGAGGAGATGGATGAGGTATATGCGCTTCCTTATATGAGGACTTATCATCCGAGCTACGAGGAGGCAGGCGGAGTGCCTGCTATAAGCGAGGTGAAGTTTTCTCTTATCAGCAACAGAGGCTGCTTTGGAGGCTGTAATTTCTGTGCATTGACCTTCCATCAGGGCAGGATAATCCAGACAAGAAGTCATGAGTCAATAATAGAAGAGGCAAAGCTTATCACGCAGGATAAGGACTTTAAGGGCTATATCCATGATGTTGGAGGCCCTACAGCCAATTTCAGGCAGCCGGCATGTAAAAAGCAGCTCACAAGGGGAGCGTGCCCTACAAAGCAGTGTCTGTTTCCTAAGCCGTGCAATAACCTGATAGTTGACCACAGCGACTATATACAGTTGCTTAGAGAGCTTCGTGCACTGCCAAAGGTGAAAAAAGTGTTTATCCGCTCAGGCATCCGGTTTGATTATCTGATGTATGACAAAGACAAGACGTTTCTTCGTGAACTGTGTGAGTATCATGTCAGCGGACAGCTCAAGGTGGCTCCGGAGCATATCTCCAATGCTGTTTTGAGCAGGCTTGGAAAGCCGAGTGTAGAGGTATACAACAGCTTTGTGAAGGCATACAAGGATATGAAATAAAAAGATAGGCAAGGAGCAGTATCTTGTGCCTTATCTCATGTCTTCACACCCGGGCTCAACGCTTAAGGAAGCGATAGAGCTTGCGGAGTATCTGCGCGATCTGGGATATATGCCTGAGCAGGTGCAGGATTTCTATCCGACACCGTCTACCATCTCTACATGCATGTACTATACAGGGCTTGACCCGGCAACACTTAAGCCGGTGTATGTCACAACTAACCCGCATGAGAAGGCTATGCAGAGGGCGCTCATCCAGTACCGCAATCCAAAGAATTACGATCTCGTGCACGAGGCACTTGTGAAGGCCGGCAGGGAGGACTTAATCGGATTTGACAAAAAGTGCCTGATAAAGCCTAGGAAAATGCATGCTGATGGCGGCTGGGACAAAAAAACTTCTAAGTCTGATAAAAATTCAAACAGCAGCTATGGCAGCGGCAAGAATGCAGGTGTAAAGAAAACCACGAAAAATGTAACGGAACGAGGGAAAAACGGAAGCGGAAGTAACACCGCAGGCACAGCGCACAAAAAGAAAACAATCAGAAACGTCCACAAGAAGAAAAGATAGATAGTTAATAGCAGATATTTGATAATATACAAGATAAGACAATGAAAGAATTTAAAGCTGGTAAAAACGAGGCAGGCCAGAGGCTTGACAAATACCTTAAAAAGATACTTCCAAACGCATCCATGGGCTTTATTTACAAGATGCTCAGGAAGAAGAACATAAAACTGAATGATAAGAAAGCGTCAGGCACAGAAATTGTGTCAGTTGACGACAAAATCAAGATTTTTCTGTCAGATGATACATTTGCTAAGTTTTCCGTCAATGAGGACAGTCTGATGAAGAATTTCAAGGCACTGTGGCAGTAAGCCTGATGGACTAGGTGTGGTATACGAGGATGATGATATACTGGCTGCAAACAAGCCAGTTAATATGTTGTCGCAGAAATCAAAGGAGACTGATATTTCTGCGAACGAAAGGCTTATCGGATACCTGATAAAAGAGGGAAAGCTTGATTTTGACACATATAAGAGCTTTAAGCCATCGGTGTGCAACCGCCTGGACAGAAATACATCGGGGCTGATTCTGATGGGTAAATCGCTTCATGGACTGCAGTACCTGTCACAGGTGCTTAAGGACAGAACCGCAGAAAAGTATTATATGGCGCTTGTTGCAGGAGAGGTTGATGAGCCTATGACCATAGAGGGCTTTCTGACAAAGGATGAGGCTGTAAATAAGGTGCAGATAACCAAGGAACCCATAAGTGATGAATCACTGCCAATAAAGACTGCCTACAGGCCTCTTAAGACAATTGAGATGAGTGCTTCGTGCCATAAAGCAACGCTTCTTGAGGTGCATCTCATTACAGGAAGAAGCCATCAGATCAGGGCACATCTGTCATCAATTGGTCATCCGATCATAGGTGATATGAAGTATGGTGATAAAAGGATTAATGCTTTTTACAAAGAAAATTATCATGTGACCAGCCAGCTTTTGCATGCGCACCATGTGATTTTGCCTGATGGAAGATATATAGAGGCAGCTTTGCCTGACATATGGAGCAGGGTGGGGCTTTAATCCCGTCATTATTTACTTTACATCGCATAGCTTACAGTATTAAGGAAGATAGAAACGATATGGCAACCTGGAATTCAAGAGGCTTAAGAGGCTCGACCTTAGAGGACATGATAAACAAGACAAATGAAAAATACAGGGAGAACGGCCTGGCTCTCATACAAAAGATTCCCACTCCGATTACACCTATAAAGATGGAGCCGGAAACCAGACACATTACACTGGCTTATTTCGAGCAGAAGAGTACGGTTGACTATATTGGCGCTGTACAGGGAATCCCGGTATGCTTTGATGCAAAAGAATGTAATACCGACACGTTTCCCCTTGCCAATATACATGAGCATCAGGTAGAGTTTATGAGATGCTTTGAAAAACAGGATGGTGTTGCATTTATCCTTATATCGTACACACACAGGAACGAATACTATTATCTCACGTTTAAAAAGCTGACGGAATTCTGGGATAGAGCTGCAGAAGGCGGCAGAAAGAGCTTCCGCTATGAGGAGCTTGAGCCGGCATTTTTCCTCCCGGAGGTGCCCGGAATACTTGTGCCGTATCTGAACGCACTTCAGCTTGACTTAAATTGCAGGGCTTGACAGTATTACTATCGTATGGTAGCATATTACCACGATAACACTTTACTACATGAAAGCGAGATTTTACAGATTATGGAAAATCAATTATTACACACTCCGGACGGAGTAAGAGACATATATAACGGAGAATGCAAAAAAAAGCTGTATTTGCAGGATAAGCTGCATCGTACACTTTTAAAATACGGATATCATGATATCATGACACCTACGTTTGAGTTTTTTAATATTTTTGGAAGCGACGTCGGAACAACCCCTTCAAAGGATTTATACAAGTTTTTTGACAAGGAGGGCAATACGCTTGTCCTTCGTCCTGATTTCACACCTTCTATTGCAAGAAGTGCGGCTAAGTACTATATAGAGGACGATATGCCTGTCAAGCTGTGTTATCTTGGCAATACTTTTATCAATTCATCGGATTATCAGGGCAGGCTCAAGGAAAGCACACAGTGCGGTGCAGAGCTGATAGGTGACGGCTCTATCTCTGCAGATGCCGAGATACTTTCGATGACAGTTGAGTCGATGCTTGAGAGCGGACTTAAGAATTTCCAGATTTCAGTCGGACATTCGCAGTTCTTTTACGGTCTCACAAAGGCAGCAGGGCTGTCAGGGGAGCAGGAGGAAGAACTAAGAGAGCTCATAGCAAATAAGAATTTCTTCGGTGTGGAGGAGTTTGTTGACAGTCTTTCAATGAACGACAAGCTAAGGAAGCTGTTTGGACTATTAGACAATTTCGATTTACAGGATGAGCAGCTTATGGAGGCTTTAAAGCTTGCGAAGGGATATGATGAGATATTATCATCTATTGATACTCTGCTTAAGCTTAGAGAATATTTAAAGGCATACGGCATCGAGAAATATATTTCGTATGAGCTTGGACTTATCAGTGACTACACATATTATACTGGTATCATTTTCCAGGGCTACACATATGGTACAGGAGAGCCTATTGTAAAGGGAGGCCGTTATGACAAGCTGCTTTCACACTTTGGAAAGGACGCTGCGGCAATCGGCTTTGCAATTGTTGTGGATCAGCTCATGGCAGCATTAAGCCGTCAGGATATTGATGTGCCTGTCATTGAGAATTCATCACTTATAGTATTTGAGGAGGCTGCATACCATGCGGCAATCAAGCGCTCTATGGAGCTTCGAAGAGATGGGGTAAATACACAGATGGTGCTTAAGGACAAAAATAAAACGAAAAGAGGACTATGCTTCATATGCGGTAGACAACCGTATAAACAGAGTAGAGTTTATAGAGGAATAAAAGATGAGTGATGACAGATATTTAACCTTTGCCCTGGGAAAGGGCAGACTTGCAAAGAAGACCCTGCAGCTTTTTGAGCAGATAGGCATCACCTGTGAGGAGATGAAGGATCCGGATACCAGAAAGCTGATTTTCGTAAATGAGGAGCTTAAGCTTAGATTTTTCCTGGCAAAGGGACCTGATGTGCCTACATACGTGGAGTATGGCGCTGCCGATATCGGTGTGGTAGGAAAGGATACCATCCTCGAGGAGGGCAGAAATATATACGAGGTGCTTGATTTAGGCTTTGGAAAATGCCGCATGTGCATATGCGGACCGGAGAGCGCAAGGGAGCTTTTGCAGCATCATGAGCAGATAAGAGTTGCCACCAAGTATCCTCATATCGCAAAGGATTATTTCTACAATAAAAAGCATCAGACGGTAGAGATTATAAAGCTAAACGGCTCAATAGAGCTTGCTCCGATTGTTGGACTTTCAGAGGTGATTTGTGATATAGTAGAGACCGGAACTACACTTAAGGAGAACGGACTTACCGTGCTTGAGGAGGTCTGTCCGCTGTCTGCGAGGGTTGTGGTAAACCAGGTCAGCATGAAGATGGACAATGAGCGTATCACAAAGCTCATAAGTGATTTGAAGACTGTTATCAAATAGCGTATAATTTATATCAATACATGATTTTAGACGGAGGCTGTAATGAGAACTTTAAAACTTACAAAGGATTCACAGAAGAACATATTGGAGAGCCTGCTTAAGAGAAGCCCTAACAACTATACAGAGTATGAGAGCACGGTAAATGAGATTATAAACAATGTAAAGGAAAACCGTGACAAGGCTGTTTTTGAATACACAAAGAAATTTGATAAAGCGGATGTGGATGCATCAAATATCCGTGTCACAGAGGAAGAAATAAAGGAAGCATATGAGCTGGTTGATGAGAAGCTTCTTGCCGTTATAAAAAAGGCTCTTATAAATATCAGAAAATATCACGAGAAGCAGCTGCAGAACTCATGGTTTACAACAGAGGACGGCATCATTTTAGGACAGAAGGTCACACCTATAGCAAAGGCAGGAGTATATGTGCCGGGCGGCAAGGCTGTCTATCCTTCATCCGTACTGATGAACGTGCTTCCTGCAAAGGTAGCAGGCGTTGAAAAGATTGTTATGTGTACACCATGTGGAGCTGACGGCAAGGTATATCCTTCCACACTTGTAGCTGCAAACGAAGCCGGAGTAGATGAAATCTACAAGGTAGGCGGTGCACAGGCTATCGCTGCAATGGCATTTGGTACAGAGAGTGTGCCAAAGGTAGACAAGATTGTTGGACCGGGAAATATCTTTGTTTGCCCTTGCCAAAAAGGACTGTGTTTGGATATGTCAGCATTGATTCAATCGCAGGACCTAGCGAGATTCTGGTTGCTTGCAGATGAGACTGCAAATCCACGCTATGTGGCAGCAGATTTACTTTCACAGGCTGAGCATGATGAGATGGCATCAGCTATCTTGATCACAACAAGTGAGGAGCTTGCAAAGAAAGTATCAGAGGAAGTTGATAAGTTTGTTGAGGTCCTCTCAAGAAAAGAAATCATTGAGAAATCTCTTGAAAACTACGGATATATACTTGTTGCAGAGGATATGGATGAGGCAATTGATGCAGTAAACGATATCGCTTCAGAGCATATGGAGATTGTCACAAGAGATCCTTTCTCAGTCATGACAAAAATCAAAAATGCGGGAGCAATCTTTATCGGAGAGTACTCATCAGAGCCTTTGGGAGACTATTTTGCAGGACCAAACCATGTTCTGCCTACAAACGGAACAGCAAAATTCTTCTCAGCCTTATCTGTAGATGACTTTATCAAAAAGTCAAGCATCATCTCATATTCAAGAGAAGCACTTGAGAGAATACATACAGATATTGAACAGTTTGCAGAGTGTGAGAAGCTTACGGCACATGCAAATTCAATCAAGGTTAGATTTGAGGATTAGTCAAAGGAGTAAGAAATGGCAGATAGATGCGCTAAGCTTAGCAGAAAAACAAAAGAGACTGATATTTCGGTCGGTTTAAATATAGACGGAACCGGAAAATCAAATATAGACACAGGCATAGGCTTCTTTAACCATATGCTGGAGGGCTTTTCAAAGCATGGTTTTTTTGACCTCGATATGACATGCGACGGTGACTTAAATGTGGACTGCCATCATACTATAGAGGATTGCGGCATAGTGCTTGGCAATGCCATAGCACAGGCTGTCGGAGACAAAAAGGGCATAAAGAGATTTGGAAGCTTTATTTTACCGATGGATGAGGTGCTTGTACTATGTGCCATTGACTTATCAGGCAGACCGTACCTGCAGTTTGACGGTGAGTTTACCTGCGAGAGAGTCGGAGATATGGATACAGAGATGGTGAGAGAGTTTTTCTATGCCGTTTCTTACTCTGCTGCGATGAACCTGCATATAAAGGTTTTGACACCGGGAAATAATCATCATATGATAGAAGCTATGTTTAAGGCATTTGCCAAGGCGCTTGACGATGCCTGCACCTATGATAGCAGAATAAAGGACGTGATGTCCACGAAAGGAAGTTTGTAATTTGACTGGTTTTAAGAACATCGTTGCTACACTGTATTTAAAAAACGGCCAGGCCGTGAAATCAGCGTCTGATATGACAGTTATGGGCGACGTCTACAATCTGTGTCAGCTCTACAATGACAGTGGCATAGACAAGATTATTATTTTTGATCTTTCAACTGATGATGATGAGCATGAGAAAAACATACATACGATAGAAAATATAAACAGAAATATCGACATAAAGGTGTGCGCAGGAGGCAATATCAACCGCATAGAGGACGTGAAAAAGCTGCTGTATGCAGGCTGTTTACAGGTCATATTCAATGCCACAAAGGATTCAAGCCTTGAGCTTGCAAATGTGGCAAGCGAGAAGTTTGGCAAGGATAAAATTCTTTTGTCAATCAGCAATGTAGACTATATTTTCAAGCATCAGGAGGAGATAGAGGATACCTTTCATGAGCTTTTGGTCTTGAATATAGATATAATAGATGCGCTTGAGAATCTCACATCCACACCGTATGTGGTCTATATGCCGCAGTTTGACATGGATAAAATAATTGATGTCATGAAGCGTGAAACACTAAGAGGCATTGCAGGAGAGTTTATAAATGATCCTGAAAATGATATCATGGCGTTAAAGACAAAGCTTTCTGACGGAGGAATACTTGTTGACAATTTTACTCCCGACTTAAAATGGTCTGATTTAAAGCTTAATTCTGACGGCATGGTGCCTGTCATAGTGCAGGATTACCGCAACGAGCAGGTGCTCATGCTTGCCTATATGAATGAGGAGGCCTTCAATGTTACGATAAACAGCGGACGCATGACCTACTGGAGCAGAAGCCGCAATGAGCTTTGGACCAAAGGACTTACATCAGGACATTTACAGTACGTAAAGTCTTTGACAGCGGACTGTGATTATGATACTATCCTTGCGAAGGTTTCGCAGGTGGGAGCTGCATGCCACACTGGTAACAGGACCTGCTTTTTCAATAATATCGTGAAAAAGGAGTATGTGGAGAAGAATCCACTTACAGTGCTTGAATCAGTCTATGCGGTGATAGTTGACCGTATGAAGAATCCAAAGGAGGACTCGTACACCAATGCTGTCATGGAAAAGGGCATAGATGAGATATTAAAAAAGCTCGGACATGAGTGCACTGAGATTATTCTTGCAGCCAAAAATCCGGACAGTGATGATTTGAAGTTTGAGATATCGGACTTTATGTACCACTGCATGATTCTTATGGCTCAGAAAAATATCACATGGGCAGAAATCGCAGGGGAGCTGGCACAGCGATAGCCTTAAAACACAATAATTATTTAGAGGAAATTATATGAGAAAACTAGCTTTAAGTGATGAGATACTTATGAAGGTAGACAAACCGGCTAGATATATCGGGAATGAGTTCAACTCAGTAATGAAAGACACATCGCAGGTAAATATACGTTTTGCGATGTGTTTTCCTGATGTTTATGAGATTGGTATGTCACATCTGGGAATCCAGATATTATATGATATGTTCAACCGCATGGATGACGTGTGGTGCGAGAGAGTTTATTCTCCGTGGCCTGATCTGCATGAAATCATGAAGCAGGAGAATATACCGCTTTTCGGACTTGAGTCGCAGGAGCCTATAAAAGACTTTGACTTTGTAGCCATGACGCTGCAGTATGAGATGTGCTACACAAATATTTTGCAGATACTTGACCTCGCACAGATACCGCTTCGTTCAAGGGATAGAGCGGAAGGCTGTCCTATTGTGATTGCAGGTGGTCCATGTACCTACAATCCGGAGCCGATTGCAGACTTCTTTGATATATTTTATATCGGAGAGGGAGAGACACAGTATGGCAATCTCTTTGAGCTTTATAAGAAGGCAAAGGCTGATGGTCTTTCAAGGGAAGAGTTTTTACATGAGGCTGCAAAGATTGAGGGCCTTTATGTACCTGCTTTGTATGAGGTGGAGTACAATGAGGATGGAACAATTTGCTGTATGAAGCCTAAGTATGATGATATTCCTGTAAAGATAAAAAAACAGGTGCAGGTAGATTTGACGAACTCAACTTACCCGGAGGCACCGGTTGTGCCTTTTATCAAGGCTACGCAGGATAGAATGGTGCTTGAAATACAGCGTGGCTGTATAAGAGGCTGCCGTTTCTGTCAGGCCGGTATGATTTACCGTCCAAACCGTGAGAAAAAGGTTGACCACCTAAAGGACGTTGCAGCGGCTCTTATCAAAAATACAGGACACGAGGAGATTTCTTTAAGCTCCTTAAGCTCATCCGACTACAAGGAGCTTGACGAGCTCATCACATTTTTGCTTGATATCTGCAAGGAAAAGAAGATAAATATCTCCCTGCCTTCACTCAGAATTGATGCGTTTTTCGCTCGATATCATGCAGAAGGTGCAGGATGTGAAAAAAAGCAGTCTGACCTTTGCGCCTGAGGCCGGTACACAGCGCCTTAGAAATGTCATTAATAAGGGCCTTACCGTGGATGATATCATGAACGGCTCAAAACAGGCATTTGAGGGCGGCTGGAACAAGGTGAAGTTTTATTTCATGCTCGGTCTGCCTACGGAGACAGAGGAAGATATGAGGGGCATTCCTGAGCTTGCAAACGATGTTGCGGCATTGTACTATGATACCGTTCCAAAGGAAAAGAGAGCCGGAAAAATGCCAGATTACGATAAGTACATCATTTTTCGTGCCAAAGCCGTTTACACCATTTCAGTGGGCGAGAATGTATGAGCCATCTGAGTACCTGGGCAGAGCCAAAATAGTAAATGACCATGTAAAGGAACAGCTCAACAGAAAGAGCATCAGATACAACTGGCATGAGGCATACGTCACTGTGATTGAGGGTATACTGGCAAGAGGCGACAGAAGGCTTTGCGATGCGATAGTAAAGGTATACGAAAAGGGCGGATATTATGATGCCTGGACAGAGTATTTTGACTATGACAGATGGATTGATTCGATAAAGGAATGCGGACTGGATCCGGATTTCTACACGATGAGAGAAAGGCCTTTAGATGAAGTATTCCCATGGGATTTTATCGATATAGGTGTGACAAAGCAGTTTATGATAAGAGAGTGGGAGACAGCCCATAAGGAGACAGTCACTCCTAACTGCCGCATGAGGTGCTCTGCCTGCGGTGCAAAGAGCTATGGAGGAGGTGTCTGCTATGAAAATTAGAGTGAAGTTTAAAAAATGGCGCTGCATGAAGTTTATAGGACATCTCGATATGATGAGATACTTCCAGAAGGCGGTCAGAAGGGCAGATATTGATATCCGCTATTCAGAGGGGTATTCTGCTCACCAGATTATGTCGTTTGCGGCTCCGCTTGGAGTGGGCATCACAAGTGATGGTGAGTACTTTGACATAGATGTAAATACAACAGAATCTACAGAAAAAAGCATAGCGGCTTTAAATGCCCAGATGGTGGACGGAGTCGAGGTGACAGGCTATGTGCTTCTGCCTGATGATGCAAAGAAGGCTATGTCGCTTGTTGCGGCTGCAGACTATGTGCTTAGCTTCAAGGATGGCTATGAGAGCCCATACACCATAGAGGAGTGGAAGGAAGCGATAGATAAGCACTTTTTTGACGAGCCATCCTTTGTTGTGATGAAAAAGACTAAAAAAGAGTGAGAGAGAGGTAGATATAAAGCTCTGTATACAAGCTTACAGTCATGGAAAATAACAAAAAGCCTGAGTTTTTCATGCAGGTATCAACAGGAAGCATTGACAATATAAAGCCTGAGTTTGTGCTTCAAGCCATATACGAAAAGTGCGGCCTTGCTTATGATCCGCTTGCCATACAAATCCACAGGCAGGAAGTGTATGCAAGAAAAGACGATGGAACACTCATTTGTCTGCTTGACATGGGAGAAGAAATCTCATAATGAACAGAATTATTCTGACTAAAACAGTAAAAAATAATAATACATACACAGTGTATGCACTGATGGATGAAAATGGAAATTATAAGGATTTCCAGCTACTTCCCGAGAAGGATACGATAATAAACAATATATACGCGGCAAGGGTAAATAAGATACTGCCGGGCATAAATGCGGCATTTGTGACTATTGCGCAGAATAAAAGCTGTTATCTTTCGCTAAATGATGCAAAAAATCCTGTATACACAAACAAAAAATCAAAAAAAGAAGGATTGTGTGAGGGCGATGAGATACTTGTGCAGGTCATAAAGGATGCGCTAAAGACAAAGGATCCTGTGGTCACAACAAAGCTTTCTATATTCGGAAGCAATGTGATTCTCACCAATTTTGATACACAGATAGGTGTTTCATCGAAGCTGGATAAGGAAAGGGCGGCTCTTTTACGTAAGGCTGTGCTTTTAAGTTGTGCAGACCACGAAAAAGATGGCTATGGCATCATAGTCAGAACTAATGCCAAAAATGTGGAGGATAAAGCTGTTTCGCAAGATGCGTATTCTGTAGCACAGAAATATAATCAGATAATAAAAAAGGCTTCGCATCAGGCGCTCTATTCATGCGTATATCATGGGATGAGCGATTATCTGCTTTTAATGAAGACAATTGATTTTGCCACGGTGGAGTGGATAAAGACTGACTGCGATGACATATATGACAGTCTTCTTACAGAGTACGGCATATATGACCATGCTCCTGAAAAGATAATGAGATATGACGATTCAGCTATCAGCCTGTCAACACTCTATGGCATAAGAGGGCTGATTGATAATCTGACCTCGCGCAGGGTATGGCTGGACTGTGGTGGTAACATCATAATAGAACAGCTTGAGACACTTACCTTTATAGATGTAAACAGTGCAAAAAATATATCGTCGGGGAGCAATAGCATATTAAAGACCAATATGGAGGCCGCAAAGGAGATAGCCAGGCAGCTTAGGCTCAGAAATATTTCCGGCATGATAATAATTGATTTCATCAATATGAAGTCTGAGGCATCAAAGGATACGCTTATTGAAGCGCTCAAACGGTATATAAAGGACGATAATACAGTCTGTACCTTTGTGGATATCACGAAGCTTGGACTGGTGGAGCTGACAAGAAAAAAGGTCCACAAATCTCTTAAACAAATTTTAGAAAAAACACTTGACGAATAGATGGCTCTATGCTAATATACTGGAGTATGCCGCACAGTGAGGTATAAGTTTGCGACTTTCGCAACACCGTAACTGGCGAGTAATGATAAATAGGAGGTGCCATATGTACGCAATTATAGCAACAGGTGGTAAGCAGTACAAAGTATCTGAAGGCGATATCATTACCATTGAAAAGCTTGGCGTTGAAGCTGGTGAGAAGGTTACTTTTGATCAGGTTTTAGTTGTAGGCGGAGATGATCTCAAGGTTGGAGATCCAACAGTTGCAGGTGCAACAGTTGAGGCTTCTGTAGTTAAAGAAGGCAGAGCTAAAAAGGTTATCGTTTACAAGTACAAGAGAAAAAACCGGATATCACAAAAAGAACGGACACAGACAGGCTTTCACACAGGTTAAGATTGAAAAAATTAACGGATAATGATAGCTATAACCGTTTATCAGAATTCAAAAGGACATAAGATGGGCTTTAAGTCAAAGGGACATGCGAGGTTTTGCAGATTCCGGTTATGATATAATCTGTGCCGGGGTTTCAGCGCTGGTGATCAACTTCATCAATTCCGCTGAAGAGCTGTGTCATGCTAAGTACAGCCTTGATACAGACGAAGAGACAGGTATGATTGACTACAGACTTGACAAGCCGGCGACAGGTGATGTTGCACTGCTTATGGATTCCATGATTCTGGGACTAAAAGGAATACAAAGAGACTATGGGAATGAGTACATCATTCTAGACTTCAAGGAGGTGTAAGACATGTTGAATATGAACCTTCAGTTTTTTGCTCATAAAAAGGGAGTTGGTTCTACAAAGAACGGTCGTGATTCCGAATCTAAAAGATTAGGAGCAAAAAGAGCAGACGGACAGTTTGTAAAAGCTGGAAACATTTTATACAGACAGCGTGGAACAAAGATTCATCCGGGCGTTAATGTAGGTATCGGTGGAGATGATACATTATTGCTTTAACAGATGGTATCTT
>ENA-OQIU01000133-OQIU01000133.1-human-gut-metagenome-genome-assembly--contig:-NODE-133-length-14796-cov-1.953644_pt1 | contig 14796 bp, 15 predicted proteins | sample MGYA00242590_ERZ504755 | MGnify/ENA primary metagenome ERZ504755 (study PRJEB26092, sample SAMD00036359) | human gut metagenome | host: Homo sapiens | study: EMG produced TPA metagenomics assembly of...
GATGAAGCCAAGAACACCCAGGGTCTGGTGGAAAACCGCATCACCGAGCTGGAGCAGATGGTCAAGAACGCTGTGATCATCGACGAGAGCGAGCTGAGCGTGGACAGCGTTTCTGTTGGCACCCACGTTTCCATCAAGATGATCGGCGATGATGAGGCCGAGGAGTACGATATCGTTGGCCGCACCGAGGCTGACCCCATCAACGGCAAGATCAGCGACGAGAGCCCCGTGGGCCACGCTCTGCTGGGCAAGGCCGTGGGCGAGAAGGCTGAGGTCCTGCTGCCCTCCGGCCAGACCGTCGAGTACGAAGTGCTGGCCATTACCCACGCCGCAAACTGAGCCTGAACGGGAGGAAACCATGGAAGAGCAAAAGAGAAACCCCGCTCAGGGCCTGTCTGAGAGCGAGCAGGTGCAGGTGCGCCGCCAGAAGCTGGCCGACCTGCAGGCTGCCGGAAACGACCCCTTCACCCTGACCAAGTTCCCGCAGGACGCATACTCTGCCGACCTGAAGGAAGAGTTCAAGGATCTGCCCAACGAGACCGACAGCGGCAAGCAGGTCGCGCTAGCTGGCCGTATGATGTCCAAGCGCGTGATGGGCAAGGCAAGCTTTGCCCACCTGCGCGATGACAAGGGCGATATCCAGCTGTATGTCCGCCGCGACGAGCTGGGCGAGGAGGCCTATGCTGCCTTCAAGAAGCTGGACGTGGGCGATATCATCGGTGTCAAGGGCGAGGTGTTCCGCACCAAGACCGGCGAGCTGAGCGTTCGCGCCACCGAGCTGACCCTGCTGGCCAAGAGCCTGCGCCCCCTGCCCGAGAAGTTCCACGGCCTGACCGATACCGAGATGCGTTACCGTCAGCGCTATGTGGACCTGATCGCCAACCCCGACGGTGAAGGATACCTTCGTCAAGCGCAGCCAGATCCTGAAGGAGATCCGCGCCTATCTGGACGAGAAGGGCTTCCTGGAGGTGGATACCCCCATCCTGACCCCCTTTGAGATCGGTGCCTCTGCCCGCCCCTTCTACACCCACCACAACAGCCTGAACATGGACATGGTGCTGCGCATCGAGACCGAGCTGTATCTCAAGCGCCTGATCGTGGGCGGCATGGACCGCGTGTACGAGGTGGGCCGCATCTTCCGCAACGAGGGCATGGACCCCAAGCACAACCCGGAGTTCACCTCCATTGAGCTGTATCAGGCCTTCACCGATTTCCACGGCATGATGGATCTGGTGGAAGAGCTGTACAAGCGTCTGGCTCAGAAGATCTGCGGCAGCATGGTCATCCCCTATCAGGGCAAGCAGATCGACATGGGCCACTGGGAGCGCTTGACCATGATCGAGGCCGTGAAGAAGTATTCCGGCGTGGACGTTCAACGATTGGAAGTCCGACGAGGATGCAATTGCCTCTGCCAAGGAGCATCATGTGGAGCTGCCCGAGGTTCCCACCAAGGGTGCCATTCTGGCCGAGTTCTTCGATGCCTTTGTTGAGGACAAGCTGATCCAGCCCACCTTCATCTATGATTATCCTGTCGAGATCAGCCCGCTGGCCAAGCGCAAGCCGGATGATCCCGCCTTTACCGAGCGCTTTGAGTATTTCATCGATTGCACCGAGTACGGCAACGCCTTCAGCGAGCTGAACGACCCCATCGACCAGAAGGGCCGTTTTGAGCGTCAGGTCGCCGAGCGCAAGGCCATCGAGCCCGATTGCAAGGCTCAGGTGGATTACGATTACGTCAACGCTCTGGAGTATGGCCTGCCCCCCACGGGCGGCCTGGGCTTCGGTGTGGACCGCCTGGTCATGCTGCTCACCGACAGCGCCTCCATCCGCGATGTTCTGCTGTTCCCCACGATGAAGCCGATTGAGCAGTAAATTCCCAATTTAAGCAAAACAAAGCCTGAAACTTCTTGATGTACTGAGAAGTTTCGGGCTTTTTCTTTTGACGGATTTCCAGCGAAAACTACGCCATACGCCAATTTTACGCCAAACGATGTAGGATTTTGTGCAGAGCAAAAAGAGCGTTGTTCGCATTTAGCGTAAAATTGGAGCGTGTGGTGGATGGGTGCAGACCTGCAAAGGGCTGCATCACAAAGCGGATTCATGAATCTGCAAACGGACAAGCCGGAACTTTCCACCGCAGAAGAAGTAAATGTGAAAAACATGGAGGCTTTCTTATGAACAAACTGCTTTCCTGCCTCTACAACATGGACACCAACCGGGTGGAAGCCCGGTTCGAGGGTGGCACTACCCTTGCCATCGACTGCATCGCCGTGGAGGACGAATACGGCAACACCCCGGCACAGCGGGCAGAGCTGGACTGACTGCTATACAATAAGCCTTTGGAGTATGCTCAGCTTGTGCTGAGAGGGGAGATTGAGCACTACCTGTCACTTGGCTGTGACCACGGCAGGCTGGAAAATCCATGACATAACAAACACAGCCCGCTTTGGCGAAGGAGAAGCCAAAGCGGGGCTGTATTGATGAAGGAGAAATGAAGGGAATATCAGGTTACAGATTCAGCTCAAACTGTTCCACTGTAACAGTTGCTTCGCCATCGGCAGCAAAGGCAATGCCGTCGGCAGACTGGGGGTGTAGATCCATGCGGTCATGGTCTGCTCGCCATCGTTGGCGAAAACTTCGATGCTGTTCTTATCCAGCAGGATGCGGAGCTTGAGCGCACCGTTCTGGCTGCGCACCTTGCAGCTGCGGGTATGCACGATGTCGGCACGGGAACCGGCATAGCTGCGATCCAGCGTCAGCTGCGAGGTGTAGGGGTCGTAGGTCAGGCTGGTGTGATGGTCTGCATCGGCGGCCAGCTTCAGGGTAAAGGAGCGGTATTCGCCGGGCTGCACCGTGACGGTCAGGTCGGCCACACGGCCCTTGATGCCTTCCAGAGAAGTTTCGCCTTGCACCGTCACATTTTCGTGGAAAGTGCGCTTACCGTGGACGGCATCCAGCTCCCGCACCGGGGCCTGAACAATGCGGCCGTCCTTGATGTGCAGCTCGCGCGGGCAGATGGTCTGCCCGAACCACTTGCAGCCCTTGGGCTTATCCTCGGTGTCCGACCATGTCTGCAGCCATGCGGTCATGATCCGGCGGCCATCCGGGGCAAGGGTGGTCTGGGTGGCGTAGAAGTCGATGCCGCCGTCCATCAGCTGCACGTTTTCCTTGGTGAAAGTGTGGGTGGCTTCGTCGTAGTTGCCGATGAAGGCAATCACGTTGTGACCGTTGTGGAACTCGCCCTTGGGCAGCATCTCCATGGGGCCAAGCATCAAGACCTGCTTGCCATCCAGCGGAAAGAAGTCCGGGCACTCCCACATTTTGCCGTACTGATTGTTGCAGCGTTCCAGCACCGTGACAAAGTGCCAGTCGAAGCCGTCCTTGCTCTGGAACAGTGCCGCTGCGCCGCTGCCGTCCTCGGCCAGGCAGACGGTGACGACAGAGTAGGTGCCATCGGCCTCACGCCAGATCTTGGGGTCCCGGAAATCAAACTTACTGAAGCCTTCCGGCAGATCCTTCTGGGTCAGCACCGGGTTGCAGGCAGGCTTTTCGTAGTCGAGACCGTCACCGATGGCAATACTCTGGGTCTGGATATCCCGCATCTCCCCATTGGGCTGCTTTTCTGCCACCACGCTGGTGTACATCAGCAGCTGCTTGCCGTCATCCATCTGGGTGGCCGAGCCGGAGAAGCAGCCGGGGCCATTGTCTGCCGGAGAATCCGGTGCAAGCGCACAGGGCAGATACTCCCAGTGCAGCAGGTCGGTGCTGACGGCGTGACCCCAGTGCATGGGCGCCCACCGCACATCGTAGGGGTTATACTGATAGAACTGGTGATACTTCCCTTTATAATAAGAGAAGCCGTTGGGGTCGTTCAGCCAGCCCACATAAGGGGTCATGTGGTAAGCAGGGCGTTCCGCCGGGGAAATGGCAGCGCCGTGCTTGGCCTCGTAGGCACGGGCTTTGTTCAAAATTTCACTTGGCATCGCGGATGCCTCCTTGTCGCTCAAAATCAGACGTTGGCCTTGTAGCGGTCATAAGCGTTCTGGTAGACTTCCAGCAGCTTGTCCATGCCGCAGCTGTTGGTCAGGGTGTCGAGGTATGCGCTCCACTCGTCATCAGAGGGGCCGCCATCCTTCAGCCACAGGCCTTCCTGCTCAGAGACTGCATTCTCAAAATCTGCACGGTAGCGGTCAATGGTGTCCAGTTCCTCGCTGGTGAACACGCAGTCGATGGGGTAAGTGGTGGTGTCGTCCACAAAGGGCATCCAGAAGTCCTTCAGGTCGGTCAGACGCTCGATGGCGCGGTCCTCCATGTAGAAGTACTTGTCGTAGTACTCGCTGAGGATCAGCTTGGGACCCCAGACCTCGTAGGTGGATTTCAGCTCACCGGCACCCTTGTTGTACTTTGCCTTGGCCTCTTCCTCGGTGATAGATTTCCACTTGCCGTTGGCGTCCTGCTCGGTGAAGAACACGCCGATGGGGCCGTACTGCAGCTGCATCACGGTCTCGCCGTCATACCACTGGTCAAAGAACTTCAGCAGGTTGGCGGGGCTCTGGCACTTGTTGGTCACGTTCAGGTTGCCGCTGTTAGTGCCGCCGCCGGTACGCACGGTGACGTTGTGAGTGCCGTCCGGGCCGTCCAGTACGGGCAGGAACACATAGTCCTTGGAGTAATCGCCCATCAGCTCCTCGATGTACCACCAGGTGGAAACGCCCAGATAGCCCTGTGCGCCCTTAGCCAGCAGCTGGTTGGTATCCTGACTGAACATCTCCACGTCCATCAGACCCTCGGCGTACCAGTCGTGGAAGTAGGTGATCGCCTTGCGGTAGTTGTCCTCGGCGCAGACAAAGCGGCACTTGCCGTCCTTCTGCAGCACCAGATCGTTGCACACATCGTTGGGCCAGTTGGTGAATCCGAAGCCTGCGTAGAAGATGTTCTGACCCCAGCACCACTCGTCAAAGCCGGTGGACATGGGGATGGTGCTGCCGGGAGCGTTGCCGTAGACCTTGGCGGACATATCGTTGTCTTTGAAGGCCTTCAGGGCGGTGTGCAGCTCGTCCAGCGTGGTGGGCACTTCCAGCCCCAGCTCGTCCAGCCAGCGCTTGTTGATCATGGAGAACTGCGGAATGGTGAAGATGCTGTAATCCTCGTCGTCACCGATACCGGCAGTGCCCATCTGCTCGGCAGCGGGCAGACCGTAGATGCAGCCGTCGCTCATGGTGATAGCGGCGCGGATGTTGGGATGCTCGTCCAGGATCTTGGTCAGGTTGGGCATGATCTCGGCGTTGATATAGGGGGTCAGGTCCAGGAAGGTGCCGTCTGCACCGTAGTTGGCGATATCGTAGTTGGAGAAGCCTACACCCATAAAGGCGTCCGGCAGCTGGTCGCCTGCAATGCGGATGTTCACCTGCTCGCTGAGGGAGTCGCTCATGGTCTCGTAATTGAGTTTAACGCCCACGTTATCTGCCAGCTTCTTCAGCACCTCGTTGTCGTTGTAGCCGGGGCTCAGAGCAGACTGACCGCCCACGATGTCAAAGCTGGTCTGGTCGGTGTTGGAGGGATCGGGTGCAGCGGCCTTTTTGCTGCCGCCGCAGGCAGACAGTGCCACGGCAGAACCGGCAACGGCGCAAACCTTCAGGAAATTGCGGCGAGAGATCATCTTTTTCATGGTTGTTCTCCTTTTCTGTAATGTTATATCAGGTTCTTTTCGTTTTCTGGAATAGGCTGCGGTCGTTTAAAACCTCTTGCGGTGCCCTGCATCCGCTTCGTGCCTTGGGCGGCACTCGCGTCTTGCAGACCGCTGCGCCAAAAATTGCTCCCTGTTTCGGCCGCAGGCCGCGGTCGCAATTTTAGCCCTTGACTGCACCTGCCATGAAGCCTTTTTACAAAAATACTTCTGTAACAAAAGGGGTAAACGATCAGCATGGGGGCAGCTGCCACGATGATGGAAGCAAACTTGATCATTTCGGTCAGCTTATTCAGTTCTGCAAAGCCGCCCGCTACCATAGAGGACTGGCTGGCGCTGGTGGAACTCTTGATCAGGATATTGCGCAGCACCAGCGGCAGCGGAGCCTGATCGGCTCTCAGGTAGATCAGAGCGGTGAACCAGTCGTTCCAGTAGGCCACCATGCTGTACACCACCATAACGGCCATAATGGAACGGCTCAGAGGGATGACCATCTTTACAAAGACGGTCCACTTGGAGGCACCGTCGATCTCGGCGGCTTCCAGCAGTTCCCGGGGGATGTTGTTCTCGAAGAAGTTGCGGACGATGATCACGTTGCCCACAGCCACCACACCGGGCAGGAACAGTGCCCACATACTGCCCAGCAGACCCGTTTCCTTAACGATCAGGTAAGTAGGTACCAGACCGCCGCCGAAATACATGGTGATGACGAAGAACAGACTGATGTATTTGCGTCCGGGCAGGTCTTTGACGCTCAGCGGATATGCCACCAGATAGATCATGACCACCGAGTAGATGGTGCCGATGACGGTGTACTTGATGCTGTTCATAAAACCGGAGAACAGCGCACTGTCTGCAAACACAGCCTGATAGCCCTTCAGGGTGAACTGGCTGGGCAGCAGGAAGGTCTTGCCGGCGTACACGTCGTAGGGGTCTGAGAAGGACGCCACCAGAACGTAGTACAGCGGATAGGCCACGATGAGCATGACGGCGGCGCAGATGACCACCAGAACGATGTCGCTGACCTTATCGGACAGACCGCCGGGCTTCTTTTGACGAGATGCTGCAATGTTTTTTGCCATAACGGTTCGCCCCCTTTACACAAAGCTGACGTCTGCCGCCTTTTTGGCGATGCGGTTGACGATGATGAGCAGGATGATGTTGACCACCGTGTTGAACAGACCCACAGCGGTGGAATAGCTGTACTTGGCGTTGATGATGCCCTGTTCATAGACGTACACGGCAATGATGTCGCTGGTGGCCTTGTTCAGTTCGGTCTGCAGCAGCAGCACCTTTTCAAAGCCCACGTTCATCAGGTTGCCTACACTCATAATGAGCTGCAGCACGATCATGGGTACCAGTTCCGGGATATCAATGTTCAGGATACGCTGGAACATGGACGCGCCATCGATCTTAGCGGCTTCGTACAGGCTGGTATCCACAGCAGCCAGACAAGCCATATAAATGATGGTACCCCATCCGGCTTCCTGCCAGATGCCGGATGCCACATAGATGGTGCGGAAGGCGGCGCTCTCCGAGAGGAAGTCCACGCTGGTGCCCAGGATCAGGTTCAGCAGACCACCCGAGGGGCTGAGGAAAATCTTGATCATACCACAGATGACCATGGTGGAGATGAAGTGGGGTGCATACAGCACCGTCTGCACCACCCGCTTGAACTTTGCAAAGCGCAGCTGGTTGATGCACAGGGACAGGATGATGGGGATGGGGAAACTCCACAGCAGGCTGTACAGGCTCAGCAGCACGGTATTCTTGATCATGCGCACACAGTTGGGTGCGGTGAAGAACCGTTCAAACCAGTACAGGCCGACCCACTCGCTGCCGGTGATGCCCCGGCTTGCCTTGAAGTCCCGGAAGGCGATCTGGATGCCGTACATGGGCCAGTACTTATAAACGATGGTCAGCACCACCGGGATCAGCAGCATCACATAGAGCTGCCAGTTTTCCCGCAGCCGTTGGCTGAGGCTTTTGCGGTGGACCGGGATAGCGTCCAGCTGACGTGCAGCAGCTGGCGAGGTCTGCGTCATAAAAACTCCTCCTTCTTGTTTTTACGCTGCCCACAGGCCCGTGGGCGGGGTTCCCTGCCGTTCGGGGAGCGTTTTTTGTCGTTTCCCGTGAAACGTTACACGGCTTGCAACACAAAGATAACACGCCAGCGTTTTTGTGTCAACAGGATTTTACGCAAAAAATGCCTTGTATCCATGTTTTCAACGTTTTGCACACTTGCGGTAGGATGTTTTTGTGCAAAATGCATCATCGTGCGTTCGTGAAACGGTTCATGAAATTTCACGAAAAAAGTCTTTACATTCTGGAAAAACCATGCTATACTGAAGTTGCAAGAACCTCAGAGTTAGCAGGAATACAGCAAGATTTCCTTTGATATATATCCACTTGAAATAGAAACGTTTCACGAACAAAGGAGTGGCCCGCATGGCAAAACAGAACACCGCCCCTACTATGAAGGATGTGGCCAAGGAGGCAGGGGTCTCTCTGGGCACTGTATCCAAGGTCATCAACGGCATCCCAGTGGGTGACGAGTACCGTAAAAAGGTAGAACAGGCCATCAAGACGCTGGACTACCACATCAACGCCTACGCCAAGGGGCTGAAGAACAACCGCACCTACACCGTGGCGGTCATCCTGCCCAATCTGCTCAACCCTTTCTTTAGTATGGTGGCACACTACATCAACCGGGCGCTGGTGAACCGCGGCTATCGGATGCTGCTGTGCGATACGGAATACGACTACACCAAGGAGCAGGAAATGGTGCAGATGGTGGCGCAGAACAAGGTGGATGGCATCATTGCCCTGACCTACAACCCCGACCTGAAGATTCCCCCGGATGTGCGGTCGGTGTCCATCGACCGCTATCTCAGTGGCAGCACCACCTGCGTGGCCTCTGATAACTACAACGGCGGGCGCTTGGCGGCCCAGAAGCTGGTGGAAAACGGCTGCAAAAATCTGGCATTCCTGCGCATCGGCTCCCCGCTGACCAGCGAGACCAACAAACGCCGGGACGGTTTTGTGGCAGAGTGTGAAGCCATGCAGCTGCCCTGCACCCAAAAGATCCTGATGGATGACGCGCCGCTCAGTGAGTTCGAGCACTTTCTAGAAGAGAACTTGAAGGACGGACGGCTGGCCTTTGACGGCATCTTTTGCGTCACCGACAAGCTGGCGGTCGCCGTCATCAAGATGCTGCGCCGGATGGGGCAGCGCGTACCGGAGGATGTGCAGGTCATCGGCTACGACGGTCTGCGCGCCTTTGGAGATCAGGACTACTACTGCTCCACCATCATCCAGCCGGTAGAAGCCATGGCAGAGACCTGCGTGGATCTGGTGCTGCAGGACTCCCACGCTAACACTCCCTCCCTGTTGTGTCTGCCGGTGCGCTACGCCTACGGCGGCACCACCAAGGCATGACCGCCCCGGAAAAAGGCCGGTGGTACTGGTTCAAAAATTGGCTGCATTACCACTGGCTCTACCTTATTATTGCGGCTGTGGCGCTTTGGGTCGGCATCAGCTGGCTGGGCAACGCCCTGCACTGGGGCGAAACCCTGCCGGACTATCAGATCGCCTATGTGGGCAAAAGTGCTCTGCCGGAGGATACAGCCCACGCCATCGAAGCCGCTTTTGCGCAGTATGGCGAAGATCTGAACGGCGACGGAATCGTTTCGGTCAAGCTCAACCAGTATGTCAGCGACACTGAGGACGTGGAAAACGCTTCTACTTACGCGCTTGCCGCACAGATGCAGTTTTTGGCGGATATGAACGCCGAGGAAAGCTATTTTCTGCTGCTGGATGACCCGGCGCATTTTCAGCTGGACTATCAGGCACTTGCCAACTGGGACGGCACTCCGCCGGGCGACAACGACTATACCGCCGCCGGAAAGACCGTGCCTTGGGCAGACTGCCCGGTGCTGGCCGGATACGACCTTGGAACGTATCAGACCACCGTGTTGGGAACCACCGTTACTGGCAGCAGCGCAGAACTGGTAAACGGATTATTTTTAGGCCGCAGGGCCTTTTATGAAGAGCCCAAGAACGAAAAAGCCGCCCTTGCCCGGGAAGGAGCACAGCGGCTGTGGGAGATTCTGACGGAAGGAGCAACTCCATGAAACGGAACTGGTTGTGTGTTGTAGCACTTGCGCTGGCGGCAGTTCTCTGTACTGGCTGCGGTGTGAAGGATGAAAATTTGAAAAGTGATCCGCTGGTAAATGCGGATGGGACGGCTCCGGTAGGCAAAACGCTGGTTGCCCCTGCCCCGCCGGAGGACTTCACCTTGCTGGACAACAAGGATATCCTTGCCGCCAACGGCCTGTACTATGCTTCTTGGGTCAACGGAGAACCCCAGCCCTATGAAAACAGCGAGGGTAAGACAGTCGATCTCTATGATGCCCAGCTGACGCTGGTGGTACAGGAAAACAAGACCGAGAAAAGGCAGCTTCCGCTGTTTCCGGCTGGCAGGAGCTGGCACAGCAGAACTACGATATTTCTGACACACAGACCCTGACTGCCGCCGGGCAGGAGTACACTGTCATTCAGTTTGCCTATCAGGACAAGAGCAACCCCTATGCCTTTGGCGTTGCCGCCTTTGGACAGAAGGGCACCAGTGCCATAGAGTGGGAGCTTTCCTGTCAGGAGAGCTACACCGGCGATGCACTGGCTGTACTGACCGAATTTCTGAACGGCTGCACCTATTAAGGAGGCGTAGAAATGGGCTTATTCTTTCCGAGTGACCCGGTCATCCATGGTCAACGCGCCACTGGTCTGCCCCGGTATCAGGAGCTGCTGGAACGAGACTGGAAAAGCTTTCTCTTTGCGGATTTTGTCACCTTGGGTCTGTGCATCCCCTATGGGCTGGGGGTGGGGTACGCCCTGCTTTCTTCCAGTCTGCTGGTGCTGATCCCGGTCTGCGTGGTGGGCGGACTGCTGGTGGGGCCGGCCATTTCCTGCATGATGGACGCGCTGTTCCGCAGCTACCGGGATGCGCCCCGGGGCTGGTGGGAAAACTACTGCAAGGGCATGAAACAAAACTGGAAAGCATCCCTTCTGCCCGGTGTGGTGTTCAGCCTGGCACTTGGCATCGAGCTGTTTTTCGGCATGGTGCTGTTCTCCGGGGAGCGTCTGCCCGGTATCGGAACCATGGCTGTTTTTCTGGCCGGGCTGCTGATTCTGTTCATGCTGTTTACTGCGTTCTGGCCGCAGGTGGTATTGTTTGAAGAAAGCAACCTTCACCGCCTGCAAAATGCCGTGCTATTCTGCCTAGAAATACGGCAAGCACGTTCTGGGTGCAGCCGTACTTCAGCTGGTATGGTGGCTGCTGTTTGTGTTGTTTTTGCCGTGGACGGGCTTTCTTGTGCCTTTCCTCGGTGTGTGGTTTATCTGGTTCGTCTGCTTCTTTTTGTCTGTACAACGATTTCAATGCCGCCTATGGCATTGAAGAAAAGAATCAGCCAGCAGTTCCCGGAGCAGACACCCCACTATGATGAATGATAAGGAGAGCAACCATGGACATTTTAACGATTGGTGAAGTTTTGATCGACCTGACCCAGACCGGCAAGGATGCGCGCGGCATTCCTCAGTTTGCCGCAAACCCCGGCGGTGCCCCGGCAAATCTGGCTGTGGCTGCATCCAGACTGGGCGCACAGACCGCCTTTATCGGCAAGGTGGGTGCGGATGCCTTTGGCCGCTACCTGAAAGAGGTTCTGGCAGAGAACAAGGTAGACGTTTCCGGCATGGCGGTGGATGCAAACCACCCCACCACCATGGCTGTTGTTTCGGTAGATGCCACCGGTGAGCGGGATTTCAGCTTCTACCGCAGCGCCAACGCTGACGTGATGCTGTGCAAAGAGGACATTTCGGACGAGGCTCTGAAAGCTGCAAAAATCGTCCACTTTGGCTCGGTCAGCCTCACCGCTGACCCCTCCCGCACCGCCACGCTGGACGCTGCTGCCCGTGCCAAAAAGCTGGGTGCTGTCATTACTTATGACCCGAATTACCGTGCCAACCTCTGGAAGAACAAAGAGGAAGCCATTGCCCAGATGAAGGCTCCCCTGCCGCTGGTGGATATTCTGAAAGTGTCCGATGAAGAACTTCCCCTGCTCACCGGCACGACCGACTGCGAAAGCGGCACGGCACAACTGGCACAGAACGGCATCCGGCTGATTTTCGTCACCTTGGGTGCAAACGGCGTATTCTACCGCTTTGGGGACAAGACCGGCCATGTGGCTGGCGTTCCCTGCAAGGTGGGCGATACCAATGGCGCAGGCGATACCTTCTTTGGGGCTACCCTGTCCAAGCTCTGCAAGGAGGAGCTGGACACCCTGACGGTGGACAAGCTGGAAGGCATTCTGGCCTTTGCTAACAAAGCGGCCAGCATCACCACCAGTCGCCACGGTGCTATCCCCGCCATGCCCACCCTTGCGGAAGTGGAGGGCTGAACCATGGCAGCAAAACAGGAATTTGCGTCCCGATTTGCCAAGCACAAGGACGAACTGGAATGGCTGTTCATGGAGCTGTACCACAACCGGGAAGGGCTGGAAGTTCTGGAGCGGGAGATGGCAGAAGCCTACAACGCCCGCAGCGCTGAGCTGAAAGCACTGGACAAGGCACGCTCTGCCGACCCGGACTGGTACAAGCGTGGCAATATGTTCGGCATGACCATGTACACCGACCTCTTTGCCGGAAATTTGAAAGAACTGGCAAAGAAGCTGCCCTACCTCAAGGAGCAGAAGCTGACTTATCTGCACCTGATGCCCCTGCTGCAGATGCCCCACCCCCACAACGATGGCGGCTATGCAGTGGAGGATTTCGATACCGTAGACCCGGCTCTCGGCACCAACAAAGACCTGGAAAACCTGACCCGGGAGCTGCGGAAAGCGGGCATCAGCCTGTGCCTGGATTTTGTCATGAACCACACCGCCAGCACCCACCGCTGGGCCATGGCGGCAAAGGCAGGCGACCCGTGGTTTCAGGCGTATTACCATCTCTATGATGACCGCACCATCCCCGACCAGTACGAGCAGACTGTGCCCCAGGTGTTCCCCAACACCGCGCCCGGCAACTTTACATGGTGTGAGGAGATGCACAAGTGGGTGCTGACCACCTTCCACGACTACCAGTGGGACCTGAACTACGCAAACCCGGCAGTGTTCGTGGACATGACCAAGAGCATCCTGCATCTGGCAAATCTGGGTGTAGAAGTGTTCCGCATTGATGCAGTGCCCTATATCTGGAAGCAGCTGGGCACCACCTGCCGCAATCTGCCGCAGGTGCACACCATCGTGCGGATGCTCCGCATGGTGCTGGAATGTGTCTGCCCGGCGGTCATCCTCAAGGGCGAGGTGGTCATGGCTCCCAAGGAGCTTGCCGCCTATTTCGGCACCCCGGAAAAGCCGGAATGCCACATGCTCTACAACGTGTCCACCATGGTCAACCTGTGGGGTGCCCTTGCCAGCCGGGACACCCGGCTGCTGAAAGCGCAGCTGGATGCCCTCCACGCCCTGCCGGACAACTGCTGGTTCGTGAACTATCTGCGCTGCCACGATGATATTGGCTGGGGTCTGGACGAGGCGGTGGAAAACCGGCTGGGCATCGACCCGCAGAAGCATAAAGAATATCTGTACCACTTCTACGAGGGCAATTTCCCCGGCAGCTGGGCAAAGGGCGAACTGTACAACTACGACCCTGCTACCGGCGATGCCCGCAGCTGCGGCACCACTGCCAGCCTGTGCGGCGTGGAGCAGGCACTGGAAAAGGACGATAAAACCGCACTGGACTATGCGGTGAAGCGTGACCTGCTGCTGCATACTGCTATGGCGTTTTTGCAGGGCTTCCCCATGCTGAACTGCGGAGATGAGATCGCACAACTCAACGGCTGGGATTACAAAAACGACCCCGACCGTGTGGAGGACAGCCGCAATCTGCACCGCAGCAAGTTCAACTGGGAGGATGCCAAGCAGCGCACCCAAAAGGGCACGCTGCAAAACCGGCTGTGGCAGGGCATGGAGCAGCTGCGCCAAATGCGGGCAGATCCCTGCTTTGCCCCGGATGCGTGGGTAACCACATGGGACAGCCACAACCCCGGCGTGCTGGCGCTGGTGCGCAAGCGCGGCGAGGAAACACTGGTGGGACTGTTCAACTTTACCGAGTACCCGGCAGGCGCCAGTCTGGACGCTCTGGGCGGCGAGTATCACACCCCGGAGGGCACTTCCGTCTGGCTGGCGGATGTGGAGCTGGAGCCCTATCAGGCGCTGCTGGTAAAAACAAATAAGTAAAACGGGTCATCCGGCTCTCTCTTTTCGTCCAAAGTTTTTCATTGTCTTTTCTTGCACACTGCCGAAAGTGGCGTGTTCTCAAAAGTGCGCGTTTGCGCAGCGCAGCGGAGCAAGTTTTTAACTTTCTGATCGCTACATAGCAAACCCGAACCAAGGCCATCCCGGAAGGGATGGTCAGGTTCAGGTTGTTGTGTGGCGATTTTTTATTGCCAAATCAGTACCGCACCTTGAAAACCGCATGACCGTCTGCATGGGATACCCGGCGATGACCCTGAGAAGGAGAGCCGGAAAACGCCGCCGGAAGGGGGCAGGAAAGCCATGCAGGGAGAACGGCTAAACGTTGATTCCTCAGTTACCAGAAAACAATGTGGTCAAATTGACCACATTGTTTTTCTGTAACGCCAGTGAAAGGAGGGTCATCTCCATGTATATGACAAACGAAGAATGGAAGCAGAACAATCAGGATTATTTGAAAGAATCGTATGAGGAAACGGGCTTTACCGCCGGAGGATACGCCGTCCACAAACTTATCTGCGGCGGCTGCGGTCGGGTGTTCTACACCACCATCTACACCAAGAAATACTGTCACAGCTACTGGTGCGGCAATCAGGCCAACAATCTGCGGCAGCGGGAATACCGCCAAATGCGCCGTCAGGATTTGGTCTGCCAGTGCTGCGGTGAAAAATTCACGCCTAAACGTGCAGATGCCCGATATTGCAGCAACTCCTGCCGACAAAAAGTCTATACGAAAACGTGTTACAGATGCTGCAAGTACTCAAAATGAGCACATTCGTTTTTCGTACCGTCTCAAGGTCT
>ENA-OQIU01000134-OQIU01000134.1-human-gut-metagenome-genome-assembly--contig:-NODE-134-length-14795-cov-2.317630_pt1 | contig 14795 bp, 17 predicted proteins | sample MGYA00242590_ERZ504755 | MGnify/ENA primary metagenome ERZ504755 (study PRJEB26092, sample SAMD00036359) | human gut metagenome | host: Homo sapiens | study: EMG produced TPA metagenomics assembly of...
CCATTTTTTTTGCAAAGGAAACTTCAAACTCTGTACTCCCCTTCATGAAACGGGATCCAAGCACAATGTCCGGCGTTCTTCCATCATCATCTTTTCCTTTAATCTCTGGTAAATTTTCGGGATATTGCACACATCGTGCTGCCCATCCGCATCCATCTGAATAACATAAGAATAGCCCCTTCGGATTGCATATTTATATCCAAGCTGCAGCCCACTGCCATATCCCAGATTAAAAACATGAGTAACCACCGCACAGCCATATTCCTTCGCCAGCCAGTTGGTATTGTCAGAAGAAGCATCGTTCATGACCAGCACATCAACAATATCTGCTATCTCCGGCTGCGCCAGCTGTTTCATGACCTTTTCTATATTTTTTTCCTCGTTGTATGCCGGAATAATCAGCAGTACCTCTTTTTGTCTCATATGTATGTCCGCCTCATTTCATTAGATTCAGCAGTTTCCAGATTTCCTCTGCCTGACCGTTCATTTTCTGTTTTGCCGCTGCTGCAAGCCGTTCCCGTTTCTTCGGATCATCCAGCAGTTCTTCTACTTTTTCGGCAATGCCTTCCGGTGTCAGCGTACAGAGAAGACCATCTTCCCCGTCCACAATCTGCTCTCTGTTTCCCGCACAGTCCGATGCAATCACAGCACAGCCAAGTGTCTGCGCTTCCTGGATGGCGATGCTTTTTCCTTCAAACCGTGTTGCATGAACGTAGAGATCACACTGTGCATAATAAGGAAACAGATTCTCTTTTGCACCCGGCAGCTGGAAATCTTCCTGCAGGCCAAGCTCTGCAATCTGCTTTTCGAGCGCATTTCTCTCGGATCCCTCTCCCAGTACATACCATCGCGCCTCATAGCCATCTTCGCGGATCTTTTTCATGGCCGGAATTGCGATGTCATATGCTTTCTGATAGGCCAGTCTTCCGACAGTTAAGATTCGAATTCCTGTATAGGAATCTGAAAAACCGCCCGGCAGCTGCGCCTCACGCGCAATCCGGTCTGTATCGAGAATATTGTGAAAAACCTGCACTTTCTTCTCATATTCCGGATAAAATTCCAGAAAATGACGGCGCGTCTCCTGCGAAACGGTAAAGATCTGATCCATCTTTTCGTAGCAGTCCCGATCCATTTCCCTTGTATAACCGGAATTGCCGTATGCAATATGGACAAAGGCAGCTTTTTTCTAGCATTCACATGATCGGCAACGTAATAAGCAGAACCGCCTTCCAGGTAAGCAACCGCCAGATCGAAGGTTTCCGAAAATCGGTCTGCTCCATCCGAAATTACACGCCAGAGCAGCTTGTCCGGCTGAATGTTTCCAGTTTTTTTCATTCGGAAAAAATTTTGTATCACATATTGCATTTTCTTTATGGTGCGACCATGGCGGAAAAACGCCAGAAAAGATGTCTGTATCAGTTTTCTCCGCCCCGCACCGGACAGCACAGAAGCGGTACAGATTTTTCTTATTTTTCACATGTACCCTCTGCGGTACCTGGGAAATCATTTCACCCTGCCCCAAAAGTACGTAAAGTGAAATTTCATATTCCTCCGCATCCAGGCGGCGCAAAAGTTCCAGCAGCGCTGTTTCCGCTCCCGCCCGGCCAAGGGTGTTGATCACAAACAAAATTTTCTTCATTCGTTCTTCCTTCTTCTATTCCCTTATAACTCTCTTGCATTTTTGCCCGTCAGTTTTTCCAGTTCTCTCAGAATTCTTTCATTCTCCTGGTTCAAAAGAGAAACCAGAATCGCCAGTTCCTGGTTTTTCATTAACAGGGAAGAGATCTGAATTGTCATCTGGTAAACGCCCCACAGAACCAGAAGCGCTGTGATCAGAAGAACAACGAGGCTCCCAAGCCCGATCCGGCTGCTCCATCCGGAAAATCTCGGAACCGCTCCGCTTAAGATTGCTGCAATTCCAAGCAGTTCCCAGGTAACTGCCAGGTTTACGGTCAGCTTCTTTTTCGCATGAAGCACGAAGGTAACGATCATAATTCCAATTCCCATCAAAATAACGCAAGCTTTTACAATTGCTGCTGTGCTCATTTACGCTTCCTCCTTCTGCTCTTGCTCTGCTTTTCTTCATAAACCATACCGGATGGCCCGTTTCCCCTTTCCCTGAGGAATCAGATTTCCACGGCAAAAGCATGTCTGTCCATTGTTTTTTTCTACCCATCGCAGTCTCGCATATGCCACACTCCATCCTGCAAATGCTCCTGCTATGACCCCGGCGCCATACCAGATCACCGGTAAATGTGTTGCAATCAGACTGCCAATCCATGTCACCAGGCAAAACACGATCGCTGTCCAGATTGCCCCTGTCAGATCGTCAAAATAATACAGGAAGATAATTTCCGCATACATCAGAAACAGAATAAAATATCCAACCGCAAGTGACGGATAAATTTTCAGTGTCATACCGGAAAATCCCTCCCCTGGTAGCAGAATAACACAGATCAGATAAACCACAACAGAAATGATAAACTGTAACCGCGCCAGTGTCATCAGTTCACTGGAAAGCTGACGGAACATCCGTTTCTTCGCATTGTCAATATCGGCGCCTTTTCCGCCGATGACTGCCTCCGAGTACAGTTTATATTTTTCGTGAAAGTTCATCTCCACACGCGCAATAAAGATGATCGTTGCGGAAATGTTGGTAAACATGGCGAGACAGGATGCCATATCGTATGGCTGGTTACATACGAAACTTTTTGCAATCTCCATCCGCATATCCGTTGTCCAGAACACAAAATTGTGAATGTATAACCCAAGGATATACAAAAAGTTTGTAAAAATCAATTTCCAATATTTCCTAAAATACTGCAGTACCGGCCGGTAATGATTGCTATTTCGCACAAAATACCGGCGGATCAGCGCATTTTCCAGCGTTGCCGTCACAAAAAATCCGATCGTCAGAGAAAACAGCATACTCCATGTTGTCTCCCACTTCAGAATAAAGTGTAAAATCAGGGCAAGGACAAATGCCACCAGCATGCCGAAGAAAAAATACTGTGAAATCCGTTGATAATCTTTGCAAATAGAAAGATAAATCATCGAGTAAAAAACAAGCACCAGACTGATATAACCGCAAAAGCCACAGAATACATATGCGGTTGGTACCTTTCCCACAAAATGTTCCCAGAGACAGAACGGAATCCCCAACAGACAGCTGAGACCAATGTTCAGAAGCATACCAATATGATAGCAGGGTAAAATATCCTGATACCGCTCTTCGTAGATCACATCAGACATATAGCGGGACAGCACCGCATTAAACGGGGACGCCGTCAGAAGAGAAAAGATAAAGGTATAAAGAATCGTGCAGGAAAACAGCTCTCTTGTCACATATCCCACACTGGCAAAATCCAGCAGATATTCCATTAAAATCAGATTGATAATGATGACAAACATGGGCGCAACCGTCACTACGGTGCTGTAGAAAAATCCAACCAGATTTGTCGTAAGTGTATTTTTTTCAAAAATCCGATTCAGCCGAACTCCGATTCCTGCCATATCCTCTTCCTCCTTTTTTGTGCCTGCTCCGGTTTTACTTTTCCTTATCCGGCAGTTTTACCGATTCTTCCTTCCACTCCAGCCCCATCTGTTCTGCGAAATCCCGGTAAATCTCCCAGTATGTTTTCTGCATATATTCTACTCTATATTTCTCCATCACACGGCGATAGCCGGTCTCTCCCATTTCCAGGCGCTATTTTTTCATTTGCCGCCATATCCAGCATCGCCTGCGCGATTTCTTCAATATTCATGATATGCGTGACAATTCCGGCCGCACCGAAATCATCACTTTCCCCGTAAATCAGTCCATAGCAGTTTCCGACATCCGTTGCAATCACCGGCTTATGCGCCGCATAGCTTTCCAGAATGGTCAGCGGCTGTCCCTCACTTATGCTGGTCAGAATGGTCACATCCATTCTTCCAAGATAATCGCGGATATTGATTCTTCCGGTAAAAACAACATCCGGGATTTCCATATCCGAGACAAGCTGGAAACACTCCTCGGCATATTCCCGGTCTTCTTCCCATGGTCCCATAATCCAGAGTTTCAGACGGTCATCTTTTTCTTTCGCAAAACCAAATGCCTGAATCATCGTTTTGACATCTTTAATCGGGGTCACACGCAGTACCGCACCGATGTTGATTTTTCCTTCATCTTCTTCCGTTTTCCCCGGAATATTCTGCAGATTTTCCACACGGATTCCGTTTGGCGTGACCATGGTTTTTTCGATCGGGCAGCCAAGTTCGATCTGCAGTTCCCGTGCATGTTCAAACAGTGATGTAATGAGCGTCCCTTCGTTGTACGCCAGCTTTGACATTTTTCGAAACTGATCGATCCAGATATTTTTATAGATTCCTTCTACCCATTTGGCTTTGATCAGTTCTTCTTCCCGCTCTCTGGTGTAAATTCCGTGCTCAGAAATCAGGAGACGGCTGCCGTAGAAGTGTTTTGCCATGGCACCAAGAACCCCCGCATAACCGGTTGCAACACAGTGGTACAAATCGGCACGCGGTATTTCCGTCTGCATGGTGAGAAACAGCGGCAGATAAATCGAACGCATCGTCCACAGGAAATCAGAAAAGACAATCTGACTGTATTTCAGATTATAGCAGTCTCTGACCGCATTCAGAAAATCCTCCCCCATCAGCAGCGCATTCAGGGAAACATTTTCTTTCTGGAAAAGGTCAAACAAAACATCCCACTCGATGTCCTGATCCAGAATCAGACTGCGCAGTGCCTGATACTGTTCTTTTTTTCTAGCCGTTTTCTGTGCAGTTTCTTGCTGCCGCTCCAGTCCACATCGTCAAGATAAAGTTCATAGACCGCAGACACATTTTTCGGCAATTCATAGGCATATTTTCCCCGCTGGGAACGATTTGCCGCAATTGCAAGAATCACAAATTCCGTTTCCGGAAACAGCTGGATCAGGCTGTGTACCCAGCTTGAAACACCTCCTACGACGAAAGGGTAGCATCCTTCCGCAACAATGCAGACTCTCATTCGTTTTTCGCCCCTTTCTCATAGTAATACCGTTGATCCGATGCTCCAAGCGTAATCCTTACCTCACTTTGCTCTGCGCGAATCAGCCACGCGGAATCTTCAAGTTTTTCTGCTGTTCCGCCTGTAACTTTTCTGACATCTTCATTGTGCGTGCGAAGAACATAATACGCTGTTTCATCGGTTCCTGTTGTCCTTAATGTGATGGCATTGTCTTCTCTGTCATCTTCATAACGGGAATTCAGAAATGTCCGGATTCTGGTGTCACATTCCGATACGGTCGTGCCGTCAAAACCGGAGAATAGCTTCCAGTACGTAGAAAGATTCGCCGCAAATTCCTTGCCGATATTTTCCCAGCGATCCTCTTCTGTTTTCGGATAAAGAATAGCATCCAAATCCAGCAGAACACTGGTATATCCAAGTGCAGATTCCACACTCTTTACTTTCATCCAGGAACGGTATGTAAATTGCTCCTCTTCTTCCGATATCACTTTCTGGCTTGTAACCTGATCGTTCTGATATCTTACAATATCCCCCTCGGTATCCTTGGCTTTTACAACCGTACGAATCTGTTCAAGAACAGGCTGCTGCAATGCTTTTTCCATTTCTTCATCCGTCTGTTCTCCAGCGTAAAAAGAAGAAAAAAGCAAACGTATTCAATTTTTTTTGTCATGAACTCCTGATCTTCCTGCAGTTTCTGTATCACATCCGTTTCTGACTCACAAGTACCGGAAAGCCCTGTTTCCCCTTTTTGCTCATTAATCAGTTTCACATAATAGTTCAGCATACTGCCATCTGGTTTTGTTGTACTGCTGTAATCAAGCTTCGGCGCCAGCATACAGGTCAGTCCGAGATGATTCTTTTCATAAACAGAAGCAAAAGAGGGCCAGATGATATCACGGTTAACAGCTGTTGCTGTGTTGCCGTAAATCTCCTGCATCTGTGCTGTATTTTCCTCTGTCAGAACCGGAAAATTAGCAGCAATCAGATTCTGTGCATTTACGACCGGGTAAATCAGATAATCTCTTGTCTCGTAAAGCATTCCGGTCAGGATTCCAAGTCCCGTTTCATCCTCCATATAATCTCCGTTTACTGCAAAAACATAGGCATTTCCCGTACTTTTTCGCCAGATTGCAACGGGATGTTCCTGCACTTTTAAGGTACTGTCTTCCGGAATACCTTTCATATAAGCTTTCGTACCACCTGCCAGTTTAAACCACGGAAAAGTCAGTTCAAGATCCTGCATCTTTTTCTCTTCCTGTTTCTTCGCCTCATAAATGTTTTCTCCGCCAAGCATCAGATTCGCATACAAATCCATTCCCTTCACCGTTACCTGATCTGCTGAATTTTTTTGATGCCAAGCAATTCCATGAATTTCTGATTCTTTTTTATCACAGAAACATCAGGCAGATTTGCAAATACAAGATGAATCCCCTGTTCTGTACATTTTTGCAGTTCCACGGTATCCTTTACGGTTGTCCAGTCTATATTTTCCGAATTCACAATCACCATTTCCGGCAGCCTGGTATCTTTTTTTCTCCATTTGCTTTCTCATATTTTGTTATCGATGAATAGACTGCTGACTCATATTTCATATACCGGCACCATTCCTGAACAACGGTACCGATAGAGTCGCTCTTTTCTGCTCCGATATAAACAATGGTTCCCCTGCTGCCCTCTATGTTAATCTGATCGGAAGCATCCACTGCTCCAAATGCTCCGCTTCCATCCGCTAACGTTTCTTTATCCTTCGCATATGCATTTGTATCGTAATAGTTCAGCTTTTTCTCTTGCCACATTCAATCCCTGGAATAAGAAAAGAACGATCGCCATAATGATTGTAATTGCTACAAAATTTCTACGCGAAACCATCTCTATTCTTCCTCGCTTCCTGCCTTTGGCGTTGGATTGTTATATCCGTAATCAATTGCAAAATTGTACGGACTGTTTACGTTCTGCTGTACACGATAACAAATAAAACTGTCTGTTTCATAATAGACTTCCATCTCGTCTGGATAAAGTTCTTTAAATTTCTGTGTCCAGTAATAAATATGGCACATCGTATACCACCGGTTTTCTGCAAAATACGGTTCAATTCCGCCTGCTGACGGAAGGGGTGCTTCTGCTCCCTCCACGGTTACTTCTTTGTGGTTGGTACTTCCCGCATAATCAATTGGAATTTTTTCCACAAAAAAATATACATTCTGTGTCGGCATAATGATCTCCGGATTTTTTTCCAGATCCTGCAGTTCACGCAGAAAAGTAATGGTCTCATAATGGTAGCCGTAAAACTCCGTCATTCGAAGTTCATCATCGGCAGAGCAGATGGTCCAGGTGAAATTCCTGTTTTCTTTTAAAATATTGGTAACGCAGGCAATCGCTCCATTATCTTCCAGAGCGTCTACAACAATCGGCTTTCTCAGAAGACCATTTGATATCACAGCAGAAACCGCTATGACTAAAGTAAGGATAGATGCAACATTGCTGACCCATCTTTTCTTCCACCATCGTATCAGGAGATGTACGATGGCATCTGCTCCCAGCGTCCATGAAAAAACAAACCGAATAGCAAAGGAAAATGCTGCAGCGGTTTGGATCCATCAATGCCGGCAAATGCAGCAGGGATGCACATTGCAGACAGCACATACAGAGCAGATAAAAGGCAGTGGAAAAAATCACTCCCGCAAAATCAATCTCCCGTAAAAGCACCATCAAACTTCCAAGCGCAGCCAAAAGCACAATACTTCCCAGGGTAATTTCCACAATATATGGTTTTACATTCATCACATTTACGCGAATGCTGCTTCGAACTGCTGCAAATTTTTCTTTTAAACGTTCCTTTAATGGCTTCTGCTGCTCCTTCGCTTGTTCTGCCAGTTTCTCTTCAGCCGCTTTTTTCAGCGCCTCGACCTGTGATGCACTGACTGTTGAGCCGCCATCCCTGTTTTCTGTCCCCTCACTTTCCGAAATGGTGCTCAGCTCTGTATTTTCCACCAGAGAATCTGTCGCTTCCGTTTCATCATCCTTTCCTCCATTGATAACACTTAATCCCCAGTACAGGGATCCCTGCAGTCCTTTTCCCATCGCAACACCCGCCGCCATGGGCAGTACAGAAAGCAGCACACTCAGGATTCCCGTTGCCATAATTCTGCGGAAATACTTCCACCGGGCAAACCGGAAACAAAAGCCGACTGCAACACCAATGCAAAACAGCCCGGCGATCATCGTGCTGTAAAAGTGGATCGTCAGCGTAAGCGAAAATCCAATGGCAAACTGGATCAGATACCAACGGCAGTTTTGATCCAGTTCTTTTTTTTCATTCTCTTCTGCCTTCTGCTCTTTTGCAAATTCCTGAAAAAAACGGATCGCCATGCAGACAGACGTCAGAATAAAGATCATACTGAATTCCTGCGGCAGCGCACCTTCAAATCTTGCATACGTATTCCGGTTAAAAATATCCATCACATAGAACAGCACGCCAAGATATGGAGTAAATCTTCCCTTGCACACCATTTTCAGCGCCACAACCATTGCCAGATATACAAAATATGTCTGCACTACGCCAAAGATCCGCAGCAAGACATACGTTTTGATCCCAAACACCATATGCAGATAATAAATCACGATGTGAAATCCATACGGGTACACACCTGCAACCCAGATGTTGTTCCGATCCAGCTCATTGATCCAGTAGTTGTGTACCGGGATATCACTGGCTTTATAACCGTAAGCTTCGATCATATTCGGCCCATAGACATACGTAATTGCCGCAATCGCGGCCCCCATCACAGCAAGCTCCAGCAGCACATTCAGCCATTGCTTTCTTTTTCCACGGAAAAACCGCCTGTAAATGGTCCCTCGCAGCTGCACAAGCGAAGTTTTCTTTCCACGTTCTCCACTCAGCAGACGCTCTACATTCTCCAGAACCCACTCGATCACACCTGGAATCTTACTTCTTCTTTTCCAGATCCACACCAGAAGAAACGGCCCCACGGTGCCTGCCGTCAGTGTCACACGATTGCTGATATGAAGAAACTGCAGCAGATATACCAGATAGATGATATAAAAATTTCCCGCAAAAAAATATCCGGTCAGCTGTTCCGCAGCAGAAAAACGGCGGAACCGCTTCCGGAGTACCAGCCATGGGAGGAACAAAGTTACAATGCCATATGCCGCGACAATTTCCAGAAACTGTAAAATTGTAAGCCATTTCATTGTCATAATCTCTGTTCCTTCTTTCTGCTTTTCTTTTTCTTCCTGCTTAACTGAAAATCCGGATCAGCTCCAGCGTCTCATTATCAATAATAATATCAGACTCTTTCAGTTCCTGCAAAACTTCGAAGAATTTCTCTTTTTCCCCCATTGTGAAATACAGTTTTAACCGGCAGGTATACGCTGCCAGCGCATTTCCGTGCTGCCGTGCCAGACGCATACACCACTTTTCGGTTTCCGGAATTTTTTTTAAATCCAGAAGTTTCAGGCACAGTCCCTCGTACCGGTCTGCCGTAATTCGTGCACCGTTTTTCTGGTACAGCGATTCGGCCGCTTCTTCCAGCATATTGACATACTTGGTCTGCTCCATTGTTGTAAAAATTTTCTGACTTAAAATTCGATTCATATAATCGATCAGCATTTCTTCACATTCTGTTTCCGTCTCTGTTTCCTGCTGCATCTGCGTGTACATTTTCTGCACATTGGACCGGAAATCGTTCAGCTCATCCCGCAATACCGAGGCCGCATAATGGGATGTCTCAGAATCTTCGCTGTTCAGTGCCATGGTAATGGATTCCAGGGATTTTTGCATATCTCCGCGGATCACATTCAGCATCAGCATACGCATATTCCGCTTGTCACTGACGGCAAGCGATTCTTCCAGCGGCGCCATGTTGCGCTCCCGCTCCTCGTCCGCTTTCAGATGTGTCTGCACACGTTCCTTGCTGAAAATAACATCTTCCAGATCGACCGCCTGGCGGAATACCGTCTTGTAAATCAGATAACTGCACAGAAAAAATGCCGGACCGACGACCGGGCAGAGAACCATGACGATAAAACGAATAAAAAATGCTCTCCGATTGTCGTACTGAATCTCCTCCCCCTGCTCTCTTTTCAGATCACACGCCGGAACATAAAGGAAAATTCCAACCAGCAGATACACAAGCGCAATCAGAGCATTCACGATCCACAGGATCACAAACGCCAGTGTTCCGTTTATGCTCATGCGGCCACCTCCCCATTTGCAATTGTACTCTCATATCCAGCTTCTGCAAAACGAGTAATAACACCCAGCGCATTCTTTTCCTCTGTATCCGAAAGCAATACATACAGGCCGCCATCCAGCATTCCGACGTAATCGGTCTGTCGCAGTTTCTTTCCGAGCACCTCTGCTGCTTCCAGATATTTTTCTTCTCCGCAGGTAATCTTTACCAGGGAACATTCTGTCAGTCCATTCCGCTTTGCCTCAAAAAACGCACTTACCAGCTGTGTAAATGCCTCTTTTTCCAAAATGCTGCTGTTGCCCAGATAACGGTGCTCCCGGAGTGCTTCCAGATAACGGTTTGCACGGACAACCGCATTCTGAATCAGATAGCTGATGACCGTCAGACGATTGGACTCGGCCAGGTTCATGCGGTCCCACGGAAGTCCCCACAGCATCAGAATGATCTGCATTTCATCCTCCGCATAAATGGCCTGCGCCATCAGCGGATAGCGCTCATCCATCGTCTTGTTGATGAATACGCGGCGTTCTTTCAGATCCGTATACATCGCTTCCATCTCCGGGTAGCGGATGGAATTTCCCAGCTTTCTGGCCGTCGGCGAAGTAAAGGAAAAGAGACGCGCATACGACTGGTTGGCAACGGTGTAAACCGCCACATCCTCCGTATTCATCAGCTTGGAAATCGTCTGTGCTGCATAGAAAAGCACCTCATAGGCACCGTATTGATCCAGTGACGATGTAATTTCATAAATTTTTCCAAGACTGTCCTTCTGGTTGACAAGCTGCAGTTCAAAAATCTGTTTCATCCGCACATTGCTGTCGTTGATCTCAGTCATATCGCCAAGCTGTCCGTGCAGATAGCCGATCTCCTCCTGATCGTCCTTTTTGATATGATGAATCTGGTCACGCATGTAACCGACTACCATGCCCAGGATAAAAAGCTGCGCCATCCAGATATACGTACTGTAATCCATCAGCACTTCCAGACCGCTCTGGTTATACATCTGGCGGAAACAGTAGCCAGCCGTCGCCAGAAGCGCTGAGAAGATCGCCTGCTGCTGTCCATACACAATCGCAAACAAAAGCACATACAAAAGATACGCATCCAGCTTTGCAAAATACTGGCTGCCGACCGCACGGTTATGAATCATAAAGAACGGGATAAAACAGATCAGGTTTTCCAGATACGGAGCCAGCATGCGGAAAATCCGCACCAGCAGTCTCCAGACCCGGTTGCCCCATCCGGCGCCCGTATCTTCTCTCTGTAAAAAGGAACTGCTGTATTTCTTCATATACTCTACAACAGCTTTTACGCCTTCTTCGTATGGGACAAAAATTTTTCCGTCAAATTCTTTCCTGTACCGTCTGCCATCCAGCACCAGGCGATAGCCCTCTCCGACGGTATCATCCCGAATCGTCGTTCCGTCTCCCGCATTCTGCTGAATCAGCTCTGCCAGTTTCATCTGACTGATGACCTCGCCGGAAGAAATGTGATACAGCGGATATTTCGGATGCTCTGCCATCATCACGCGGTACGCAAACTCCACCGCATCGCTCTGATAAATCATGGAAAAAACATTTCGGCTGTTTGCTGCAATCTGATTGGTTTTCAGCATTTCCAGCATCATCTGGAAACATGGGTTATTGTCGGCCTTTCCTTTCCGTGGAATATCATACATATGATCGAAGCGCAGAACCCGCGTGTCCATCTCTCTGGTGTCACGATAGCTTTTGCAGATATTTTCTCCCTGCAAAATCGCCATTGCCTGAAAGCTTTTGGACGATGCCGGTTCCGTTTCGTGGATATCGCTGCTGTAAGACCGGCCATAAACAACTTCGGAAGACAGGTACACAAAACGACCATTTTGTTTAAATGCATACGCCGAAAGAAGGTTCGTCAGATCTGCGGTGTAACGGACCGACTCTCTTCTGGCATCACTCCAGTCATAGTTGGTATCGTAAGCTCCGAGAAAAATAACAAGATCCGGGTTTACATTGGTAAAAATTTCCCGCACGCTCTCGCTGTCGTAGGGGAAATTATACCGTTCGAAGACGCGGCGGTACTTTCCTCTTCCATCCCGCTTTCCGGTCAGCAGATATGTCTTATGTCCGTCTTTTTCCATTTTGGTGATCAGAGCATCCATCAGTCTGCTCTCGCCGCCGACTAAAAATACTATCATACGCTACCTCGCCGTTTTCGTAGATTTTTCAAACACGCTCCAGGATACCATAGTTTCGGAATGTTTCCAGCACTGCGTTTACGTCCTCCTGCACTTCCTCCGCCGGCATATCGTAAGCTTTTCCGAGCCGTTTTGCAATCTCTTTTGCAGATACGGCATCGCCGGTCTGCTCGTAAATAAAAGCTGCTGTTTCACTCAGTGTGAGTACCTGATTCATCTTTTCCGCCGTCGCCCCATATGGAATCAGAACATATTCGTCTGCAATCTGTCTGAGTACAAAATCACCTTTTCTGGTCATTTTTATCTCCATTCTTCTGCGTCTTGCTTTTCTTTCTTACCTCAGAGAAAAACAAGGATACTAATAGTTCTATTATAGCCCTACCCAATTGCATTGTAAACTTTATTTTGCTTTTTATTGATATCTGTAATAAAGTTTTATTTCTCTGCACTTTCTTTTTCCATTTTGTGATATACTAAAACATATTTGAAAAATCTTTTCCCCAAAGGAGTATCTTATGCAGCCGCTTGATGCCGTTTATTTACAGATTTTAAAAAATTTATGCACGGATTTGTCCGAACCGGTCCCGCTTGATGGTGTGGATCCGTCCGCCTTATACCGTCTGGCCGAAAAACACTGTTCGCTTCCGTTTCTTCTGCCATATTTTGAACAGCAGCCGCAGTTTTCTGCTCTCAAACAGCAGACGAAGCAGATGCTGCTCTCCTATTATCAGCTGGAACATTTTACACGCCTTACTTTTTTCGCTCCTCCTTGCGGAGAAGATTCCCTGCTTTCTCTTAAAGGGCATCAGTCTCGCCGCCAATTATCCCATTCCCGAATATCGGAAGCTGGGAGATCTGGATCTTTATATTCCCGAAAAAGATGCTTTTTCCCGTGCCTGCCGGATTCTTAACGCTCATGGCTACACGGAGGAGCCGGAGGAGAGCGATCACCATGTCACCTACCGCTTCACTTTTCCCGAGACTGGCCGCTCCTTTACGCTGGAACTCCATTACCGCATCGTCGGTATTTATCAGTTTTCCCGGGCCAATGAACTGGTGGACGAAATTTTTTCCGCCAGTCATCTGAAACCATCTTTCGTGGAACTCTACGGTCAGACCTATCCGGTACTGCCGCCAACGGAAAATGTGTTTTACATGCTGCATCACATGCTCAAGCATTACCTCTACAGCGGTTTTGGCAGCCGTCTGCTCTGCGATTTCACTCTGTATCTGGAACGTTATGCCTCCGAGGTTAATTTTGAAAAAATCCACTTCTGGTGCCGGGAATCGAAAATTTTTCATCTTTATGAGCTGATTCTGGAATCCTGCCGTATTTATTTCGGTCTTTCTGCCTCCATTGATCCGCAGGTTCACTGCTCTGCCTCTGACTGTGCCATTTTTCTGGAAAAAATTCTCGCAGACGGCGATTTCGGCAGTGATACACAGAGAAAAATTGTCAGCAGCGGTTCCTACCAGCACACCGGTATCCATGCCTGGTTCCACGAAGGCCATATTCAGATGAAGCTGCGGTTCCCAAAGCTTCATAAATGCGTACTTCTCTGGCCGGTTCTCTGGGTCATCACATTTTTTCTGTTTCCTGTCCAACACCTACCGTATCCGCCACACGACACTGCGGCAGACGCTGGCAGACTTCCGGGCCGATAACCGGAAGACCAAGCTGTTAAAAATCTTCGACAACAACGATTTGCAATAAAACGAAAAACGAGTAAGCGAACGTCTCCCCTGTTCACTTACTCGTTTTTCTGTTCTGTCAATCTATGGGAATGCGTCTTCCCTCTGCCTATCCCCTTGCAAAGGTTCCACGCCTGTTTTTAATAAAAATGCTGATATCCGATCTGAATTCCGCTGCCGTAGCCGCTGTTGAAATACAGGCATCCGCCAACCGGGCTCTCGCCGGAAAGTGCTGCCTGTGCAGCTGCATAACAGTCACTTCTTGCTCCGCGGGAAAGCACGCTCTGGAATGTTCCGGTCGCAACCGGTGTAAACTGTCCACTCTGATAAATAACGCCGGAAACACTGTTCGGGAAGGAACCGCTGTTGACACGGTTTACTACAACCGCTCCGACTGCCACCATTCCTGTGTAGCTCTCGCCGCCTGCCTCGCACTCGATCAGTGCTGCAAGCATTGCCACATCATTGCTGTCTGCGGAAATTACCGATGCACTGCCTGCTGTGGAGGCTGCTGCTGCGCTGCTTGCCGCACAGGCCTGTGATGCCTGGTATTCCTCCATGGAAACAGCACCTTTTTAACTCCTCTGAAAGTGTCACATAGTCTCCATGAACGTATGCGCTGCTTCCGCTGTACTGGATCTGATACCAGTCAGCCTCTTCGCCGAATATGCTGACTTCACCATTCTGTGTCAGTGTT
>ENA-OQIU01000136-OQIU01000136.1-human-gut-metagenome-genome-assembly--contig:-NODE-136-length-14727-cov-2.995137_pt1 | contig 14727 bp, 13 predicted proteins | sample MGYA00242590_ERZ504755 | MGnify/ENA primary metagenome ERZ504755 (study PRJEB26092, sample SAMD00036359) | human gut metagenome | host: Homo sapiens | study: EMG produced TPA metagenomics assembly of...
AAATTTTTGGTATAGCTTTGAATTTGTATCTTGTATCTAGTATTTTTCTGGCACTGCATAGCCTATCAGTAATCGCCATGCTGATCTGCAGCTTTGTGATCATAGTTCTTTACTTCAGACGCAATCTGTTAAAAAGACGAAGGCTACCTCATGAATACGCTGCCTGTCGAGCCATGGAAGCTGTATGTGTCAAAATTCCTGACAGCTTTTGTACTTTTTATACTCGATCTGATAATTGCTGTTTTAACATTTTCTATAATGAACCATGGCTTTGCATGGATTAAAGATATTATAGGAAGTATGTCTGATGAGTTTGCCAATGCCGGATTTACAATGAGTCCTGTTGTAATGTTTGGCAGTATTGCAGTAATATCCCTGCTCTACACGATCTCTATATTGTTTTTCAGCCTTACTACCGGCTACAGGGCAAATGGAAGCAAAGATGCTAACTCTGTGCTTACTTTCATCATACTTTATGTGATCGGTCAGGTCGCAAATATTATAGTGATGATTTTTACATTTTTTATTCCGCTGTCATCAAAGGGATCTATCACTTACATTTTAAATGTATTAAACCATCAGGAGGTTGCAGGTCTTATGAACAGAGTAGTCATCGGTGCACTTGCCGTATCGCTGCTTCTCACAGTGGTGTATGTCGCAGGCTCGATATACAATATGACAAAGAAACTTAATCTGGAGTAGCAAAAAGAGGATTGGCACAGATGTGCTGATCCTCCTTTTATCTACAGATTTTTAATTACCTCGACTCTTGTGACAACGCCCTGCTTCACATTATCAACTCTGAGCGCACAATCCTGGTAATACACACAGGCTCCGATTGACACATTTTTACCCTCATCCTGCAATTTTTCGCTTATCACATCTCTAAGCAGCTTTGTCTTTTCCTCCGGTATATTTGTTCCGGAAATAAAATTTGCCCTCGCTACCGTCTGGCTGCCACGGCATATCATGTGGTCTGCCTCATCAAAGCTGCAGAAAAGGATTTTCTGATGGCAAAAAGCGCCGCTATCGCACCTATTCCGACAAGTGTCTCATATACATTGAGATGCTCCACGATCATCTGCCTGGCTGTCGCAAACAAAAGCACCTCTATGATCGTGCCCGGCTTATGAGTACAGAGCATTTTTCACAAACTCCACGCCGATTGCAAGGGACATGATATATTCCATGTAATACTCCAGTTTAATTTTTATCATGCCATATATCAAAAAAGCACTGCCCTATAAGCTTTATAATAAGCACCACTATCACAAACACCAGTACTGCCGACAGAAAAAGTTCCACGTAGGCTGCTACATTTTTCATTGTTTTTCTCAGGAATTGCTTCATTATCATTTATTCCTCTCTTTTTTAGTTACCGGCAATAATCTTTTTTATTGCAGTAATTTATTTTAATATCCTATGGAAATGATTATCATACTATTCTAATTTCATATATCTAAAAGCTCCCACATAATAGTCAAATTATGTGAGAGCCTTTGCGCGAAAAATTATATTTTTTTATGTTTTCTCCCGCATTCTGCGGGTATATATTTTGCCAGAATACTTTCATGGCAATTGGGTTCTAAATAAATTTGATACCAGGCTCCGGCAACTATTTGATGAATCCTATCTGCTTGCAGATTTCCTCTGTTGCTGCATCTTTTTTCTTGTTGAACTCAACTTTCTGCTGCTCGAACCAGTTGTTACCCTCTGCATCTATAGATACGATAAGTGGGCCAAACTCTTTCACACGGCAGTTCCAGAGTGTCTCAGGCATTCCGAGATCTCTCCACTCTGCGCGGACGATTTCCTCAACCTCTGTTGCGGCTACTACTGCATTTCCTGCCGGGAATACACAGTGAATGGCACCGAACTCTTTACATGCACGCTCTGTATTCTCTTTCATACCACCTTTTCCGATGATAACACGTACGCCGGTCTCTTTTACAAACTCGTACTCGAATTTCTCCATACGCATACTTGTTGTCGGTCCAACAGATACCATCTCAAATTTGTCATTCTCGAGTGGACGGATGATCGGTCCTGCATGGAAAATAGCATTGTTTCTTACGTCTACCGGAAGTTCTCTTCCCTCCTCAACGAGACGTCGGTGTGCTACGTCACGGCATGTTGTCATGCTTCCATTTAAGTATACAATATCTCCGATTTTTATTCCTTTAAGATCCTCTGCTGAGATTGGTGTTGTTAAAATTGTTTTTCCATTAATTCTCTCTACCATTATAATTCCACCCCCGAATGTGTTGTGATTGTATAGTTAAGGTCCTTATCAAAAACAATGTGTCCGCGTCTGTGGCTCCAGCAGCCTACGTTTACGGCTACACCGATTGTAGATGGATGACGGGCTGTGTTCTCGATATTTACACCCATTACTGAGTATTTTCCGCCCATTCCCTGAGGTCCAAGGCCGATAGCATTGATACCATCCTCGAGAAGTTTTTCCATCTTTGCGGCTCTCTCGTTCTCATTGTGAGATCCGATTGGACGCATGAGTGCTTTCTTTGATAAAAGTGCTGCTGTCTCAACAGATGTTGCTACACCTACACCTACCAGGAGAGGTGGGCATGCATTTAAACCATAAGTAGTCATAACATCCATTACGAATTTTGTAACTCCTTCATAGCCCTCTCCAGGCATAAGTACCATAGCTTTTCCCGGAAGTGTACATCCACCTCCTGCCATGTATGTGTAGATCTCACATTTGTCACTGTTTGGCACGATATCCCAGAATACTGTAGGTGTTCCTTTTCCAACGTTCTTGCCTGTGTTGTACTCATCGAAAGTCTCAACACTGTTGTGACGAAGAGGAGCCTCAAATGTAGCTTTTACAACTGCCTCTTTTAAAAGTCCCTCAAGCTCATCAATAAGTGGGAATTTTGTTCCACATTTAACCCAGAACTGAAGTACTCCTGTATCCTGGCAGCTTGGGCGGTTAAGTTTTACCGCAAGCTCCTGATTTCTAAACATTGTATCATAGATTGTTTTTGAAAGAGGACTGTCCTCTTTGTCACGGAGTTCTGTCAGTTTTGCAATGACATCATCCGGTAATTTTTTTGCTATATGAGCGATAAAATTTGCCATATAGGTGGTAAGCTGTTCTACCTGTTTCTCGTTTGACATAGTTTTTCCTCCTAATATAAATCTTGTAAATAATTAAATATTAATTTATTGTTTACCCACTCCCATCCGTTCTTATGGGAAGAACGGATAGAAAATCGGCAGTAAGACCATACTTACAATGGTCGCCACTACTATAAGTGGAATACCGGCCTTTGCATAATCCTTGAAGGTGTATCCTCCGGCTGTAATGACCATTGTGTTGGCAGGCATACCGATAGGTGTGGCGTATGCACATGAACCACCGATAACACATGCCATAAGTACTGCACTCGGGTCAGCTCCAATCTCTGTGGCAATTGATACGCAGATTGGAACCAAAAGTGCTGTGGTGGCGGTATTTGACATAAAGTTCGTAAGTACACAGCAAAGCATGAACACTACGAATGTGAGAACGTATGGTGATGGATTTTTGCCAAGTATACCGATAACCGCTGTTGCGATTTCTTCGCCTGCCCCCGGTCTCCTGAAGCGCCGCTGCAAGTGAAAGAGTTCCACCAAATAAGAAAATGGTTTTCAAATCTATTGATTTAAGTGCGTTTTTCTCACTAATAACGCCTGTAATGATAAGGGCAAGTGCTCCGACACAGCCGATGACACAAAGCTTTATGCCAATCTTGTCCTCGAAAATCATTCCCAAAAGTGTAAGGATTAAGATAATCAATGACATCATCTGTTTCCATTTAGGCACATTTGAAAAATCCTTCTGCTCATCATATGAGCTTTCCGTACTGCCCTGCTTTTCAGGCAGGAATTTGTATCCTATAAATGCAAAGTACAGAATACCTGCTATAAGTATCGGAAGTCCTACCTTTGCATACTCGAAAAATCCAAAGCTAAGTCCAATCTCTCCCATAGCTGATTGTGCTATGAGATTTCCCGGTGCACCGATGAGAGATAAATTTCCACCCATGGCTGCTGCAAAAACAAGTGGCATAAGAAGTCTCGATCTCGAGTATCCTGATTTTGCTGCAATTCCGATAACTACCGGAATGAGAACTGCTGCAGTTCCTGTGTTTGAAAGTACTCCGCTCATCAGTCCCACAATCACCATGATTGCTATGATAAGCTGCCTCTCTGTTTTGGCGAAGTGTGTGACCACTCCTCCAATTTTGTTTGCCATACCGGTTTCAAACAATGCTCCTCCGACGATAAACATCGCTACGAAAAGAATTACGTTGCTGTCGATAAATCCCGAAAAGGCTGTTTTCCAATCAAGTACTCCTGTGACAACAAGACCGACACATACTATCATGGATGTAACCCCAAGTGGAATCTTTTCCCACACGAACATCACAACGGCAAACAATAAGAATAAAAGTGTTATTGTTGCTGGACTCATATCATTTTCCTCCTCCGTTTATTATTTGATATTTGATATTGTATCCAATTTCTAAGTTTAAGATATAACAAAAAACCGAAATCGTCAATACCTTTTTGACAATTTTGGCAATTTATATATATTCCACCTATTCAATTTGTGCATCTATTACAAGTAATGTGTTAAATTAATAACTTACATCTACACATAATATGTCAGCATATCATCACGACTACGCATGATATGCTCATACATCCTCCGCTGTGCAAGCTGCACATCATGAGCCTTGATTGCTTCGTATATAGCCTCATGCTCCTTTATAGAAATGCCCGCATATTCCTCCTCTGTGACCATGCTGCCCATTGAAAGTCCGTTCCACAGTTCTGCGATCATATTTTGCATCTTTTTGTTGCCGGATGCTGCCCAGATTTCACTATGAAACTCACGGTTTAAATCCGCATATCTGCTATAATCTCCGGAAGCCGTCATCTCCCTTGCATCCAGGTATGACTGCTCTATCTTGCTGATATCGATATCAGGTGAAGCAGCAAAACCTGCACATGCGCCCTCGAGTATGCCTCTAATCTGATAGTGCTCCCTTATGTACGTCTCTGTAATTCCAAGTACTATTGCTCCCTTATTCGGTCTTAGCTTGATAAGTCCGTCATGCGCTAATATCTGAAAAGCCTCACGCACGGGAGTTATAGATACATTAAGCTGCTGCGCTACACTTTCCAGTGTAAGATTTTCTCCCTCTTTTAGCTGTTTTGACAAAATTGCCTTGCGCAGCTCCGATGCTACACGCTCCTTCGCTGACGGAATCTTTATCGGTTTAAGTCCTATCATAATTACTTTTTCCTCTTGTTATCTTTTAATTTTATATGCTTCCGAATCATCTGTCATTATTCAGTATAAAATAAGTCACCAATTACCTGCTGCTTTCTTCCCTCTCTGCTATAACAGCCTCACAAAGACTTCCAAAATATTCTCCCAAAAGTTCTCTGACAATATTTATATCCTTATCCGAATATGCCTCTGCTATTTTCGATAACAGCTCAAGTCTTCGCGCATTTTCCCTGCCTGCTGCCGTCTCTTCAACCGCAAACCTGATATAGCACCAGAGACCATTTTCAAGAATATGTGTAAAATACTCGTTATGACTATTGGATATAATTGTCTCATGAAACTGCAGCTCTGCAGACAATTTTTCATTTATAGCAGATGGCTCATGTACGCAATTGGGCTGCTCACTGTTATCACTGACCACTTTATCCCACAAACATATACCAGACTGCAGCATGCCCTTTAGCAGTTTTATCTCCACATCTGAAAGCAGCTCATAGATTTCCGTTATCACCTCGTCCGAAAAATCAGCCACCACCACATGCCTTGTTGCCAGTCGCTTTGCCAATCCCTGCGACTCAAGTATCTGCAATGCCTCCCTGATTGGTATTCTCGAATAACCGAGACTATCCGCAAGCTCTTCCTGTCGCAATGGCACTCCTGATGACATACGTCCTGATAAAATTTCATTCTGAATAGCTTCCGCTATATAATCACATACTCTTTTATTTCTCATAATATATTATTATATCTGATTTTGGATACAATTTCCAGTCAAACTTATTACACCGATTTATCCTAATCTCTCGTATCTGCATAATCCAGATCAAACCCTATCCACACCTTAGTTCCTTTTCCAATCTCTGACTCCATGCGGATTGTATGCCCCAGCTTGTCTGCCATCTGCCTGCACAGATAAAGCCCAATTCCTGTAGCCTTCTTATCGGCATGACCATTGTAGCCTGTGTAGCCCTTTTCAAAAACGCGTGGCAGATCCTCGGCTTTGATTCCTATTCCGGTATCCTTTATTGTAATAAAAACCGGTCTTTTTCCTCTGCAGTTTCTATTGTAACAACCCCCTGCGGTGTATATTTTATGGCATTTGAAAGTATCTGTTCCAGCATAAATGCAATCCATTTTCCGTCAGTATATACCACCTGCCCGGTTCCTGAATAATTTATCCCAATATGCCTTCGTATCATAATTTTTGCATATTTTTTAATGGTATCACGTATGACACCATCCACACTGACTTTTTCAAGCACAAAATCATTTTCGGTGCTGCTCACACGCTGATACTGCAAAGCCATACTGACATATTCCTCTATGCGGAACAATTCGTCCTCAAACGAGTCCATGTTATCTGACAGCTCTGTGAGTGCAGCCTGCTGTTTCAAAGCAGCATTTAATCCGGCAGCACCGATATTCCCACCGGTCATATCGCCTATATGGCACTGACTCTGTTCATCATCACATATAAGCTGCCCAAGCGCCTCCCGCTCTGCCTCAAGCAGTAGTTTCATAGCCGATATCGGAGTCTTTATCTGGTGCACCCACATAGCGTAATAATCTCTCATCTGTGATTGTCTGATTGCAGCACTGCTTTCTGACTCACTTCTTGCAATACTTTGATTTTCCAGCAGCCGATGATAAAGTATCTCCACATCATCTGTTGCTTCCGGAAGCTGTGCCTGTTCCTCAACCGGACGATTTAAAGCATTGCTTAGAGCTTTTACCTGCTGCTATATCTGAAAAATCCAAACCAAAACTGTTATCAGAAGAAGTATTGCATCAAGCACTGCCGCATACACCAGATCCTGTTTGCGCGCACCAATCAGGTACATGTAAAGCAAATGGATACATGACATTGTGATTATCATCAGAATCCATATATAGTTTTGTTTTATAAAATTTGTCAGATGCGGTTTGTTTTGTGTTTTTGCCATATATAATTCTTCTTATCTCTCACCCCAGCCTGTACCCAAGCCCCTTTTTTGTGACAATAAAGCTCTCAAGCCCTATAGAATCCAGCTTTTTACGCAGCCTGTTGACATTCACCGAAAGTGTATTCTCGTCCACATACGCATCACTCTCCCAGAGCTTTTCCATTAGAAGGCTGCGTGATACAATCCTTTCTTTGTTGTCAAAAAGTGTCTGCAATATTTTGAGCTCATTCTTCGTAAGCTCGAGCCTTTTGTCGTCATAGGTTATGGTGGCATCAGATATATTGAGCATGGCGCCATTATGCTCCAAAACACTGTTGTTTGCGCCAAAATCATAGCAGCGCCTGATGATAGCCTGTATCTTTACAGTCAGCACATCGAGGTCAAACGGCTTTGCTATAAAGTCGTTTGCCCCCATACTGACTGCCATCACTATATTCATATTATCAGCAGCGGATGACAGGAAAACCACAGGAACCTTTGATACCCTTCTGATTTCCGTACACCAGTGATACCCATTGTAAAACGGCAGACCGATATCCATAAGCACAAGATGCGGATCAAATGATGCAAATTCTGACATTACAGCATCAAATTTCTGCACTACATGCACATCATAATCCCATTTTTCCAAATGTCTTCTGACAAGCTTTGCTATGGTCTCGTCATCCTCAACCAAAAATATTCTATACATTATTTTCCGCTTTCTTCCATGATAATCTCAGCCGCATCGATGATGAGCTGTGATGCCTTCATACGAAGTAAATCCGGCTTGAGCTGTGCCTTTGGAAGCACCTGCTTTACAACGTCAACAGGCTGACCATACTTCTGTGAAATAAGCTCATACTGCTCATCCATCTCCTCGTCAGATACAGTGATATTTTCCACTCTGATGATTTCATCGAGAACAGCCTCAAGCTTTACCTGCTTCTGTGCTACAGGCTTGAGCTCGTCCTTTAAGCTATCCATAGTCTTGCCTGTCATCTGAAGATACTGCTCCATAGCCACACCCTGCTGTGCAAATGATGCTGCCATCTGCTGAAGCTGCATATTTACCGCTGTCTCTACTGCCTGTGGTGAAACAAGGCATGAGCTGCTTTCAAGAATCTGGTCATAGAGCTTTTCTCTTGCCGCATCAGCCTTTCTTGCCTCTACCTGGTACTCAAGATACTCGTTGATATATTTCTTTAAATCCTCCACTGACTGTACCTCAGGGAAATTGAGAGATGCTGCAAACTCATCGTTCAGCTCTGCTTCCTTCTCATTGTAAATCTCGTGCAGCTTAACCTTGAAAACAACCGCTTTACCTGCAAGCTCCGGCGCATGATACTGCTCAGGGAATGAGAGATTGATATCTCTGTCCTCACCGATTTCCATGCCTACAAGCTGCTCCTCAAATCCCGGAATAAAAGAGCCTGAACCGATTCCCAGAGGATATTTCTCAGCCTTTCCGCCCTCAAACGCGACTCCGTCCTTAAAGCCCTCGTAGTCGATTACTGCCGTGTCGCCCATCGCTAACGGGCCTGTTTTCTGCTCTCTGACAGGATTTCCTGAAAGAAGTGTCGCTATCTGTGAATTAACATCCTCCTCTGTATATGCAATATAAGGGATGTTTGCCTTTAATCCTTTGTAATTTCCTAATACGATGTCCATGATTATACCTTTCTTTTATGTGTATTTATATCTGCTTAACGAAGCTGTTATATGCAAATAGTATACACTAGTTACCAAATAAAGCCAATAAAAACTCAACTCTTTCCAGGCTTTTATATATTCTAAATATTTAAGCACCACGTCAGATATTACAATTCAATCAGGAAAAGAAATGCCAGTCCATAATAGGTCACAACTGCCACCAGATCATTCACTGTAGTGATAAGAGGACCAGACGCAACCGCCGGGTCAATCTTTATCTTGTGGAAAAACATCGGAATCACTGTGCCCACAAGGCTTGAAATTGCCATTGCCACAAGCAGTGAAACTCCTACACAGCCTGATACCGCAAATGCTCCAAGCCATGTGTAGCCCTTGAACAGATGCACATATATTCCAAGAAATACAAGTGCCATTATTCCAAGCAAGCCACCATTTACAAGGCCTATTCTTACCTCTTTTACTACAAGCAAAAGCTTCTGCTTACCGCTTAGATTCTCATCCATGAGTACTCTGATTGTGACAGCCAGTGACTGTGTTCCTACGTTTCCTGCCATGTCCAGCACCAGCGACTGGAAGCAGATGACTATCGGCAAAGCCGCTACCACATTCTCAAATATTCCGACTACGGAAGACACTATCATTCCCAGAAAAAGCAGGATGATAAGCCATGGCATTCTCTTTTTCATGCTCTGCAGCGTTGTCTCCTTCAGATCCTCCTCTGCGGTCAGTCCGGCGAGCTTTGCATAGTCCTCACCCATCTCATTGTCTACCATTTCTACAATATCATCAGATGTGATGACCCCGAGTATATGCTTATCCTTTGAGAGCACCGGAATTGAATCCTCAGCGTAGTCCTTGATTGTATCGATACAATCATCGATTTTCTCATGGTCGAGCACATATGGATATGAATGGGCTATAATGCTTTCCAGATTCATGCCCTCCCTGGCTGTGATTAAATCCTTTAAATCAATAGCTCCCGCAAAGCATTCATCTGAATCAACTACATATATAGTCATGATATTGTCGTTTTCGCCCGCCTGCCTGACTAGCTGGCTCATAGCCTGCTTCACTGTCAGGCCGCCCGGAATACAGATGTAGTTGGTTGTCATATAGCTGCCGATTTCATCATCGTCATATGACAAAAGCATCCTGACATCCTTTTCCGCTTCCTCATCCAGATGCTCTACAATCTCCTTCTTATCCTCATCCTCCAGATTTTCAAGCAAATCGACAGCATCATCCGAATCCATCAGCGATACTACTCTGGCAGCCTGCTCCACAGACAGCTCATCAAAATAGGCCTGCGGCTCATCAAGATATGCAAAAATCTCAGCTGTCCGCTGTGTTCCAAGGAGCCTGTAAAGACGTTTGCGCTCCTTCTCGTTCATTCCTGCAAGCATATCAGCAATATCATTCTCATGATAATCTGACAAAACCTCCAGAATTTCCTTATCCGTTTTGTGGCTTCTCAATAGAACAAGAAGCTCTTCATATTTCTTTGTATTCATCTCCATTTCTCTCCTTTCTCATTTCCGATAGCATTTTCCACACAAAATAAACATATGTGGTTCTCCAAAATCCCAGGATTTTGAAGCATAAAAATCATTCCATGATAGAAAGGACGAAACCCGTGCACTCTATAAATTTGCGCACGAAAAAAGCACCTAACGGTGCCCTGATATATAAACAAGTATGCATTTGTGCACAGCAAAACACAGCACGGCGTAAGCCGATATTCCTTAATATGCCTACACTGTACCTCTAAAAACTGTCCGGTGATGAATCCTTCCACGGACAGAATCCACTATGCCTGCCAATACAATACTCACTTGTATATCAGCACCGATGTTGTTCTTACTTCGCCCAAGACCATCACTACTGTCCATGAAATTCACCTCCATACTTAGATTCTTAATTTCTACAATTAAAGTATTAAATTCGGTATACATCACCGGCCTGCAGATATCTGTCACGTCCGTAAATCCTACCAAACTCTTAACCGTAGAAATTGTATCATCAATATACACAATTTTCAACCCATTAATTATATCTTAAGACACACCATACCTAAATTTTACAAGCACGAAGCTGCCTAGATACTGTAGAAATTTTTCCCATAAAACGCAGAAATGCCCCGCCAAGGACGGCGGGGCAAGGATTACATGCGCCATGGACGGCGCATATAAACTATATTTTTCTACTGGTTCTCTGTCGGTTCATCTGTCTCCGACTCACTGTCGTGCTCCACTGCAGGATCCACATATGTATACGCATTCTCAGACTTTCTGAAAATGGTATCACTAGATCCAACCTGGCACACAGTTATCTCATCACCATCACTGATGTCTTCCTTCCTGATAGCAAGCACACCTGCTGAGAGATAAGTCGAAGCCACCTTGGAGTCGTTGATATAAACCTTACTCCAGTTGGTAAAGTTGTGACCGTAAATATATACTGTATCACCGGTCGATGAATCAGACACATTTGTGATGTCCACCTTGTCAATTCCCATGACAAGATCTGAAGCCGGATATAAATCTGTACCGTTGTAGCAGTAACGCTTTCCATAAAGGATATCGTACTGTAACAGGTCAAGTCCATCCTGATATGATGCCTCATCTGTACTGTTCATCTGAGTCTGATGATAGTTCATGATAGTTCCCTCATGGATACCTACAGTGTCTGTAGTCTTGGCAAGAAGCTGGTAAGCATAAAGGTCAGCATCCTCCTTTGGCAGTCCCATGTTGTTCCATGTGATGTACTTTGTCTTGTAGATATCACCTGACTTCATATCAGAATTCTGAAGTCCCATTGTAGGGAGGTGATCGCCAAACATAACAACGATGGTGTCCTCATCTCTCTTAGAAAGCTCATCTGTGAGCTCCTTGATGAAGCGGTCAGCCTCGTTGAGCTGGTTTACATAATATGTCCAGGCATTTTTCATGCCCTCGTCCTCAACACCTGATACGGTGTATGTAGGATTTTCAATAACAGGCTCCTTTGGATAGTCACCGTGAGTACCAACTGTGATGATATAAGTAAAATCAGACTGATCCGGTGTAGCATCAAAGGTCTTCATAGTCTCGCTGACGAGAATATCATCTGTAGGCCAGCTTCCGTTTGGAGTGTACTCTGTGATATTCATGAGCTCCTTGCTTGTAAATGTATCAAAGCCCATCTTAGAAAATGCATTGGTACGGCTGTAGAAATTACCACCGTTGTTGTGCACTACATGTGTTGCATATCCAATCTTAGATAAATCAGAGGCAATGCTCTCGCAATCTGTCTGCTTTAAGATAGTCTTGTATGGATACTCTCCTGTACCGAAATACTGCATGCTGAGCCCTGTAAGCATCTCAAACTCTGTGTTAGCAGTTCCTGCTCCGACTACAGGTACATTCAGATATCCGCTTGAATAGTTTTTCTCAAGCTCATGGAATGTAGGAATAGGATCCTCATTCACCTGAAGGAAATTAATCTCGTCCGGGTCACAGAATGACTCTAAAAGCACACAGATGATGTTTGGACCGGTCTTTCCGTCCACTGTGGTGGTCTGCTTCTGAGAATTGACCTTCTGCTCTACATCTTCCACATTCTGCTTATTGTAGTCCTCCGGCTTTTTCATTCCACGGTCCACTACGGTAGATGAGAATGAGTATACAAAACCATAATCATCATAGCCCTGGGCGATATTTGAATAGTAGCTGGCAACCACATTGGTATTCTGTGCCACATTGGTTGTGACAGGGATTGCTACGAAAAGCAATGCTAAAAATGCTACTGAAACACCTGCATAACGGATTTTGCCTGTATATTTAGGCCCCTTGATAAAAAGTGCCACAAGAAACAGTGCAAATGCACCAAGTCCAACTACAACTATTGTAGCCTGCTGCGCTGTGAAATAGCTGGTATTGTTCATGGCTAAAAGCTCCGGAATACACTTTAAATCAGTATAACCAAACGGTGTGACACGGTTTGAAAGCACACAGCCGTTGATGATTCCGAGGATAGTCCAAAAGCCTGTAATTATTACCCTTGCAAAAGCTCTGCGCCTGAACAGATACACAAGTGAAAATGATACAAACACTAAAAATGAGTTGTACATGAACGCAAGTGTATGTGCATCTACGAACTTACATGCAGAGATAAAGCTCCTGCGCGAGATAATCTCCACTATAAATACGATAGCCATAGCTATGATCGCATGGAATAAAAGCGAATATTTATTTAAAAAATCAATTCTGCGATAATATTTTTCTGAATGAATCTTGTCTTTCTTTACAAAGAGCTTTTGTTTAATGACATTCAATACATCAAATATTTTCTTCATATTTTCCTCCTATTTGCCTTTCTTTTACCTTCTCTTTACTACATGATAATATAGACAAAAATATGCACAAAAACAAGGGCATTTTTTTATAAAAATTGACGTTAAAATTATTGTTTTTGGGTAAATATTGATAATAAAATTAACTCTTTTTACCTTTTTTGGTTGTTTTCGTAAATTTTGAGTATAAAAACTATCGTTTAATCCGTGGGTAATATGATTATGAAGCCAATGGAACGAAATGTAAATAGGGAAATTGCATATTTAAAGAAAGTTTAATATTTAATAGTGCGGGGCGAATGCCACAAATTCAGGTGCCGCAGACCACATACCTGGAAGCTACGCTATGCGATTAAGATTCTGTACGAATTATGCTTAAAGGTTTTCTATTAAATACAGGCATATATACCGCACCCGGCGGATATATATGCCTGCTTCATAAAGAAATATTGTAACTATATAGATACTGAACAGTTACAAAATATTTAAATGTGCTCAAGTACTTCGGTTGCTTTTGCGAGGTGGTCGTTTTCTATGCTGTAGAAATCTCCCTTATCGGCGATAGCTGCATATGATGTATCGAGTGGCAGCTTGCCAAGTACCGGTACTGAAAGCTCTTTGGCGATCTCGTCTATATGACTCTCTCCGAAAAGCTTTATCTCCTTTCCACAATCAGGGCATTTGAGATAGCTGAAGTTTTCTACCACACCAAGCACTGTGATGTGCATTGCCTCTGCCATGTTGTAGGCCTTTTTGACAATCATATTGACAAGCTCCTGTGGTGATGTGACGATTACGATTCCATCTACCGGGAGGGACTGGAATACGGTGAGAGGTACATCTCCTGTTCCCGGTGGCATATCAACGAATAGATAGTCTATATCGCCCCATGCTGTCTCGTTCCAGAACTGTTTTACTACTCCGGCAATGACTGGGCCTCTCCAGATAACCGGATCCTCCTCGTTGTCCATTAGCAGATTTACTGAGATGAGCTTGATGCCCTCTTTTGTCTCATACGGATGCATCAGGCCGTTTTCGTCTCCAAGTATCTGGTCATGTGCGCCAAACATCTTTGGTATTGACGGTCCTGTGATATCGGCATCGAGGATACCTACCTTGTAGCCTTTCTTTGCCATATTTACCGCCAGTGAGGATGTGACGAATGATTTTCCTACTCCGCCCTTTCCGCTGACAACTCCTATTACATGCTTGATGTTTGAAAATTTATTCTGCTCTACGAGGAAGCTCTGTGGTCCGCCATTATGTGATGGACAGCCCTCGCAGCTTGATTTTGTGCAGCTTCCCGCGCTGCTACAGCTACTGTTTTCCGGCATTTTTATCTCCTTTTCCTATGAGAAAGCAATTGTTGTATTTCAACAAAATATATTTGTGATTGCGATTACTTCTCCTATACTGTGTTTATTTATGTGTTTATCGTTCATATTTCATACGACATCTATATAATGTAGTATAACACGTATGCAGTATTTTTTATG
>ENA-OQIU01000138-OQIU01000138.1-human-gut-metagenome-genome-assembly--contig:-NODE-138-length-14701-cov-2.254426_pt1 | contig 14701 bp, 13 predicted proteins | sample MGYA00242590_ERZ504755 | MGnify/ENA primary metagenome ERZ504755 (study PRJEB26092, sample SAMD00036359) | human gut metagenome | host: Homo sapiens | study: EMG produced TPA metagenomics assembly of...
TTTTAAGTAAGGAGTAGATAGACGATAGGCAAAGAACAAAATTAGAGCGCATTGACCAGGAGATTACAAAGGTACCGCGAGAAGATCGCAGAGTATCAGGAAAAGACTCAAGGCGCTGGAAGCACAGAAAACGGAGGCAGAAAATCTGGAGATCGTCCAGATGGTGCGCGCCCTGCGTATGACCCCGACCCAGTTGAGCGCCATGCTGTCCGGTGGCACAGTTTCCGGCAGTTTGTCTGATGACAACAACGAACAGGAGGAAAACAGCTATGAGGAATAAACGATTGCTCCGAACACTTTCCGCCCTTTGCCTGACAATGGTTGTGGCATTTGGCTTTACGATCCCTGCTTTCGCACAGGGGGCAGAACAGGCTCCGGCGGCACCGGCAGAGGATTCTACCAATGACAGCAATGTGATTGTGGAAGAAACAGAACCGGCACCGGCACTTACACCAGATGGCAATGCCGCTCTGGTGGATGATTTTGGTGGCAATAAGCAGCTTATTACGGTTACGACCAAAGCTGGAAATTACTTTTACATCCTGATTGACAGGGCGAATGAGGACAAGGAGACTGCTGTTCACTTTCTGAACCAGGTGGATGAAGCGGATTTGATGGCACTGATGGAAGATGGAAATGTCAAAGAGGAGCCAGCTGCTGTGTGTAGCTGCACGACAAAATGTGAAGCAGGGGCAGTCAATACGGCTTGTCCGGTCTGTGCAACTGATAAGAGTAAATGTACGGGCAAAGCACCGGAACCTCCGGCAGAAACACCGGAGCCGGAAAAAGAGACGCCTGCCGGACTAAATCCGGCTGCGCTGATTCTTCTGCTGGCTCTGCTTGGTGGCGGTGGCGTATTTGCCTATTTGAAGCTCGTTAAGAACAAGCCTAAGACCAAGGGCAATGACAGTCTGGACGATTATGATTATGGCGAGGAAGATTCCGAGGAATGGGAAACCGAAAATGAGGAGTCAGATGAGCCTGACGCTGGCGGGGGCAGCACAGAAGAAGATGACGAGGACAGCGTGAAATGACCCGTTTCACAGACAGTCCCTATGAACGCATGATGATACGCAGGCCGGAGGGCGGGAGGGAAACTTCCCGTCCTCCTTCTTTACCCCCACGACCACCCCTGCTATGGTTGCGGGAGTTATGGAAGCCCCTGCGTAGGTATCTGCCATCGTGAGATGGAACGCTGGCTCAAAGAAAGGAAACGAAAAAAATGAGTGTTCTGATTATATTTATCAAGCTGATTGCTGTTTTTGACCTGCTGGTGATCGCCGTGTATTTTGGCGGCGACATTCTTTCTACCATGTTAAACAAACTTCGGAGAAAGCCAAAGCAAGATGAACCCTTTGATTTCTCCTTAGATACCGTGACAGTTTCATTGTCCATAGATTCTATCCGTCAGCTTTATTCCGGTGACGCGGCAGAGTTTGTGGAAGAAAAGATCCTGCCAAATGCGGAGAAAACAATGGCCGTTTTGACGGAACAAGAACAGACGGCGGCTCGTCTGCTCTTATCTGCTCTGATCGGTTTTCTTGCAGCAGAAGCTCCTATGGATGAACAGAGCTTTCCTTTGATGATGGAACTTCTGAACTGCATGGAAGGTGAAAAAGAAGATGGTTGTCAGGATGCAGTAGATAGTTTACTTGAAGATGCCGCCTGCAATACCCGCCGTCACGAAGAATATTACAGCAATTATCAACGCTACCAGCTGATGCAGGTGGATAAAACCCGTGTCATTTTGGCTTGTCGTATCATCATCAATGACCTGCTGGGGAAACTGTACCGCTATGACTACCGGTTTGGTTATAACCTGCTACTGGATGAGGAAAACAGCATAGAGAAAAAACTGCACACGCCTGTGCGGGAAGAATGGGAGGCTGAAGATGATGAGATATAAACTGGTAATCGCTAGAAAAACCATCGGTTGCACAAAGTCTGGCCGCCGTGATCGGCGCGACTGCTCGTAAGGACGGGTATCTGGAAGGCAGCGGCTGGCGTGTCAGCTGGTGCGTGGGTCATCTGGCCGGTCTTGCGGATGCAGACAGCTATGACCCCCAAGTACGCCAAGTGGCGATATGATGACCCGCCTATTCTGCCGGAGCATTGGCAGATGGTGGTGGGAAAGGATAAGAAAAAGCAGTTTGATATTCTCAAAAAGCTGATGAACGCCCCGGATGTGATGGAAGTGGTAAATGCCTGTGATGCCGGACGCGAGGGCGAGCTGATCTTCCGCAGCGTCTATGAGCTGGCAGGCTGCCAAAAGCCCATGAAACGCCTCTGGATTTCTTCGATGGAGGACTCCGCCATAAGGGAGGGCTTTGCAAACCTGCGCCCCGGTGCGGACTATGACGGACTTCGGGATGCTGCCCTCTGCCGTGCCAAGGCCGACTGGCTGGTGGGGATCAATGCCACAAGACTTTTTTCCGTGCTGTACCACCGCACCCTCAACATCGGGCGCGTGATGTCCCCAACGCTGGCACTGATTGTCCAGCGAGAAGCTGAAATCGACACCTTTAAGCCGGTTCCTTTTTATACCGTGGCGCTGGAGCTGCCCGGTCTTACCGTATCCGGGGAGCGCATGGTGGATAAAGCTGCTGCCGAACAGCTGAAAGAAGCCTGTCAGGGTGCAAATGTCACAATCAAAAAGGTGGAGCGCAAGGAAAAGTCCGAAAAGCCGCCTGCCCTCTATGACCTGACTACTCTGCAAAGAGATGCCAACCGTCTGCTTGGATTTACGGCCCAGCAGACCCTGGACTATCTGCAAAGCCTGTATGAAAAGAAGCTCTGCACCTATCCTCGAACAGACAGCCGCTATCTGACGAGCGATATGGCTGAAAGTCTGCCTGTGCTGGTCAATCTGGTTGCCAAGGCCATGCCGTTTCGGAAAGGGATCGCCATTACCTGTGATCCGCAGACAGTCATCAACGATAAGAAAGTAACCGACCACCACGCAGTAATCCCTACCAGAAATCTCAAGGATGCAGACCTTTCTGCCCTTCCTGCGGGAGAAAAAGCGGTGCTGGAGCTGGTGGCCCTGCGTCTGCTGTGTGCCGTGGCCCAGCCCCATCTCTATTCGGAAACCGTTGTGATTGCAGCGTGTGCCGGTAGGGAGTTTACCGCCAAGGAAAAACGGTGAAGCACCCCGGATGGAAAGCACTGGAGGACGCCTACCGTGCCAAAATGAAGGATGCGGAGCCGAAAAAAGAGGGCGCAGAGAAAGCCCTGCCGGAGCTGACTGAAGGACAGACCCTTTCGGTTGCTGCGGCAATCGTCAAAGAAGGCAAAAGCAGTCCGCCTCAGCACTTTACGGAGGATACCCTATTGTCCGCGATGGAGACTGCCGGAAAAGAGGATATGCCGGAGGATGCCGAGCGAAAAGGTTTGGGGACACCGGCCACCCGTGCTGGTATTTTGGAAAAGCTGGTATCTGCCGGTTTTCTGGAACGAAAAAAGAGCAGGAAAACGGTGCAGCTTCTCCCTTCCCACGATGCAGTTTCCCTGATTACCGTTCTGCCGGAACAGCTGCAATCGCCGCTTCTGACTGCCGAGTGGGAGTACCGACTGGGCGAGATCGAGCGCGGGCAGCTTGCCCCGGAGGAGTTTTTGGACGGGATCAGCACCATGCTGAAAGACCTGGTGGGAACTTATCAGGTCATCAAGGGAACTGAGTACCTGTTCACTCCGCCCCGTGAGGTGGTGGGCAAATGCCCTCGCTGCGGCGGTGAAGTTGCAGAACTGCAAAAAGGCTTCTTCTGTCAGAATGATTCTTGTAAATTTGCAATCTGGAAAAATAACAAATGGTGGGCTGCCAAGAAAAAACAGACCGACCAAGGCTGTGGTGTCTGCACTGCTTAACGATGGCCGTGTCCGTGTGACGGGCCTATATTCGGAGAAAACCGGAAAGACCTACGATGCCGCTGTGGTTTTGGAGGATGATGGACAGTACGCCAACTTCAAGCTGGAATTTGACCAGCGGAAAGGAGGCAGCCGATGAAGCTCTCTTTAGTGGAACGGGAAACCATTCTCCTCTATAACCAGGCAGAACCAATGGCTGAGGTCTATACCCACGATCCCCGTCTGATGGAGAAGCTGGAACTGCTGGCAAAAAAGCACCCCGACCAGATCACCCGAAAGGACGCCCATAACTTTATCGTCCCCAAGCGGTGTGTATCAGTCCGGGAGCCATATAGCGCAGAACGCCGCAAAGCCGCCAGTGAGCGTGCGAAAGCTGCCGGATACCAGCCTCCTATGCGAAAGTCCGGCAGTTAAAGGCACATGACAGAGAATGTATTTGAAGCAGTCAAGCAGTCGGTCAGCACCAGAGATGCGGCAGCGTTTTATGGGATCGAGGTCAAACGAAATGGCATGGCCTGCTGTCCCTTTCACGATGATAAGAACCCAAGCATGAAGGTAGACCAGCGGTTCCACTGCTTTGGCTGCGGTGAAGATGGGGATGTGATCGACTTTACCGCAAAGCTCTTTGACCTCTCCCCAAAAGAAGCGGCGGAGAAACTGGCACAGGACTTTGGCCTGATCTATGACAGTCAGGCCCCTCCCCGCAGGAGATATGTCCGGCAGAAAACCGAGGCACAAAAGTTTCGGGAGGACCGGCAGCGGTGTTATCGCGTACTGTCCGATTACTACTATCTGCTGAAAAAATGGGAGGCCGACAATTCTCCCCGGACACCGGAGGAAGAACCGCACCCCCGTTTTGTGGAAGCAATCCAGAAAAAAACCTATGTAGAGTACCTGTTGGACCTTTTTCTTATGAAAGTGAAGAAGAACAAAAGGCATGGATTGCAGAACACACAGCAGAAATCACATACTTGGAAAGGAGATTGAAAATCATGGCTGAGAACAAACCCACCAACCGAGAGCGGCTAAGGGAAATCACAGATGGCATCGAGCAGGGGATCAAAGAACTGTTTGAGAGTGAAAAGTATATGCGCTATCTGTCCGTCATGTCCCGCTTCCACCGCTATTCGGTAAACAACACCATGCTCATCTATATGCAGAAGCCGGACGCTACATTGGTAGCCGGATACAATAAGTGGAAAGACCAGTTTGAGCGTCATGTAAAAAAGGGCGAGCATGGCATTACCATCATCGCCCCCACACCGTATAAGAAGAAAATCGAGGAGCAGAAGCTGGACCCGGATACCAAGGCTCCGATTCTGGATAAAGACGGAAAGATCGTCACAGAGGAAAAAGAAATCGAAATCCCCATGTTTCGTCCGGTCAAGGTCTTTGATGTGAGCCAGACCGACGGGAAACCTTTGCCGGAGCTTGCTTCCTCCCTTTCCGGCAATGTGCCAAATTATGAGGCATTCATGGAGGCTCTGCGCCGCAGTGCGCCGGTGCCGATCACTTTTGAAGCAATGGCCGCCGATACGGACGGCTATTTTTCTGCCGATCATCAGAAAATCGCCATTCGCCAAGGCATGAGCGAGGTGCAGACGGTTTCGGCCACGGTTCATGAGATTGCCCACAGCAAGCTCCATGACCCTAAAAAATATGAAATGCTACCGTCATGGAAGGTTGTGCAGGAGAGTGAAGGTGGAACCAAGCATGATTTCAAGCTGGATTTTGACACAGAAAAAGAAGCTGAACAGTTTGCTTCTGATATGGATTGGCGCTATGTGGACGAAAATCAGTTTGAATGGCGTCTTGCAGTTGAGGAAGATCCAACCACAGAAAAACAGGCAATCAAAAATCGCCACACGGAGGAAGTGGAGGCTGAAAGCATCTCCTACGCAGTCTGCAAATATTTTGGCATCGAGACCGGAGAAAACAGCTTCGGCTATATTGCAAGCTGGAGTCAGGGCAAGGAACTGAAAGAACTGAGAGCCAGTTTGGAGACCATCAATAAGACCTCCGGCACTTTGATCTCTGACATTGAGCGCCACTATAAGGAAATATGCAAAGAGCGTGGGATTGATCCCCATGCAAAGGCAGAGCCGGAAACCGCCCCGATAGAGCAGCCGACCGGCAATCTAACCTACTATGTAGCAGAGTGCATGGAGTTTCCAAACCTCGGAGAATACCACGATAACCTGTCTTTGGAGGAAGCTGTACGCATTTATCAGGAGATTCCGGCAGAGCGAATGAATGGGATCAAGGGCATTGGCTTTGAGCTGAAAGATGGAAGCGACTATGAAGGACCTTTTCCGATTTTGACCGGGCAGACCATTGACCTGGACACCATTCAGGCAATCGACTATTACCGTGATAATCCGTTGGTGCAAAAAGCGGTAAAGGAACTGGCTGCGGCCATGCCGGAAATGGAGGTGCTGGGAGCGGACGCCAACCAGCAGGAGGCTTTGTTTCTGATCAACGATACTACCTATCTTCATATCCAACCTTGTGACAGCGGATGGGACTACACTCTTTACGATGCTGCGTCCATGAAAGAGCTGGATGGTGGTCAGCTGGATATGCCGGAGCTTTCCTGCATGAAGGTAGTTCTCCAGATTTGTGATGATAACGATCTGGACAGCACTTCGCTCAGACGCGCTCCCTTGTCTATGGTTGAGACCTTGCAGGAAGCTGCTTATGAGCAGATGCAGGCAGAGGCAAGTCAGATGACCGCTTCTTCCCAGCTGCCGGAAGCGCAGGAGCAGGCACTGGATGAATACCCCATGCCGGATGAGCAGGTATCCACACCGGATATGCAGGAATATGGCTACTCCTATGATGGGATGCTCCCTGTTACCAGAGAACGGGCGCTGGAACTGGATGCCACCGGTTTGACCGTCTATGTGCTGCATGAGGACAATACGGAGAGCATGGTGTTTGACCCGCAGGAAATCATGGATCATGGCGGTCTTTTCGGTGTGGACCATGAGGAATGGGAGAAAAGCCCTCAGTTCCACGAAAAGGTCATGGAGCGTCAGGAACATCAGCAGGAACGCGAACAGGCATTTCTCTCTCAGAACAGAGATTGCTTTGCCATCTATCAGGTGAGCCGTGACGATCCGCAGAATGTGCGCTTTATGAATCTGGATTGGTTAAAGTCCCATGACATTTCCATAGACCGCAGCAATTATGACCTCATTTACACAGCTCCTCTGAGGGAGTCTGGCACTGTGCCGGAGCAGCTGGAAAAACTCTATCAGCAATTCAATCTGGAAAAGCCCGTGGACTTTCACAGTCCCTCCATGAGCGTCAGCGACATCGTTGCAATCAGACAGGACGGTAAGGTATCCTGTCATTACTGTGACAGCGTTGGTTTTACCCAGATCCCCGGATTCCTGCCAGAAAACCCGCTGAAAAATGCGGAAATGGCCCTGGAGGACGATTATGGCATGATCGACGGTATCATCAACAATGGCGCAAAAGAGCCTACGGTGGCAGAGCTGGAACAGCAGGCCCGAAGCGGTCAGCCCATTTCCCTGATGGAGTTGGCAGCCGCCACCCATCGGGAGGAACGGGAAAAGAAAAAGTCCGTCATGGAGCAGCTGAAAGGCCAGCCCAAGACAGAACACAAAAAGACAGCACCCAAAAAGAGTGCGGAAAGGGAGATTTGATATGGGAAACTTTACTTTTGAGGAAATGAACCTGATGTGCATTTACAATACCGGCAGCCGCACCGGACTGATTGACAGCCTGCGTGAGATGCGCGGCGAGCTGGCCCCGGAGGAAACCGAGCTGCGGGAGTTGACAGACAGCGCACTGGGCAAGCTCCAGGCCATGAGTGATGCCGAGTTTGCCGAGCTGGAGTTGTACCCGGATTTTGACCAGTAAACACCATAACCGCAGGGATGGGGTGGCAATTTGCCACCCCATCTTTTACCCCAAAGCCGAAAGGAGGACAGAACACTATGCCAACCAAAGCTGAACTATATGCACAGATGGCGGAGAAGGTGACAACGCAGCTCACGGGGAGCTGGCAGGAATGGGCAGGGTTTCTCACTACTGCTTCCCGCCTTTACAAGTACCCGTTCCATGAGCAGCTGATGATCTATGCCCAGCGACCGGACGCCACCGCCTGTGCGGAGTACGATTTGTGGAATGAAAAGATGGGCCGGTATGTAAGGCGCGGCTCCAAGGGAATCGCTCTGGTGGACGATTCCGGGGACAGGCCCCGCCTGCGCTATGTTTTTGATATTTCCGACACCGGAACCCGTGAACATTCCCGCACTCCCTGGCTGTGGCAGCTGGAGGAGCGCCATTTGGATTCGGTTCAGGCCATGCTTGAGCGCACCTATGATGTTTCCGGTGATGACCTTGCCGGACAGCTCACCGAGGTAGCCGGAAAACTGGCTGAGGAATACTGGACGGAGCATCAGCAGGACTTCTTCTATATCGTTGACGGTTCCTTTTTGGAGGAATATGATGAGTTTAACATCGGAGTACAGTTCAAGGCAGCCGCCACCGTCAGCATCACTTACGCTTTGATGTCCCGCTGCGGACTGGAGCCGGAACGCTACTTCGACCACGAAGATTTCATGGCGATCTTTGATTTCAACACCCCGTCCACCATCGGGGCGCTGGGAACAGCGGTCAGCCAGATCAACCAGCAGGTGCTGCGGCAGATCGGCGTTACCGTCCGAAATGCAGAGCGCGAAGCCAACCAAGAAAGGAGCAAACAAGATGAACAATCCCATGACCTATATCCAGAACGGAGACTATCTGATTCCCGACCTGAAGCTGAGCCAGCAGCGGTCGAAACCTCTGGGCAAATACGGCAGGATGAGGAAAACCTACCTGAAGGAACACCGTCCCATCCTCTACAACCAGATGTTGCTGAGCGAGAAGCTGTACCAGCACCTTCTGGAGATCGACGAGACCGCCCAGAACAGACTGGAGCAGATGATGCCCCAGCTGGCGAAGGAAGCGGGAGCCACCGAGGAACTGAAAGCCAGCGATCCCATGAAGTGGGTGGGCTGATGAACACCTGCAAAGCTCAGGCAGAGGAGATTCTGATGGCGGAGCTTATCAACAGCTGACTCTAAACCTGTTCCTCTCCGAAGCGGAACAGATCCAATACATAGATGAAGCAGAGAATGTAGCGCATACATCCTCTGCTTTTTCTTTTGCCCAAAATGACATTGACCATGTGCTGCGTTTGGGAGGCAATACAGACCGTCAAAGGGAGCGTGTGGTTGCAGCCTTTGAAAAGCAGAAAACCACCGCTGAGATTGCCGAGATACTGAAAATGCTGTACCACGGTGGCAACGGCCTTGGCAGTGTGAGCGCATGGTATGCCGAGGATGGTATCCATCTTTCCCACGGGAAGTCTGTCCGTTATGACAGGTCTGCCCAGGTCATTTCCTGGGAGAGCGCCGCAGAGCGTATCGGGGAGCTTTTGGAGAGCGGCCAGTTTGCCTCCAATGTGGAGCTTGCAGAAGCGGCAGGCTATGAACGCTCCCTTCTTGCAGAAAAGCTCTGGTATCTGTACCACGATTTCAGCGAGGAAGCCAGAGAAGCAGGATATTTGTCTTGCCTGTCAGAAATCAGAGGCAATGGGTTCCCGGAGGAGACCCGCCGCCTGACGGAGCAGTTGAATGACCCGGCTTTCCGCCAGACCCTCAAGGAAGAATACGCCGCCTTCTGGACTGCCTATCAGCAGGACCGTGACCTGTTGCGTTTTCACTATCACAGACCAAGGGAGATCTGGGAGAACCTGAAGGACCTTGACCTGCCACGCAGGACCTTTTCTTCAGACCTTTCCCAAGTGCCAACCGTCCAGCACTTCATTACCGAGGATGAGATCGACGCCGCCATGACCGGCGGAAGCAGTTTCGCCGGAGGAAAAGGCCGTATCTATGCGTTCTTCATGGAAAACCATACGGATAAGGAGAAAGTAAGATTTCTCAAAGACGAGTATGGCATTGGCGGACGCTCTCACGCCTTGTCCGGTGCAACACACAGCGGCGAAGATCACGATGGGAAAGGACTGCACTATAAAAAGCAGGACTGCCCGGATGTTCACTTGAACTGGGAAAAGGTTGCCAAGCGCATTACCTCACTTGTCCAGAAAGACCGCTATCTTACCGAACAGGAACAGGCGCAGTATGACAAAATCCAGGCTAAAAAGGAACTGGCAGAAGAAGATGCCATTCAAGCCCAGCAGCCGGAGATGGAAGAAGAAACGCCAAAGCCTACCCTTGGGGAGCAGTTTGAGCAGTATAAGCCTGTGGTGACTGCCGCTATTTCCGAGGATACCGCATATCGCAATGCCTGCCATTCTGACCGTGAAAATGCTGTCATCGAGGGTAATGCCGCTGTGCGCCGTGCAGTCCTTGGTTCTAAGGATATGGAGCTGATCCGACTCTATTCGGATGTGCCGGAGTTCCGTCAGCGTTTACACCGGGAAGTGATCGACGAGACCTATCCAAAGCTCCATGAGCTTCTGCGCCCTCTTTCTCAGGTAAGATATTTGATACTGCCCTTTGTGCATGGAACGGCAATATCGAGAGTAAACACGCTGTTGTCCGCTATATGAAAGACCATGAAAGAGAAAAAGATACCGCCGCATGGCTGGCTCAGGAATACGGCGGCAGTAACAGCAACAGCCTGTTCGTTGTCCGTGCCGGCAGCCCGGAGGAAACGCAGCTGCCCTGGCCGAAGGTACAGCGCCGGATTGCCCAGCTCATTCAGGAGGACCGGTTCTATACCGAAGAAGAACAGAACCGTTTTGACGACATCGACCCAATCGCCATCCGGGAAGCTCTGGAAGAAAGAGGGGTCGTCAACGGACAGGTGACAGACCCGGAAAAACTGGACAATGCCCCGTTTATCCAACAGGTGATGTCAGATGCCGAGCAGATCGCAGATGCCGAGATAGAGCAGACTTCCGAAGTTTCCATTTCCGATGAGGAATATGACGCAGTTCGTCGCCCAATTTTGCAAAGAACCTCCTATGACCCAGCCGCCCCGGTCTATGCCGTGGGCGATACCGTGTATATCGAGGATGACGCCTATCAGATCACAGAGCTGCGGGAGGACACCGTACAGCTTCTGCCCACCGGGATGGTATATCCCATCTACCGGGCAGAGCGCAAAGAACAGTTCGAGCAGCTGCTTCGGGCAGACCGCCGCAATGCTTACTATACCGAGTTTCTTCCTACTGACCCGGACAAGGCAGAACAAGACTTGCGGGATGTATTGGCTCATGGACTGATGGATGAAGCGGATAAAAAGCAGATTTCCACGCTGCTGCAATCCGGCAGGAGCAACAGCGAGATCGCCTACTGGCTGAGCAGAGCCTATTCCGGTGAGATTGAGACACTGAATCTGGAGACCGGCGATATTGCCGATTACCGTACCACGGCACAGGGCATAGAACTGGAAGTCATGGATGCGGAGGAAAAGCGTCTGGCTATGCTGTATTTTCGCTGGGATGAAGTTGCGCCTTTGCTGCGCGGGATGTATGCCCGTCAGCTGGATGGCTTTGGACAGGAACAGCCCGAACCGGCTGCCGAATCCCCGGCCTTTCATTCCGAGACCATGGCCGTCTATCCGGGCGATAAGAACAATCTGCCTTATGATGTGGTGGTGGAACGACTGCATATCGAGGAGCCAGAGCCACCAGCCCCTGTGACTGAGCCGGAGAAAACCTTTGAGGAAGTGCTGGACGAACACCCGGTTTCCATTCAGGTCAATGGCCAGTGGGAGACCTTCTCCAATGCCAAAGCTGCCGAGGAAGCCTCCTATGAGGAATACAAGGCTAACCTGCGCCGCAATGCAAAAAACTTCCGCATTACCGATGAGCATTTGGGCGAAGGCGGTCCGAAAGCCAAGTTCCAGGCAAATGTCAATGCGATTCGTTTGCTGAAAGAGCTGGAAGCTGCCGGACAGCAGGCAAGCCCCGAACAGCAGGAGGTTCTTTCTCGATATGTGGGCTGGGGCGGTCTCTCTGATGCGTTTGACCCGGAGAAACCGGCATGGGCTTTAGAGTATGCCCAGCTAAAAGAACTGCTGACCCCGGAGGAATATGCCGCCGCCAGAAGCTCTACCCTCAACGCCCATTACACCAGCCCTACGGTCATTCAGGCCATCTATGAAGCGGTGGACCGTATGGGATTTGAGACCGGAAATATTCTGGAGCCGTCTATGGGTGTGGGCAATTTCTTTGGTATGCTGCCGGAGAAAATGCGAAACAGCCGTCTGTACGGCGTGGAGCTGGACCCTGTTTCCGGGCGCATCGCAAAGCAGCTCTATCCCAAGGCGGACATCACAGTAGGCGGCTTTGAGACCACCGATAGGCGTGACTTTCTTTGACCTTGCCATCGGCAATGTACCTTTCGGTCAGTATCAGGTCAATGACAAAGCCTACAACAAGCTGAGTTTCAGTATTCACAACTACTTTTTTGCCAAAGCACTGGACCAGGTGCGTCCCGGCGGCGTGGTGGCTTTTGTAACCTCCCGCTATACTATGGACGCCAAGGATTCCACCGTGCGCCGCTATCTTGCCCAGCGTGCTGAGCTGCTGGGAGCTATCCGTCTGCCGAATGACGCGTTACAAAAAGAATGCCGGTGCCGAGGTGGTATCGGACATCATCTTCCTCCAAAAAGCGGGACCGCCCGCTGGACATCGTGCCGGAATGGACCCAGACCGGACAGACGGAGGACGGTTTTGCCATCAACCGCTATTTCCTGGACCACCCGGAAATGGTGCTGGGCCGACAGGAGCCGGAAAGCACCGCCCATGGCATGGACTACACCGTGAATCCCATTGAGGGGCTGGAGCTTGCCGATCAGCTGCATGATGCCGTGAAGTACATTCGCGGCACCTACCAGGAAGCCGAGCTGCCGGAGCTGGGTGAGGGCGAAGCCATCGACACCTCCATTCCCGCCGACCCCAATGTGAAAAATTACTCCTACACCGTTGTGGACGGCACTGTGTATTTCCGTGAAAACAGCCGCATGGTGCGCCCAGACCTGAACTCCACCGCCGAGGCCCGCGTGAAAGGGCTGGTGGGCCTGCGGGAATGTGTCCAGCAGCTCATTGATCTCCAAATGGACGCCGCCACACCGGACAGCGCCATCCAGGATAAACAGGCTGAACTGAACCGGCTCTATGACAGCTTTTCCGCAAAATATGGTCTTATCAATGACCGGGCGAACCGGCTGGCCTTTGCCGATGATTCCAGCTACTATCTGCTCTGTGCGCTGGAAGTCATCGACGAGAACGGAAAGCTGGAACGCAAGGCAGATATGTTCACCAAGCGGACCATCAAGCCCCATCAGGCGTGGCTGTGGTGGATACGGCAAGTGAAGCACTGGCGGTGTCCATCTCGGAAAAAGCCTGCGTGGATATGGACTATATGAGCCAGCTTACCGGAAAAACAAAAGAAGAACTGGCCGGAGAGCTGCAAGGCGTAATCTTCCGTGTACCGGGACAGCTGGAGAAAGATGGCACACCCCCATTATGTGACTGCTGATGAATACCTCTCCGGCAATGTACGCCGCAAACTGCGTCAGGCGCAACGGGCCGCACAGCAGGACCCGGTTTATGCAGTCAATGTGGAAGCTCTTACCGCCGCCCAGCCCAAAGACCTGGATGCGTCGGAGATCGAGGTGCGTCTGGGCGCTACCTGGATTGACAAGGAATATATCCAGCAGTTTATGTATGAGACCTTTAATACCCCGTTTTATCTCCAGCGCAGTATTGGGGTCAACTATTCGTCCTTTACCGCTGAATGGCAGATCAAGGGGAAATCTTCCGTATCCTACAACGATGTGGCAGCTTATACCACCTATGGGACCAGTCGTGCCAATGCCTATAAGATTTTGGAGGACAGCCTGAACCTGCGAGATGTCCGTATCTATGACACCATAGAGGACGCAGACGGAAAAGAGCGCCGCGTGCTGAACGCCAAGGAGACCACTTTGGCTGCCCAAAAACAGCAGGCTATCCGGGAAGCCTTTAGGGACTGGATCTGGAGAGACCCGGAGCGCCGCCAGACTTTGGTGCGCCAGTACAACGAGGAAATGAACTCTACCCGTCCCCGCGAGTATGATGGTAGCCATATCACTTTTGGGGGCATGAACCCGGCCATTACCCTGCGGGAACACCAGAAAAGCGCCATCGCCCATGTGCTGTATGGAGGAAATACCCTGTTGGCACATGAAGTAGGCGCAGGCAAAACTTTTGAAATGGTAGCTGCTTCGATGGAAGCCAAACGCCTGGGACTGTGCCAGAAATCTCTCTTTGTGGTTCCAAACCATCTGACCGAGCAGTGGGCGTCGGAGTTTCTGCGTCTCTATCCCTCCGCCAATATCTTAGTCACCACAAAAAAGGACTTTGAGACCCATAACCGCAAAAAGTTCTGCGCTCGTATTGCGACGGGTGATTATGATGCCATTATCATGGGACACAGTCAGTTTGAGCGTATCCCCATCAGCCGGGAGCGTCAGGAACGGCTTCTCTATGAGCAGATCGACGAGATCACCGAGGGGATTGCAGAGGTACAGGCCAGCGGCGGCGAGCGTTTTACCGTCAAGCAGCTGGAGCGTACCAGAAAGTCTCTGGAAGCCAGACTGGAAAAGCTGCAAGCCGAAGGGCGAAAAGACGATGTGGTAACCTTCGAGCAGCTGGGTGTGGACCGTTTGTTGTGGACGAGGCCCACAACTATAAAAACCTGTTTCTATACACAAAAATGCGGAATGTGGCTGGTCTTTCCACATCGGACGCGCAGAAATCCTCCGATATGTTTGCCAAGTGCCGCTATATGGATGAGATCAC